>Ga0007854_10000309_pt1 | contig 32980 bp, 30 predicted proteins | sample CryBogCBH12Aug08_FD_60382 | JGI IMG/M metagenome (GOLD analysis project Ga0007854, IMG submission 60382) | Freshwater microbial communities from Crystal Bog, Wisconsin, USA - CBH12Aug08 | ecosystem: Environmental > Aquatic > Freshwater > Lake | place: Crystal Bog, Wisconsin, USA | collected... | reverse complement strand
GCGTTGAGGCCGGCCTCGTCATATTGCAGGTCCTGGGTGTTATGTTCAATGAAGCGGTCCGGCAAGACCATCGGCCGCAATTTGAGCCCCTTCTCGAGCAGCCCGGCATGGGCCAGGAAATGCATGACCTGGGTGGCGAAGCCGCCGATCGAGCCCTCTTCGACGGTGACCAGCAGGTCATGGCTGCGAGCGAGTTCGGCCACCATCTCTTCGTCCAGGGGCTTGGCAAAGCGGGCATCGGCCACGGTGGTGGAGAGACCGCGACTGGCGAGTTCGTCGGCGGCTTTCTGGCATTCGGCAAGGCGGGTGCCCAGCGACAAAAGGGCCACCCGATTGCCCTGGCGCAGAACCCGGCCCTTGCCGATCGGCAGGACCTGGCCCCGTTCGGGAAGCTCAATCCCAACCCCTTCGCCGCGCGGATAGCGCAGGGCCGAGGGGCGGTCGTCGATGCTGGCCAGAGTGGCCACCGCATGCATCAGCTCGGCTTCGTCCGACGGGGCCATGATGATCATGCCCGGCAGGCAGCCGAGAAAGGCCAGATCGAAACTTCCGGCATGGGTGGCGCCATCGGCGCCGACCAGTCCGGCGCGGTCAAGAATAAAGCGCACCGGCAAGGCCTGCAGCACCACATCATGGACGATCTGGTCATAGCCGCGTTGCAGAAAGGTCGAGTAAATGGCGCAAAACGGCTTCAGCCCCTCGGTGGCCAGACCGGCGGCAAAGGTTACCGCATGCTGCTCGGCGATGCCGACATCGAAACAGCGGTTGGGAAATTCCGCCTGCAATTTGTCCAGCCCGGTGCCGCCGGGCATGGCCGCCGTGATGGCGACAATGCGGTCGTCGCGTCTGGCTTCGGCCAGCAGGGCGCGGGAAAAAACCGACGTATAAGAAGGCGCATTGGCTTTGGGCTTGGCCAAAGCCCCTGTCACCACATCAAATTTCCCGACGCCATGATATTTATCGGCCGAGGCCTCAGCCGGCGCATAGCCGCGCCCCTTCTTGGTGACCAGATGCACCAGGATCGGTGCCGCATCTTCGACGTCGCGGACATTCTTCAGGACCGGCAGCAGATGGTCGAGATTATGCCCATCCACCGGTCCGACATAGTAAAAGCCCAGCTCCTCAAATAAGGTGCCACCGCCCGAGACCATGCCGCGGGCGAACTCTTCGGCGCGTCGGGCCGCGCGTTCCAGCGGGCCGGGGAACAGATGCGCAAGATCTTTCATGACATGACGGATGGAGTGATAGGATTTTGACGACAACAACCGTGACAGATAGTCGCTCATCGCGCCGACCGGTGGCGCAATCGACATGTCATTGTCATTGAGGATGACCACCAGCCGGGACTTCATCGAACCGGCATTGTTCAGCGCCTCATAGGCCATGCCAGCGCTCATCGAACCATCGCCGATTACCGCGATCACATGATTGTCGCCGCCTTTGAGGTCGCGGGCCACCGCCATGCCGAGGCCGGCGGAAATGCTGGTCGAGGAATGGCCGGCGCCGAAGGGGTCATAAACGCTTTCCGAGCGGTTGGTAAAGCCGGACAGACCGCCACCCTGGCGCAGCGTGCGCATGCGGCTGCGCCGTCCGGTCAGGATCTTGTGGGGATAGGCCTGATGCCCGACATCCCAGATCAGCCGATCTTCCGGTGTATGAAAAACATGATGCAGCGCCACCGTCAGTTCGACCACACCAAGGCCGGCCCCCAGATGGCCGCCGGTCACCGAAACCGTCTCGATCAGATCCTGACGCAGCTCGTCAACCAGCTGATGCAATTGATCCAACGACATTCGGCGGATGTCCGAAGGTTGGCGCAGCCCATCAAGAATCGGCTTATTGCTCATAACGGAAGCCGCCTCTAAAGCTTGCGTTCAACGACAAAACGGGCCGCTTCACGCAGCAGATCCGCTTTTTCGTCAAAGACATCAAGATGCGCCGCGGCCTGGCGCCACAAATGGTCCGCCTGAGCGCGTGCCCGCTCGACCCCGAGCAAGGACACAAAGGTCGCCTTGCCGGCCTCGGCATCCTTGCGCAACTCTTTGCCAACCTTTTCGGGGTCTCCCTCAATGTCCAAAAGGTCATCAGCGATTTGGAAGGCCAGCCCGACATCATGGGCATAAGCGCGCAAGGCCTGGCGCTGCTGGTGCGGGGCCTTGCCGAGAATGGCGCCAGCTTCACAGGAGAAACCGATCAGACGGCCCGTCTTGAGGTTTTGCAAGCGGGTGACCGCCGCGACGTCCATGGTGATTTCGCCCGCCATCAGATCGAACATCTGGCCGCCGACCATCCCCCGATCGCCGGACGCCTCAGCCAAAGCCAGAACCAATTCGGCGCGAACCGCAGGATCCGAGTGGGTGGGCGGGGCCGCAACCACTTCGAAGGCCTTGGTCAGAAGGGCGTCACCGGCAAGGATCGCCGTCGCTTCGTCAAAGGCTTTGTGACAGGTAGGCCGGCCACGGCGCAAATCGTCATCATCCATGGCGGGAAGGTCGTCATGGACCAGAGAGTAGCAATGCACCAGCTCGATAGCCGCGGCCACGCGTAAGGCGGCCTGATTGGCGACATTAAATAACTGTGCCGTCTGCAAAACAAAAAAGGGTCGAAGCCGCTTTCCGCCGTCGAGACAGGCATAACGCATGGCTGCTTGCAGACGGCCCTCAGGTCCCTCGCTGATTGGCAAAAGCCGTTCCAACTCTTTATTCATCGCCACGCCGGTGGCGGAAAGACATTCGTTCAAGTTGGTCACGACCCCAATGCTCCTGCTTTGCCTGGGATGCAATGGCAGCCCCGGGCGACATTATTAGCCAAGTTGGTTCTCCCAGACGTGCTGTTGGTCATCCAAATCGCGGAGCCGGGCAGTTTACGCTGGCAACTCGCTAGCTGCAAGCCGGCCGATATCGTTTCTTGTCAAACTGTTAGAAATCCGGGCTAGAGAAACTGAGGCAAAAGATATAACTACAGCTCATGGAAAATCGAACTTTAGTTACCGGGGCAACCGGATTTCTTGGTTCTGCCGTCAGCAGGGCGTTGCTGGCGCGTGGTTATCCGGTTCGTGTTTTAGCCAGACCGGGAAGCGATCGGCGCAATCTGGCCGGATTGTCGCTTGAAGTGGTCGAAGGAAGTCTTGAGGATCCCGGTTCTCTGAAAGGCGCCGTGGCCGATTGCCGCTATGTTTTTCACGTGGCTGCCGATTACCGGCTGTGGGTCCCTGACCCCGGCCAGATGATGCGCGCCAATATCGATGGGACCAAGGCACTGATGGAAGCGGCGATGGCTGTGGGGGTGCAGCGCGTTGTTTACACCAGTTCGGTGGCTGTGCTTGGGCATGCGGCCGAGGGGGTCGCTGACGAGAACACCCCCAGCTGCCTTGCCGATATGGTTGGTCCCTATAAACAGTCGAAATTTCTGGCCGAGGCGGAGGTATTGCGCTTGGTCGCATCAGAGGGCTTGCCGGCGGTCGTCGTCAATCCTTCGACTCCGATTGGGCCTCGGGATATCAAACCGACGCCGACCGGACGTATCGTTGTCGATTCGGCTTCAGGCCGAATGCCGGCCTATATCGATACCGGACTTAATATTGTTCATGTTGATGACGTGGCCCAAGGGCATCTTTTGGCGTTGGATCACGGCGTTGTGGGCGAGCGCTATATTCTGGGCGGTGAGAACCTGTCGCTTGCTGATATTCTCAGTCATATCGCCAGCCGCGCCGGGCGGCGCCCCCCCACGATCAGACTGCCACGCCTGCCCTTATTTCCGTTGGCGGCCATGGCGGAACTTTGGGCCAGTCTGTCGGGCCGGGAGCCGATGGTCACCATCGATGCCTTGAAGATGGCGCGCTGGCGCATGTGGTTCACCTCAGCCAAAGCGGAACAGGCGCTGGGTTACACGCATCGGCCGGCTATTGAAGCCTTGGACGATGCCTTGGCCTGGTTCCGGGCCGCCGGCTATTGCCCATGATCACGGCCCTGACCTGGATTTCCGGACTGGCCTGGGGATGGCTGCTGTTGTTCCGGGGGCGGTTCTGGATTGTTGAGCCGGTTTCCTCCTGTCCCGAACCAAGCTCCTGGCCGGAAGTGGTGGCCGTGATCCCGGCCAGGGACGAGGCTACGGTCATTGGTGCTGCCGTGACCTCGTTGCTTGGTCAGGATTATCCCGGATTTTTGTCGGTGGTGGTAGCAGACGACGCGAGCCAGGATGGCACGGCCTCGGTTGCTCTGGCGGCGGCTGGGGTGATGGGTGCCGAGGACCGTCTGTCGGTGCTGCAGGCGCCCCCCTTGCCGTCAGGGTGGAGCGGCAAGATGTGGGCGCAATCCCAAGCTCTGGAAATGGCGGTCAGACAGCATCCTGAGGCTGAGCTATGGTTGTTGACCGATGCCGATATCGCACATCATGCCAGCGAATTGCGGCGTATGGTCGCCCGTCTGTTGGCTGAGCAGCGCGATATGGCATCTTTGATGGTGCGTCTGGCGACCTCCAACTGGATTGAGCAGGCGATTATTCCCGCCTTCGTGTTTTTCTTTCGCCTGCTTTACCCCTTTCGCTGGGTTGGCGATGCGTCTCGTCCGACAGCGGCAGCGGCGGGCGGCTATATTCTGATTCGACGGGCTATGCTGGAGCGGATTGGCGGTCTGGCGGCCGTCCAAAATGCGCTGATCGACGACTGCAGCCTGGCCGCCGCGGTTAAGCGTGCGGGCGGGCGGCTGTCCTTAGACCTGGCAGACCATACGGTCAGTTTACGCGGGTATGACGACTGGAAGTCACTGTGGATGATGATCGCGCGATCAGCCTATACCCAGTTAAAATGTTCGCCCTGGTTGCTGGCCGGAACCGTTCTGGCAATGACCGTTGGCTTTCTGTTGCCGCCGATGGTCGTTCTGTTTGGGGCGGCGGGGTTTGTCCCGGGTTTGTTGGCATGGGCCGCCATGTCCTTAGCCTATTGGCCAATGACGCGGTTTTATCGACGCCCGGTTTTAACCCTGCTTTTGCTGCCGTTGGTTGCGCTGTTTTATCTTGGCGCGACCCTTGATTCGGCAAGGCGGCATTGGATGGGGAAGGGTGGGGAATGGAAGGGGCGCATGCAGGCCGAGGACAAAAGATGAGCCCGAACCGTGGCAGCGTCGAATTTTCGTCCGGTAAAGGCAGTAAAGACGAGAATTTTCCGGTGGGCTCCCTGCTGATTGCGGCGCCCTACCGCCCGCATGTACATGCCTATTATGTCTTTGCGCGGACCGCCGATGATGTCGCTGATGCGGCGGAACTGTCGCCCGACGATAAATTGCGCAGGCTGGATCGTATGGCCGCGGTTCTGGATGGGGCAGTGGATCCCGAGGCGCCGGCTGCCACGGCCATGCGGGCCAGTCTGATCAAGACGGGACTCGATGCGGTTCACTGTCACGAATTGTTGGCGGCGTTTCGTATGGATGCCACAAAAACCCGTTATGCCGACTGGGATGAATTGATGGGCTATTGCCGGCTGTCGGCGGCCCCCGTTGGGCGCTATCTCCTTGATCTGCATGGTGAGTCGCGCGATACATGGCCGGCCTCGGATGCCTTGTGCGCAGCATTGCAGGTGATCAACCATTTGCAAGATTGTGCGGATGACTACCGGTCTCTTGATCGGGTTTACCTTCCTATGGATTGGTTGACTGCCGAGGATATTTCGGTCACCGCATTGGCTTCGTCCGCGTCATCTGCGGGGCTGCGTCGTGTTCTTGACCGTGCGGTGCAGGCGACGTGGCCGCTGGTGGAAAAGGCGGGCGAGCTCCCAGATGGTCTGAAAGATTTTGGCCTTCGGGCTGAATCGGCGGTCATCGTTTCTCTGGCCAGGGGGTTGGCAGAACGTCTGGCGCGTCAGGACCCGTTGGCGGTTCGGGTCAAGATGGGGCCGGCCGGACTGATTTCCGCTTTTGCGTCCGGGGTGTTACGCGCTTTTCTGCGAGGTGGACGATGACGGAGGATTCGCCCCAGGGTTTGGCTGCCATGGTCGAGGAACGGGTCCGTCGCTCGGGCAGTTCATTTTACTGGGCGATGCGTTTGATGCGTGAAGCGCAGCGTCAGGCCATGTATGCGGTTTATGCCTTTTGTCGTGAAATTGATGATATTGCCGACGAACCAGGGGACACTGGCGAAAAATTGCAGCAATTGGCGCAATGGCGGCGGGCGATTGATGCGCTTTATACCGGCCAAAGGCCGTCCTTTGCGTTGGCCCGGGCTTTGATGCCAGCGATCAAGGACTTCCATCTTGAGCAACAGGATTTTTTGGCGGTGGTGGATGGCTGCGCTATGGATGTCGGCGCGGGGCTGGTCCGTCCGGATATGGCCACGCTTGACCTGTATTGTGATCGGGTGGCCTGTGCGGTGGGGCGTTTGTCGGTGCGGATTTTCGGTGATTTCGTGCCGGCGGCGATCGATGTTGCCAACCATCAGGGCCGCGCTTTGCAACTGACCAACATTTTACGTGATGTTTGGGTGGATGCCCAGATCGGACGTCTTTATTTGCCGGACGAGTTGCTTTCCGCCCATGGCATCGATGAACGGGATCCCCTGCTGGTTCTGGCGCATCCCCGCACCTCGGCGGCCTGCCGGGATTTGGCCAATATCGCTCGGGGTCATTATGCCGAAACCCAGGCGGCCATGCAGCTTTGTCCGTCCTCAGCGATGCGTCCGGCCAGGATCATGTTGGACAGCTATCACGCCATATTCCGTCGCGGTGAGGCCCTGGGTTGGCAGCCAACGCCGCGACTTATTCGTGTGCCAAAACTGGAAAAGATCTGGTATCTGCTGCGCCATAGCCTGTTCTAAGCTCGAAATAGGCAGCATATCGTGCTATCAGCCTGCACTTTGAATTTATTTCGAGGTTGCACGTGTTCGCCGACAGTTTAATAGAGTCGCCGGCTCTTCAAGAAGAATTGCAAAAAGCCGTTGCAGCGTCCGCTGCCGCGTTGATGGCGCGTCAGCGGGCTGATGGCCACTGGGTTTTTGCCTTGGAAGCCGACGTCACCATTCCCGCTGAGTATGTTTTGTTTCTTCATTATATGGACGAACGGGATAAGGCGCTGGAACAGAAGATTGGTGTCTATCTGCGCGCCAAACAGGCAGACCATGGCGGCTGGCCTCTGTTTCACGGTGGTGAATTCAATATCAGTGCATCTGTCAAAGCCTATTTCGCCCTGAAAGCGCTGGGTGACGATATCGAGGCACCGCATATGCGCCGCGCCCGTCAGGCCATCCTTGAGCATGGCGGGGCCGCGGCCAGTAATGTCTTTACCCGTACCTTGCTGGCTCTTTTCGAGCAGATCCCCTGGCATGGGGTGCCGGTGATGCCGGTCGAGATTATGCTGCTGCCGAAATGGTTTCCGTTCCATCTGGATAAGGTCAGTTATTGGTCGCGCACAGTGATCGTGCCGCTGATTGTCCTGATGTCATTGAAGCCGAAAGCGCGCAACCCTCTGAAGATTAACATTAAAGAGCTGTTTGTTATGCCGCCGGATCAGGTGCGGGACTGGAATCTTGAGCCGGTGCGTTCCCGGTGGGCCTATTTCTTTCGCGGCTTGGATCGCGTTTTACAGCGGCTATCTCCTTATTTCCCATCCTCCTTGCGCGCGCGCGCGGTTGCGAAGGCGGTGGCCTTCGTGGATGAGCGGTTGAATGGTGAAGAAGGATTGGGGGCCATTTTCCCGGCCATGGTCAATGCCGTTGAAATGTATGATCTGCTTGGGGTTCCGGCTTCGGATCCCAGGATGGTCATCGCTAAGAAAGCTTTGCGTAAACTGGTGGTCGACGAGGGTGCGTTCGCCTGGGTTCAGCCTTGCGTTTCTCCGGTTTGGGATACGTCGCTGGCCTGTCATGCTTTGCTTGAGGTCGGCGATGAGCCATCCCTTGCCGCAGCGCGCAAAGGCGCTGACTGGCTGGTCGAACGGCAAATTCGTGATGTGATGGGAGACTGGGCGGCACAGCGGCCCGATCTGGCCCCGGGCGGCTGGGCCTTTCAATATGCGAACCCGCATTATCCCGATGTTGATGATACGGCTGTGGTTATGGCGGCCCTTGATCGTTTGGACCGTGAGCGCTACAGCGAGGCCATTGAATTGGGCGCTGTCTGGTTGCGCGGTATGCAAAGCCTGGGGGGCGGCTGGGGTGCGTTTGATGCGGAAAACACGCATTACGCATTGAACTATATTCCTTTTGCTGATCATGGCGCCTTGCTGGATCCGCCGACGGCTGATGTTTCGGCACGATGCATCTCGGCACTGTCCGTTCTTCCTAACGGTCGCGACAGCAGAATTGTGGCGGATGGCGTCGATTATTTGCTGGCCGAACAGGAAAAAGATGGGTCCTGGTTTGGCCGCTGGGGAACCAATTACATCTATGGGACCTGGTCGGCCTTGGCGGCTTTGAATGCAGCCGGTATCAGCCATGAGTCCCTGGCGGTGCGGCGCGCCGTCGCTTGGCTGTTGAACTGCCAAAAAGAGGATGGTGGCTGGGGGGAAGACGGTCGCTCCTATTGGGAAGACGAGCCCCATGGCCAGGCGGTGGTGAGTACGCCGTCACAAACGGCCTGGGCGGTGTTGGGTTTGATGGCTGCCGGACAGGTGGCTCATCCGGCGGTCGCCCGAGGTATCAATTACCTGATGAAATCGCGCAATGACGAAGGTTTGTGGGACGAGGAACTGTTTACTGCGGTTGGTTTTCCCAAAGTCTTCTACCTGCGCTATCACGGGTACCGAGCCTTTTTTCCGGTTTGGGCCCTGGCGCGCTATCGGAATCTCACTGCCGGCAATGCCGGCCCTGTCTTGCACGCCCTGTGATTGGCGTTCTGGTTGGCATGCAAAGCGAGGCCCGGCTTTTGCCGGGACATCGCGTCGCCTGCAGCGGGGGGCGGGCGGACGCTGCCAGGAAATTGGCACTTCAACTGCTTAGCCAGGGAGCGCACGGCTTGCTGAGCTTTGGCATCGCCGGTGGGTTGCGGCCCGGTCTTTTAAGCGGACAACTATTGATAGGCTCGGCGGTGATTGTGGACGACGCCTGTCTGCCGACAGATCGGACGTGGCATGACACGCTGGTCTCGGCACTGCCGATGGCTCTCAGCGGTGTGCTGGCTCATTCCGATCAGGTGGTTGCCACGGCTGAGGATAAGGCCCGGTTATATCAGCAGTCCAGTGCCTTGGCCGTTGATATGGAGTCGGGCGCGGTGGCCTTGGCCTGCCAGCAGGCGGGCAAGCCCTTTGCCGTATTGCGGGCGATCGCCGACCCTGCCCAACGGGCTATTCCACCTTTGGCGCTGCTGGGCTTGGATGCCGACGGAAGAACCCGCCCCTGGCCGGTAATCGCTGGGCTGATGCGGTCCCCAGAGCAATTGCCGGCGCTGGTGCGGGTGGGAAGAGATAGCCGCCAGGCCCTGGCGGCTTTGGCCGGGACTGTCGATAGTGTCGGGCTGTTAACCTAGAGCTCGGTAATGGTTGGTTGCCGAGACCAGCGCACTGCGGACACCGGGTTCCATGGCGGAATGGCCGGCATCGGCGATGATCCGATAGGTGGTCCCCGGCCAGGCTCGGGCCAAGCGGTCGGCATTGATAATAGGGCAGACCACATCATAGCGCCCCTGAACAATGGTCGCCGGTTTGCCATGCAAGCGGTGAATATTGTTTAAAAGCTGGTTTTCTTCCAAAAAGCCCTTATGGACCATGTAATGGGCTTCGATTCTGGCCATGGCCAGGGCTGTGGCCGACATGCGCGGCTCCACCGGTTCAGCGAGAAGGCGTGAACAGGATTCCTCATAAGTACACCAGGCCTGCGCAGCCGGTAGATGGATGGCCGGGTCCGGGTCCGTCAGGCGCCGGTGATAGGCGGCCAGCAGATCATGGCGATCCTCCTCAGGCAGATGGTCGCGAAAGGCACGACCGGCTTCGGGATAAAATTGCTCCATGCGATTGAGAAACCAATCGACCTCGTCCGGTCGGAAGAGGAAAATGCCGCGCAATATCAAGCCAAGGCAACGATTGGGATGGGCCTCGCCATAGGCCAGGGCCAAGGTGCTGCCCCAGGAGCCACCGAACAGCAGCCAGCGTTCGATGCCCAAATGTTGCCGCAAAGCCTCGAGATCGGCGATGAGCAAGGGCGTGGTGTTATGAGAAATGCTGGCATAAGGCATGGACCGCCCGGATCCGCGCTGATCAAACAGGACGATGCGATAATGACGCGGGTCGAAAAAACGACGATGCATCGGCGCGCAGCCGGCCCCGGGGCCGCCATGCAAAAAAACCACAGGCGTTCCCCAAGGGTCCCCGGATTCTTCCCAATACAAACGATGGCCATGGCCAACCGACAACCAACCCTGCCGATTGGCCTCAATCGGCGGGTAGAGGTCGGTCAAGATATCTCTTTCGCCCTTCATTTCGTTTGCATCACGGGTTAGCGCTCAGAAGGATCAGACTTCGATGCTGGTTATAAGGTGTCCCCCGGGGCCGAAAAGGCCGGCCAGCAGGGTGCCGCCAAACCCGCAACCACCGTCAAGAGTGACAGAAAAAGGGGACTCCACCAAACCTGGGTGGCGGCGGTCAAAACCACGGATCACCCTCTGATAGCCGGCATAAGGTTCATTTAAGGCATCAAACCCAGCGGCACCCCACCAGAAACTGTCACTTTGTGCCGACAGAGGGCGCTGCGGATCAATTCCGGCATGGACAAACAATGCCGAGGATTGGGTGGTGAAGGCGGCATGACGCAAAACGCTCATCAGCGCATTATGGCCGTCATAACTGCGTAAATTCTGTCGCAGTTGACTGGTCCAGCGGGTCAAAGACAAGGTGCCGTCGCGTGCCGCCAAGATGGCTTCTTCGACTGTAGCGCCATAGGCTTCGATGGTTGGCTCGATCCCCTGGCCGACCATCCATTGCAGAACCTGAACCGGGTTGGGGGCAAATTGCAGTTGTAAAAGCTTCTGCCACATTTCTTCCTGGGCGCCACGCAGAAAAACGACATCGCCACAATCAACCCCCGGTTTAGCCAGAAGCGTGCGGCGAAAGACCAGGAGTTCATCGATGCAGTCGCGGACAGCCAGTCCATGGCCTGAGTAATTGCCAAGATAAACCAGTTGGTCTCCCGGCTGGAAAGCCTGCGCTAAATGTCGGTGCAACGCCGCCAGACGGTCCGCCTGGCCGTGGATCGCGGCCACCGCCCAGATGCGCCCTTCGCGCAATGTCGCAAATATGCGTTGCTCCGAGGACATGATGGGGTGGCCAGCCTCCCAGAATGTTAACCTGGAATCACCAACCAGCACTCGGCTTCCGGGGGTGGCAATTCAAGAAACGGTCCCACCGCGGCCGGACGCCGCGGCAGTTCGGTAAAAACTGTCCTAAGTTCGGACGATCACGCCGCGTCCAAAAGGCTTTCCAGCTTCTGGGCTGCGGCCGATGGCTCGATCCGCTCTACCGCTGCCAACTCGCTGGCCAAACGTTCCAGGGCAGCTTCGTAAATCTGCCGCTCACTATAGGATTGGTCTGGCTGGTTGGCGTTACGATGCAGATCACGCACAACTTCGGCGATGGACACTGGGTCCCCCGAATTGATTTTGGCTTCATATTCTTGGGCGCGGCGGCTCCACATGGCGCGCTTGACTTTGGCGCGACCCCGTAAACGGCCAAGGGCCGCCTCCATAACCGTATGCGAAGAAAGCTTGCGCAATCCAGACTTCTTGGCCTTCGGAACCGGAACACGCAAAGTCATGCGATCACGGTCAAAGGTGATGACAAATAATTCCAGCTCGTGTCCGGCAATCCTTTGCCGCTCGATTGACGCTACCTTTCCAACCCCGTGAGTTGGATAGACAACAAAGTCACCTTCGGAAAAAGAAAAGTCGTGGAGCATGTGCCGCTCTTCCCTCAAAAAAAGTCGGACACCGACCTCGCGCAAACAGTACGCATACCGTTCCGCAGTCGCGGTCGATCCGGGTACCAAAAAAGGCCGTGTGGGGCATTCCGCCCAAGCCGCATCGCGCGGCCGACTGCCGAGCTTTGCCCGACAGGAGGATCCTTATAACATAGCCGGTCCACACAGAACAGATTAATTCTCCCCAAGTTCTAACGAGGCGAGGGCTGTTCGTTTTTGGAGAAAAGCTTTAGCGTTTGGCTGGGTTTGGGCTGAGTAGCTGGGCTTTGCCCGGCTTATCTTTCCATTCATCTGCATCGGCAGCGGCATCGCCTTTGCGGGTAATGTTGGGCCATTCTCCCGCATATTTGCGGTTAATTTCCAGCCAGTCCGTGGTTTTTGGTTCGCTATCCGGAAATATTGCTTCGGCCGGACATTCCGGTTCACAAACACCGCAATCAATGCATTCGTCCGGATTGATGACGAGAAAATTTTCCCCTTCATAGAAGCAGTCGACAGGGCAAACCTCGACACAGTCCATATATTTGCACTTAATGCAGTTTTCCGTAACGACGTAAGTCATGGTGGGCTCCGTTCAGGATTTCCGGCCAAGGATGAGCCGACGATAGGTGCAGCTCCAACAAGGCGCACTGCCTAACATAGCGGCGGCGCCGACACAACCCCTCGGAGCATGTGGATTTGGGTCCGTCTTTGCGGTCAATGTTCTGTGTTTAGGTCGCGATATAATTTTTTTGCCTCAGCCGATGGTCCACGGCGGACCCCGAGGACGACAACCTGGACATGGCGCAAAACGGGGCCTAGCGGAAATATCAATTCGTCACCGGGGCGCAGGCTGGTGGCGGCCTTGCTCAGAGCATGGCCATTCAGGCTGATCTCGCCGCTTGCCACCAGACGTTGGGCCTGACTACGGGTCTTGCAAAAGCGGGCGTACCATAGCCATTTGTCAATCCGTAACCGTTCATCGGCCATGATCCATCCGCTCCAATGCGGCGAAAGGTGAATCGCGGTTTGGCCGTTTGCCGCCACCGTTTCGCCTTTTCTGTCGGTCGAGCGGACGATAATTGGCCTCGGCGTCTGTGCCAAAGCGCTGATAGCCAAGCGCTTGCAAGATCAAGCCGGCCTCGTCCATCGAAGCGCCAATGAGCGACGCCAGGGCCGGGGTTAGCTGGAAATTTCCTTGTTTGGCAAGCGGACGGATCTGGGCGGCAAAGCGTTCTAACATATCGACGCGGATCGCCCGTGGACCAAGACAACGGTAGCCCACGGCCTCATAGCAAGCCGCAGGCCTATCTGTGTTGATACGGCGGCTTACCGCCCCCCCGCTAGCTATGTCCCAAGGGGGAAGATCCTGATGAATAAACCACAAAAGACCGCGGAGCCGTTGGCTGCCGGGCTTCAACAGGGCCGGTAAAAAAATGCTCTCGACGCCAAGACGGACGCCCAGGCGCGCCAAGCTCTTGCGATCGGACTCGGTCAAGGCCGCGACCTGTGCCTGAGCTGGCCTTCTTGGCATCGAACCCAGGGCTTGTGACAGTTGGTAGGTCAGGCCGCGGGCTGCCCCGGTTAACGGCGCATCGCGCGTCGCATAAAGAGGGGCGAGTTGGTTTGCCAGAAAGCCTGCCAGCCATTTATCCAATCTAGCTTGCAAGCGGTCCCGGGCGGTAAGTTCGAGCAGATCGGATTGCAGCAAGATCAGGCCCGGGCGGATGGCCTCCGGGCCGCGGGTCAAGCGGGCTATTTCTGCGTCCTGCCATCGGATAAATCCTTGGGGGGTGAGAGCGAAGGCCTCATCGGCGGCGGCGGCTACTTGGCCTATCCGGCCATTTATTTCCTGTTTCAGGGCGCGTTGTGCCGCCGCGCTGATGGTGCGGACGGCCTTAAGCCCTTCGGCCGGGTCAGCGCGAAAGCGGAACCCGTCAAGATGGCCAACAAACTGACCCTCGACGCGCACCTCGCCTTCGGCATTGACGGACGAGAGCAGCGTATTGCTGTCCTTAAGTCGTTTTGTCAGGACCGCAGTCCTGCGGTCAACAAATCTTTGGGTCAGTTGGTGATGCAAGGCATCCGACAGGCGGTCTTCGAGAGCCCGGCTGCGTTCTTGCCAATGACCCGGGTCGGTCAACCAATCCGCGTGATGACTGACATAGGTCCAGGTGCGGACATTCGCGATCCGGCTCATCAGGGTGTCAATATCGCCGTCGATACGCTCTAGCCGGCTAAGCTGTCGGTCAAGCCAGTCGGCGGGCAGGACCCCCTGCTGGCTGGACAAATGTCCGAAAATGGCAGCCACCAATCTGGAATGCTGTTCAGCCAGGCTTTTACGAAAGTCCGGAATCTGGCAGCAATCCCAGAGCAAACGCACGCGCTCAGGTGATTTCGCTTGGCTCAGGACCTGGGCGTCGCGCAACAGGGCTTGCAGTACCAGCTGATCGTCGGCTTCGCGGGCGCGGATCAGGCCTGGATGGGTGGCCGGACGGTTAAGCGAGGTCAAAAGGGCGGCTGGGGACGTGAAGACCAGTCGGTCATTACGCCATTGCAGTCGCTTTAAAGGCGGAAAACTATGGTTTTCAACGGCATCTATCACCGCGGCGTCAAAGCCTGCGACATCCCCAGTGGTGCCGAAGCTGCCATCCTTCATGTGACGTCCGGCCCGTCCGGCGATCTGGGCTACTTCGCTGGCCGAGAGATCGCGCGGCGCCCGTCCGTCAAATTTACGCTGGGCGGCAAAGGCCACATGGTCAATATTCATGTTGAGGCCCATGCCGATGGCATCGGTGGCCACCAGATAATCGACCTCGCCAGCCTGGTACAAGCCAACCTGCGCATTGCGGGTTCGCGGACTAAGAGCGCCCAATACAACCGCCGCCCCGCCCCGCTGGCCGCGGATCATTTCGGCCAGAGTGTAAACTTCGGCCGCCGAAAAGGCGACGATGGCGGATCGAGCCGGCAACCGGGTCAATTTGCGCGGCCCGGTCCAGCTGAGCTGCGAGAAGCGCGGACGGGAAATGAATTCGGCGTCAGGGACCAGCTGGCGCAAAAGCGGTTTTATGGTTTCGGCACCAAGGACCATGGTTTCCGACAGGCCCCGAGCGTGCAAAAGGCGGTCCGTAAAGATGTGCCCGCGTTCGGGATCTGCCGCCAACTGGATTTCGTCGATGGCAAGAAAATCGACAGTTCGTTCGACGGGCATGCTTTCGACGGTGCAAATGAACCAGCGAGGATGGGCCGGAAGGATTTTTTCCTCGCCGGTCAGCAAAGCGACTGAGCCGGCGCCATGCAACGCGACGATGCGATCGTAATTTTCCCTGGCCAGAAGCCGCAGGGGAAAGCCGATCATGCCGGACTTGTGGCCCAGCATGCGTTCTATCGCCAAATAAGTCTTGCCGGTGTTGGTGGGGCCGAGAACGGCGATCAGGCGCCCTTCGGTTCTGCGTGACGTCATGTCTTACAGGATCGGCTGACAAGGCTCTGATTGCAAGGCCGGTAAGGTCCCGCCGAAAGGCGGGACCTGATTGGGCTGGTTTATTGGGCGGCGCGGCTTTTAACGTCGCCCCGCATGCGTGCCACATACTCTTTAAGCTGGCGCTCCATGTTGCCGAACGCTTCGCGCAATGCCACGAAGATATCCTCATTGACATGAGAATCCTTCGGGTCGCGCTTTACCACCAGTTCCGAGCCTGGAACCGTTACATCAACGCGAATATGAAAGGGCTCTCCCTTGCGATGCAGGCTGCTGGTATTGCGATGATGCGCTTCGATCACCACACGGCAACTGGTGATGCGGTCGAAAATCTGTTCAAGCTTGGCCGCTTTTTCGCGGATCCGTTCCTCGACCGAGTCGGAATGGTCGATCCCGTGGAAGGTAATCTGCAACGGAATCTGCATGAAATTCTCCGTCTTTGTGTTTTGACCAGCGCCTGGGGCGAAGGTCTAGGTTATTGGTTGCCAGCGTTGTCGCTGGTCCGGTTTGGATCGTCAAAAGGCCGCTATAGATAGCCGTTCATCCGAAGAACAGCAACGCCCTGATTTGATCTCCTGAAAGGTTTCCTGCACCCGGGGGCTTGCGCTTCGCCGAAGGCTCCCTCATATCCTGCGGTCGATTACCCTGAACGGGCAGGATCCACTTAACCAAGGTTACTCTTCTCATGGCCGAAGAAAAGCTTAGTTTTCAGGCGGAAGTCAGCAAACTTCTCGATATCGTCGTTCATTCGCTCTACAGCAACAAAGAGATCTTTTTGCGGGAGCTGATCTCCAACGCTTCAGACGCCTGCGATCGGTTGCGTTATGCGGCATTGACCCAGGCCGATCTGATCGCCGGTGATGGTGATTTTCGGATTATCATTACGCCGGACAAGGCCGCCAGAACCCTGACCATCCGCGATAACGGCATCGGTATGAACCGGGCCGACCTGGTGGAAACCCTGGGGACGATCGCGCGTTCCGGGACGGCCCAGTTCGTCAAGCAACTGAGTGGGGATGCCAAAAAGGATGTGAGCTTGATCGGCCAATTTGGCGTCGGTTTCTATTCTGCCTTCATGGTCGCGGAAAAGGTCGATGTGTTTACCCGCCGTGCCGGTGAAGAGCAGGGGTGGCGCTGGTCGTCAGAAGGCCTGGGCGAGTTTGTCGTTGCTGAAGAGGCGGGGCTGGATCGCGGGACGCGCATCGTGATGCATTTGCGTGCGGGCGAGGATGAATTCCTGGAAAGTTACCGCCTCCGTCATATCATTAAGACTTATTCCGACCATATCGCTCTGCCGATTGTTCTTGTCGCCGATGACAAGGAAGAGACCGCTAACAGCGCGTCCGCCCTGTGGACACGCTCTAAGAGCGAGATCACCAAAGAGCAATATACCGAATTTTACCATCATGTGGCCCATGCCTTTGATGATCCCTGGATGACTTTGCATTACAAAGCCGAAGGGGCGATCGAATATACCGGGCTGCTATTCGTGCCGAGCCAGAAGCCCTTCGACATTTTTCATCCGGATCGCAAACAACATCTTAAACTCTACGTCAAAAGAGTTTTCATCACCGATGACTGTGCCGAGCTTCTTCCCGCTTATCTGCGGTTTTTGCGCGGGGTGGTGGACAGCCAGGATTTGCCTTTGAACCTGAGCCGCGAGATGTTGCAGCACAATCCGATGCTGGCAAAAATTAAAACTGGCTTAGTCAAACGGGTTCTTAGTGAACTGAAGAAAAAGTCGGAAGATAGCGACGGCGATTTTGCTAGCTTCTGGAATTGCTTCGGGGCCGTTCTCAAGGAAGGCCTGTATGAAGATTTCGAGCGCCGTGACGAAGTGCTGGAGATTTGTCGGTTCCGTACCACCAATTCTGACGAGCCGATTACTCTTGCCGCCTATCTCGACCGCATGAAAGCTGGGCAAGAGGCCATCTATTACATTACGGGCGATGAGGTCGAAACGGTTCGTAAAAGTCCCCTGCTCGAAGGCTATATCGCCAAAGGGGTGGAAGTGTTGCTGCTGACCGATCCGATTGACGAGTTCTGGCCTTCCGCAGTCAATGCCTTTCGCGAAAAGAACTTCCGCTCGGTTGCTCAGGGGGCCGCTGACCTTTCTGCCGTCAAGAGCGAGGATGGCGAGCAAGAAAAGGCTGCTGAGCCGGCCGCCAATGACGAGATGGACGCTTTGATCGCGTCGTTCAAATTGGCGTTGGGCGAGCAGGTCAAGGATGTTCGCAGTTCGGCCAGACTGACCTCAAGCCCGGTTTGCCTGGTAGCCGATGACGGCGATGTCAGCATGCATCTTGAGCGGCTACTGCGGCAACATCAGGGCGGGGCCAAGCGGCCGCCGCGCATACTGGAGGTTAATCCAGCCCATCCGTTGATCCGTCGCCTTGCCAATGATGCCAAAGGCGATGGGGCGGTGGAACGGTTGACCGACGCGGCGCATTTGCTGCTGGATCAGGCGCGGATTGTCGAAGGGGAAGCCGTGCCGGACACGCAGGCCTTTGCGCAGAGACTGTCAATGATGTTGGAGCGCGCTGTTTAAATTTAGCGAAGGGATCGGGCGACCAAATCGCTCAGCAGGCGGCGGCCTTCGGGCCAGCCGCCCAAGCCCGATTTTCCATTGATATGGCCTGCCCGACCGATATCGGCCAGCTGGGCGCGCCAGGAGGACGCGAAAAAGGTGGCGCGTTCCAGGCTGACATAACTGTCGTCGCGACTGGCGACCACTAATGTTGGAAAGGGCAGCGGATCCAATGGCATCGGCGCAAAGTCCCAGCATTCGGGCGGCGCCGAGGATTTGGCTTCAACGTCGGTCGGGGCGACCAGCATTGCCGCCGCGATGCGCCCCGTGGCGCCGCTGCGGGCCCAATGGGCCACGAGGACGCAGGAAAGGCTATGGGCGATCAACAGGACGGGCGATGGTGCCGCCAGGACGGCGTCCTGCAGCCGATTAATCCAATCGGGCAAAACCGGATTGGCAAAGTCATCCTGTTCAACCCGTTTTGCGCCGGGTGTCGACAATTGCCAAAGCGTCTGCCAATGAGACAACCCCGAATCCCCTAATCCCGGAAGAATCAGCATCGTTGTCTGCCACATCTTCGGCCCAGACCTTTACCGTGGGGTACAGGCATCATTGCCCAATATTAAAAAGTCAATGCCTGATTGCCGGGCTCAAATCAAGAATAGTCCGCTTCGCCTCTGATATTTATGTGATTTATTTGCAACTGTGTTGCAAATCATACATCAATTTTGTTGATGTTAAGCAGGGGCTGCGTTAGAAGGTGCCCCCGCGTTCAGGCTGCTCTGACGCCTAATGGTCTGGTTGCCCCCCATGAATATCGATCTCGCACGGACATTTTTGGAAATTACCGAGACCGGGAATTTCAATCGGGCCGCGGAACGTCTGAATGTCACCCAATCGACCGTTTCCATGCGGATCAAGGCGCTAGAAGATGAACTTGGGCGCCCCTTGTTCATTCGGAATAAGGCGGGAACCGAAATGACCGCAGCCGGGGCGCAGTTTCGCCGTTATGCCAGCAATATGGTGCGGGTTTGGGAGCAGGCTCGCCAGGAATTGGCGCTTCCACCCGGCCTGCGTTCTTTGCTGACGGTGGGCGGACAATTTTCCTTATGGGACCGTATGCTTTTGCCATGGATGCCTTGGATGCGGGCTGAAATGCCTGATGTCGCGCTGAAGGTCGAAGTCGGTTCCTCGGACGGTCTGATGCGGCTATTGGGCGAAGGGCTGATTGATATCTGCGTCATGTACTCGCCGCAAAGCCGCCCAGGGCTGGTGACCGAAAAAATTTTAGAAGAACGGCTTGTTCTGGTATCGGCCAAGCCGCGGACGATCGCGGATTGGGATGACAGCTATGTTTTTGTCGATTGGGGGCCTGATTTCCGGGCTGCCCACAGCCAAGCCTTTCCCGATTTGTCAACGCCGCCGGTGGCTGTCGGCCTTGGTATTTTAGGACTGCGGCATATCACAACCCAGGGTGGCTTTGGTTATTTCCCGATGCGGGTGGTTCGCCCTTATCTGCAGGCAGGAAGCCTGCATATGGTCGAAGATGCCCCGGAGTTCCGGCGCCCCGCCCATGTGGTCTATGCCACGGCCGAGGATCACAGCGATGCCTTGAATGCCGCTGTAAGAGGCTTCCGTCACGTGGCATCCCTTGAGATTGAAGACTGATCCCCTGCGGGGCTGAGGGGCACCGCAGGGGATTGGTCATACCCGATTTTCCTGTTCAGACCTTGACGCTTTCGGCCATGTCGCGGAATTCTGCGATTTGGTCGAAGTTCATATAGCGATATACATCCGCGGCCTTTTTATTAAGCGTCTCAACCTGTGCCAGATATTCGGCCACGGTCGGGATCCGTCCAAGCAGGGCGCAGACCGCCGACAATTCCGCCGAACCGAGATAGACCCGGGTATCGATGCCGAGCCGGTTCGGGAAATTACGGGTTGAGGTCGACATGGCGGTCGATCCCTTGCGGACCTGGGCCTGATTGCCCATGCACAGTGAACAGCCCGGCATTTCCATGCGGGCCCCGGATTTGCCGAGAACGCTGTAATAGCCTTCTTCATTTAGGATCATCGCGTCCATTTTCGTGGGGGGCGCAATCCATAGGCGGGTGGGAATATCCGACTTGCCGTCGAGAATTTTTCCCGCAGCACGGAAATGTCCGATATTGGTCATGCAAGAACCGATAAAGACTTCATCGATTTTGTCGCCGGCAACTTCGGACAAAAGCTTGACGTCATCCGGATCGTTGGGACAGGCCACCACCGGTTCCTTGATATCAGCCAGATCAATGTCGATCACGGCGGCATATTCGGCATCTTTGTCGGCGCTGAGCAATTGCGGGTTGGCAATCCACTCATTCATGGCAGCGATGCGGCGTTCAAGGGTGCGACGGTCAAGATAGCCGTTTGCGATCATCCACTTCATCAAGGTGATGTTCGAACGCATATATTCGATAATCGGTTCTTTATTGAGCCTTACCGTGCAGGCCGCCGCCGAACGTTCGGCCGAGGCATCGGACAGTTCGAAAGCCTGTTCCACCTTTAGATCGGGTAAGCCCTCAATTTCAAGAATGCGACCCGAGAAAATATTCTTCTTACCTTTTTTCTCAACGGTCAGCAGGCCCTGGCGGATGGCATAAAGCGGGATGGCATTGACGAGATCCCGCAAAGTGACGCCCGGCTGCATTTTCCCTTTGAAACGGACCAGAACGCTTTCCGGCATATCCAGGGGCATCACGCCGGTGGCCGCCGCAAAGGCCACCAGTCCGGATCCCGCCGGAAAGGAAATGCCGATGGGAAAGCGGGTATGCGAGTCCCCGCCGGTGCCAACGGTGTCAGGTAACAACAGGCGGTTCAGCCAGGAATGAATAACCCCGTCGCCCGGGCGCAGGCTGACGCCACCCCGGGTTGAGATGAAGGTTGGGAGTTCACGATGGGTTTGCACATCCACCAGCTTCGGATAGGCCGCGGTATGACAGAAGGACTGCATAACCAGATCTGCCGAGAACCCCAGACAGGCCAGATCCTTCAACTCGTCCCGGGTCATTGGGCCGGTGGTGTCCTGCGAGCCGACAGTGGTCATTCTGGGCTCGCAATAGGTGCCAGGCCTTACGCCCTTGCCTTCCGGCAGTCCGCAGGCGCGGCCCACCATCTTCTGTGCCAGGCTGAAACCTTTGCCGCTGTCGGCGACCGCCTGGGGCAGGCGGAACAAGCTGGACGGCTTCAGTCCCAAAGCCTCGCGTGCTTTGCTCGTCAGCCCGCGGCCGATGATCAAAGGAATGCGGCCGCCGGCCCTGACTTCATCAAAAATGACGTCGGATTTGACGGTGAACTCGGCAATGACCTTGCCGTTTTTTAACGCCTTGCCCTCATAGGGACGAAGTTCGACGACATCCCCCATATCCATCTGAGCGACATCCAATTCGATGGGCAGAGCGCCGGCATCTTCCATGGTGTTATAAAAAATCGGCGCGATCTTGGCGCCAAGACAGACACCGCCAAAGCGCTTGTTGGGAACAAAGGGAATATCCTCGCCGGTCCACCAGAGCACCGAATTGGTGGCCGACTTGCGGGAGGATCCGGTTCCCACCACATCGCCAACATAGGCCACCAGATGCCCCTTGGCGGCCAGAGCAGCCAATTGTTTCATCGGACCACGCTGGCCCGGCTCTTCCGGTTCGATGCCAGGACGCGGATTCTTCAGCATGGCCAGGGCATGCAAGGGAATGTCCGGACGGCTCCAGGCATCCGGGGCAGGGGACAAATCGTCGGTATTGGTTTCACCGGTGACCTTGAAAATAGTGACGGTCAGGGACTTCGGCACTTCCGGGCGCGACGTGAACCATTCCGCATCGGCCCAGCTTTGCAAAACGCCCTTTGCTTCGGCATTACCCTTTTCGGCGAGTTCCTTGACATCATGAAAATAGTCAAACATCAGCAGCGTCTTTTTCAGCGCTTCGGCGGCGGTTTTGGCGCATTCCGGGCTGGAAAGGAGCTCGATCAGCGGTTTGATATTGAATCCACCCAGCATGGTGCCAAGGAGTTCCGTGGCTTTAATCTTGGAGACCAGTGGCGAGCTTTCCCGGCCTTGGGCGACAGCGTCTAAAAAGGCTGCTTTAATTTTGGCTGCATCATCGACACCGGCCGGTACGCGGTGGGTCAGCAAATCGACCAAAAATGCCTCTTCGCCTTTGGGTGGCGCTTTGAGCAGGCTGACCAGATCCTCGGTTTGCTTTGATGACAGCGGCAAAGGAGGGATCCCAAGAGCGTTCCGTTCCGCCACATGTTGGCGATAAGCTTCAAGCATGGATAAGCACCTTTCTTCTTTAAGTCATGGCGCAAGCCGGTGCCGTAGCACCGAAAGTGAAATTGGCGGCACAAAAGATAACTGGCGATTCCTCTTGGCGCCATCGTTCGTTTTGATATGGTGCCGCCCCATGACAAGTGAACAAGCATTTTCAACTTTTACCGCCGAAGGCCTCGTTTGCGTTCGTGGCGAGCGTGTGGTTTTTACGCGGCTTGACCTTTCCCTGGCTTCGGGCGAGGCAATGTTTCTGCTTGGCCCCAACGGCAGCGGCAAATCCAGCCTGCTGCGCGTTCTGGCCGGTTTGCTAAAACCGGCGGCTGGCCGTCTGACCTGGAATCATCAGGCTTTGGCCGAAGATCGCGAAGGTCATGCGGCCCGTATTCACTATGTTGGACATCATGACGCGATTAAACCGGTTCTGTCGGTGATGGAAAATCTCCGCTTTTGGGGGCGTCTCCACGATCCCCTGGCGGGCGACGCGGCCGTCAAGGCCGCGCTTGAACGGTTCGGCCTTTGGCATCTGCGTCAGGTGCCCGGAAAATTGCTCTCCGCCGGACAAAAGCGCCGCCTCAATCTGGCGCGTTTGTTGGCCGCGCCGGCCAGCTTATGGTTGCTTGATGAGCCAAGCGTCGCCTTGGACAAAGCGTCGGTGAAGACGCTTGAAGCGGTTATCGCGGAACATCGGGCGAATGGAGGTATGGTGATCCTGTCAACCCACGCCGATGTTTCCCTTCCCGGCGCGACGGAATTGCATCTTGACCGGTTTACCCCGACCACGCCGCCGGAGTTCTGGGCATGAGCCGCCTGTCCGAAATTATTCGCCGTGACCTTCGGCTTGCGCTACGTCAAGGCAGCGACAGCGTCATGGTGGTTACCTTTTTTGTGCTGACCGTGGTGCTGTTTCCCTTTGGGCTCGGTCCTGAGACCAATTTGTTGGAACGGACCAGTGCCGGTGTGCTGTGGGTGACGGCTCTTTTGGCTTCGATGCTGTCTTTGGACAGGCTTTTCCTTGCCGATTACGAGGATGGCAGCCTGGAGCTTCTGGCCTTGACGCCAACCGCGCTGGAGCTGTTGGTCATCGGTAAAGTGGTCGCGCACTGGTTGACCACGGGATTGCCGCTGATGGTGGCGGCGCCGGTGTTGGCCGTGCTTCTTCATATGCATGCCGATGGGTTCGGGACTTTGTTGCTGACGATGTTGCTGGGAACGCCGACTTTGAGCCTGATTGGTGCTATGGGGGCAGCCTTGGTGCTGGGGGCGCGTCGTGGCGGGGTGTTGTTGTCGTTGCTGGTTCTGCCGCTCTATGTGCCTGTCCTGATCTTGGGGGTCGGCGCCATTGATGCCGCAGTTCAGGGGTTACCGGCAGATGGCCTGCTGTTGATGTTGGGGGGCTTTTTGCTCGGGGCCTTGCCGCTGGCGCCCTGGGCTGCTGCCGCCGCTTTGCGTCAGGCTTTGGAATGATTCAATCGCAATTTTTGCGAAAATCTGGAATTTTTTTGAAACAAGCTGTAGAACCTCCGCCATGCATCGCTTTGCCAATCCTGCACGTTTTTTGCGCCTAGCTTCGGTTATTCAACCGTGGACAGCGGCCGTCACACTTTTATTGATCGGCGCTGGGCTCTATTTTGGTCTTTTGGTCTCGCCGGCTGACTATCAGCAAGGGGAAACCGTCCGTATCATGTATGTCCATGTGCCGGCGGCCTGGGTGGCCATGGCGGCCTATTCCTGCATGGCCGGCGCTTCGGCTGTCGGACTGATCTGGAAACATCCTCTGGCTGATCTGATCGCCAAATCAGCTTCACCCATCGGCGCCAGCTTTACTTTTCTTTGCTTGGTGACCGGGTCTCTGTGGGGAAAGCCGATGTGGGGGACCTGGTGGGCGTGGGATGCGCGCCTGACCAGCATGCTGATTTTGTTTTTTCTTTATCTCGGACATATGGCTCTGCTGAATGCCTTTGATGATCCGGGGCGAGGCATGAAGGCAGCGGCAATCCTGGCTTTGGCTGGGTTCGTCAATGTTCCGGTCATCAAATTTTCGGTTGATTGGTGGAATACCTTACATCAACCGGCCAGCGTGACCCGCTTGGGAATGCCAAAAATCGACCCCTCGATGTTACTACCCCTGTTGTTGATGGGGGTCGGCTTCACCATGTTCTTCGTCACCGTGCTTTTATTGCGGGTTCGATTGGAAGTTTTGGCAGCCAAGATCAGGGCAATTCGGCTGACACAGATTCATGGCATGCCAGGGGCGGACCCCTCTGGCGAAGCGCTCGGATAAGCCCGGCGAGGGGAAAATGGACTCATTGGCTTCTTATTTTTCGATGGGTGGCTATGCCGGCTATGTCTGGTCGGCCTATGCCATTACCGCTGTGGTCATGGTCGCGCTGGCCCTGCTGACCTGGCGGGGCCTTAAAGGGCGCGAGCAGGAATTAAAGGAATTGCAGGACATCATACCGGGACGTCGTGGCCGTTCTCACGATGGTGTTGCTGAGAAAGGATGATCCTGTGACGCGCAAGCAGCGGCGGCTTTATTTCGTCTTTCTGGGCATGTTGGCTTTGGGTGCCGCGACGGCTCTGGTCTTGACGGCTATTAATGACACCTTGGTGTATTTTTATACGCCGGCCGATATTCAAAGCAAACATATCGGTCCGGATCGCCGGCTCCGCATTGGCGGTCTGGTCGAGCAGGGGTCGGTGGTTCGACAAGGCGAGACGGTGCTTTTCACCATTACGGACCTGACGGCGACATTGGCGGTGACCTATACCGGCGTATTGCCGGACCTGTTTCGCGAGGGCCAAGGGGTGGTCGCCGAGGGACGGCTTGATCCGCAGGGGGTCTTTCATGCCACCGAAGTTCTGGCCAAACATGATGAGAAATACATGCCCAAAGAGGTTTCAGAAGCATTGAAGAAGTCGGGACGTTGGCAGGAACAGGAAGGGCAGGTGAGCAAATGATTGCTGAAACTGGACAATTTGCCCTGATTCTGGCGCTGTTGGTGGCGTTAGTCCAGGGAACGATCCCGATGATCGGTGCTGCCCGCGGCGATCGCGCCTGGATGGACTTGGCCAGGCCGGCTGCCTTTGCCCAGTTTGCCCTGGTGGCTTTAGCCTTTGCCGCGCTGACCACCTGTTATGTCACCAGTGACTTTTCGGTACTCAATGTGGTCCAAAACTCTCACACGGACAAACCGATGATTTATAAGATTTCGGGTGTCTGGGGGAACCATGAAGGCTCAATGCTGCTTTGGGTCTTTATTTTGGCCATTTATGGGATGGCGGTGGCGGCAGCCGGCGGCAACCTTCCGCCGGCTTTGCGGGCAAGGGCTTTGGCGGTCCAGGCGCTTATTGCGGTTGGGTTCATTCTGTTCATTTTGACAACCTCAAATCCCTTCACCCGCATAGATCCCGCGCCTTTCAACGGCAATGGGCTCAATCCCCTCCTTCAGGATCCTGGCCTGGCCTTTCATCCTCCCTTTCTTTATCTCGGCTATGTTGGCTTCTCGATGGCGTTTTCTTTTGCCATCGCGGCCTTGATCGAAGGGCGGGTCGATGCCGCCTGGGCCCGCTGGGTAAGGCCGTGGACACTGGTCGCCTGGTGTTCTCTGACACTCGGTATTGGTTTGGGATCTTGGTGGGCCTATTACACCCTTGGTTGGGGTGGGTGGTGGTATTGGGATCCCGTAGAAAATGCGTCTTTCATGCCTTGGTTGGCGGGGACGGCTCTTTTGCATTCCTCGATCGTTGTGGAAAAGCGCGACACCTTGAAGGCATGGAGCATTCTTCTGGCCATTGTCGCCTTTTCCCTGTCTTTGCTGGGAACATTTCTGGTGCGGTCCGGTGTTTTGACCTCGGTGCATAGTTTTGCCTCGGACCCGGCCCGTGGTGTGTTTGTTCTTGGTCTTTTGGTGCTGGTCACAGGCGGGTCGCTGACCTTGTTCGCCTTTCGGGCCAATCAGCTTAAGGGTGGGGGGCTCTTTGCACCGCTATCGCGTGAGGGAAGCCTGTTGCTCAACAATGTGCTGATGAGCACCGCTGCCGGTACCGTGCTGCTGGGGACGCTCTATCCGTTGTTCGCAGATGCGCTGAATCTTGGTAAAGTTTCCGTGGGTCCGCCTTTTTTCAATGCCGTCTTTCTGCCCCTGATGGTACCGATGGTGGTGACCATGGGCATTGGGCCGCTGCTTCAATGGAAGCGCGGCGATTTGGCCGGGGCTTTGGGCCGGCTTAAATTGGCATTTATCGCCGCCCTGCTGGTCGCGGTCGGCACTTGGTTGGTGGCCGGTGGATCCAGCGGCCCCCTGTGGGCCGCAGGCGGGTTGGCGATTGCTGCCTGGCTGTTTGTCGGGACCTTAGTGGAATTGGCGGCCCGGATCCGTCTGGGGCGCGGGCCACTGGGGGATGCTCTTGAACGTCTCGGGCAATTGCCGCGCTCGGCCTGGGGGATGACCATCACCCATGCCAGTCTGGCGATGGTTATCGTGGGCATCACCGGGTCAACCGCCTGGAAAAGTGAGCATATCCAAGTCATGCGTCCGGGTGAAACCGTCAATGTTGCCGGCTATGAAGTCACCTTGCAGGGAACCGAGGACAATATCCGGGGGCCCAATTATTCGGCTTTGCGGGCAACCTTTATCGCCCGCAAGGGGGGGGATCTGGTGGCCGTCATGAAGCCGGAAAAGCGCATGTACACACAGCCACCCCGTCCCACGACCGATGCGGCCATTCATACCAATCTTCTGGGGGATCTTTACGTGGTGATTGGGGATCCGGATGGCTCGGGCGGTTTTGTCACCCGGCTCTATTATAATCCCCTGGTGCCTTGGATCTTCATGGGGGCGGTGTTCATGGTGATTGGTGGCTTGGTCTCATTGACCGATCGCCGTTACCGCGTCGGCGCACCGTTACGAACTGCCCGGGCGGCCGCTGCCGCGGCCCGGGGCTAAGTTAAAAGGAATACCGATCGTGTTGCGTCGTTGGTCCGTGATGCTGCCTGTCCTGATCTTTTTTGTTCTGGTCGGGTTTTTCTATTGGCGGATCGTCATGATGGAACGGGGGGACATGCCGAATATGATTCCCTCGGCGATGATCGATAAGCCGGCCCCTGAATTCGACCTGCCGCCGCTGCTGCTGGAAAAGGCCGGTCTTAAGACCGCCGACCTTCAGGGGCAAGTAACGCTGGTCAATTTTTTTGCGTCCTGGTGCATTCCCTGCCGGGTTGAACATCCGTTGCTGACCCAACTGGCTGGGAGAGTTCGGCTTGTTGGCATTGTTTATAAAGACAAACCGGAAGATGCGCGGGCTTGGCTGTCAAGGCTTGGCGATCCCTACAAAGCCTTGGCACAGGATCGTGATGGCCGGGTCGGTATCGATTTTGGGGTTTATGGAGTCCCCGAAAGCTATTTGATTGGCAAGGATGGGCGCATCCGTTTCAAACAGGTTGGTCCCTTCACCCCCGAGGATATCAGCAACAAGCTGGTTCCGCTGTTGGCGGAGTTGCAGAAATGATCTCACGCCGCCTTACAACCGCCAGTTTTTGGTTCCTGGCTGTCTTGTTGCTTAGTTTATCCTGGCCGGTTTTGGCGGTTCAGCCCGACGAGATCCTGAAAGATCCGGTGCTTGAAGGGCGGGCCAGAGTTCTTAGCAAAGAATTGCGTTGCCTGGTTTGTCAGAATCAATCCATCGATGATTCTGATGCCGATTTGGCGCGCGATCTGCGGGTTCTGCTGCGCCAAAGACTGAAGGCCGGCGATAGTGATCAGCAGGCACGTCAATATTTAGTCGATCGCTATGGCGATTACGTTCTGTTAAATCCGCCTTTCAAAGGCGGAACCATCGTGTTGTGGGTTGGTCCGGCGGTTTTGCTGGGTTTGGCTCTGTTGGCGGCCTTTCTGTTTCTGCGTCGCCGCGCTGCCGGCCAGACCATGGTGGAGGCTGCGGCGCAGCCATTGAGCGAACAGGAGCAGCGTCGGCTGGATGCCCTACTGAAGGACGACAAAACACCATGACCTTGTGGATTATTTTTGCCGCTTTGACTTTGGCGGTGCTTGTTGTGCTAATTCTTCCGCTGCTGCGTCGTCCGACAGCGGCGCCGCCCCGCATTGACTATGATATCGTCGTCTACCGGGATCAGCTGGCCGAGTTGGAAAAAGACCTGGAGCGCGGCTTGTTGACCGAAGATCAAGCGGCGGCAGCGCGAACCGAGATTTTGCGGCGCATGCTGGCGGCGGAGGATGCCGAATTGCCGGCTGCTGGGGCGTCTTTGCTGACGGAGGGACGGCGGCTGCGGCAGGTCACGGCCGTGATGATCCTTCTGGTGTTACCGCTTGGGGCCGGGTTGATTTATGCCCGTTTGGGTTCTCCGGCATTGCCCAGTCAGCCCTTCGCCTCACGTGAGGCGGACCCTGAATTTAAAATGACGGAAATGGTTGAGCGATTGGCGGCCGATCTGCGAAGAAATCCGGATGCGGATGGCTTTGTGACCTTAGCCGAAACCTATTTTCAAATGCATCGCTTTCCCGAAGCCGTAGAAGCCTTCCGTCAGGCGATTTCCCTGGGCGCTATCGACGCGCAGATCCTGGCCTCTATGGCCGAATCCATGGTCATCGCCAATGATGGGATGGTTATTCCCGAAGCCAGACAGACCTTTCAGCAGGTGCTGACCCTGGAAAAGGAGGATCCGCGGGCGCGCTTTTATCTTGGCCTGGCCAAGGCGCAAATCGGTCGCTTTGCAGAAGCCGTATCGATATGGCGCGATTTAGAAAAAGCCAGTCCGGCCGAGGCGCCCTGGTTGCCGATGCTCAGGGAACATATCGCCGAATATGCCAAACAAGGTGGCTTTGATCCGGCCAGCATCACGCCAATTCCGCCGGCCCCGGCGGGTGCTGAAATGGCCAAAGGGGCGAATCCTCATGCCAAGCTCCCTGAGCTTCCTGCCACGCAATCGGGCGTGCCCAGTGGCGATGCGGCGGCGGCGGTTATGGCGCAATCGCCCGAGGAACGGGCTAAAACTATTCGCTCGATGGTCGAGGGGCTTGCCGCCCGACTTGAACAGAGCCCCGAGGATTTTGAGGGTTGGATGCGTTTGGCAAGAGCCTATAAGGTCTTGAATGAGCCTGAAAAATCGATCGCTGCCGCGAAGCGGGCGATCAAATTGCGGCCAGGTGACGTCGAGCCGAAATTGGCCTTGGCCGAGGTGCAGATGGCCCAAACCAAAGATGGGAAACCTTCGGCCGAAATGATTGCCACGATGCGGGATATTCTGCAGTTGGATCCGGGCAATGCGCGGGCCATGTATTACGTTGCCGGGGCCGAGGCTGCTGCTGGAAATGCAGCTAAAGCCCGGGAAATGTTGTCAAAATTGCTGGAGGTCATGCCCGCAAACGCGCCGGAGCGACAGCGGGTTGTGCAGCAACTCGGGGCGTTGTCCAAGAATTGAGCGCCCGACGTTCCTGACCGGTGGGTTTTGTCAGCTCTTGACGGGCCCGGCCAGACTGAAAAAGTCGGCCGGTGTTTGCATTAATTCAAGCAAAAGCCTGCCGCAGACCGCCAGAACCAGCAAAGCCAGCAGGACCCGTGTTTGTTCGGCGCGCAAGCGTGTGCCAAAGCGGGCGCCCATCTGGGCACCTATGACCCCGCCGATCAGCAGGGTCAGCATCAACACCACATCGACTGTCTGGGTATGGATGGCCTGAAGCAGGGTGACATTGGCGGTAACGAAGATAACCTGAAACAGCGAGGTCCCGATCACCACCGAGGTCGGCATCTCAAGCATGTAAATCATCAGCGGAACCATGATAAAACCGCCGCCCACGCCCATAATCGCCGCCAGCAGGCCGCCGATGGCGCCAACCGCGAGCGGCAGCAGGGCGCTGATGTAAAGTCCTGAGCGGGCAAAGCGCATTTTTAATGGCAGATTTGCCCAGCGATGACGGTGCCGTTTGCTGGCCGTTCGGGCCCGCCTGGTCCGGACCAACGCGACCACGCTCTCTAAAAGCATGGTTCCGCCGACAAAGCCGAGAAACACCACATAACAAATATCGATAACCAGATCGACCTGGCCAAGGTCCCGCAGCCAGGTGAAAAGGCGGACGCCCAACAGGGACCCGCATAGGCCGCCCGCCACCAGCATCCCCCCCATTTTGAAATCGACATTGCGCCGCTGCCAATGGGCCAGGACACCCGAGACGGAGGCGCCCAAGACCTGATTTGCGCCCGAGGCCACTGCCACCGGGGATGGAACGCCCAAAAAAATGAGCAAGGGAGTCAGTAAAAATCCGCCTCCGACGCCGAACAATCCGGACAAAAAGCCCACGACGCCACCCAGCGACAATAAGGCGAGGATGTTGACGGACAATCCGGCGATCGGCAGATAGATGGTCACTCTTGGCTGGATTCCACGGGGGCACCAGCAGCAACCCAGGCCAGCATGCCGCCTGCCAAGCGGTTAATTTCGCCGCTATAGCCACTTTCGACAAGGCGGGCTGCGGCGACGCCGCAACGGTTTGCCGATCGGCAGTGCAGCAACAATTTTTTTCCTGCTGGAACCGGTGGCATTTGGGCCGGGTCAAACTCGGACAGGGGAAGCAAATGAGCGCCCGCAATATGTTCCACCGCATATTCGTGGCGTTCACGTACATCCACCACCAAGACCTGGTCGGTCGTCAGCCAGCCACGCAAAGTTTCCACATCAACCATGTTGATTTGTCCGGTCATCGCCGCTTATTCCCAAAAAAGTCTGTTTGCTTGACTAAATTCCTAGCCCTTTTTTATAGGATTACCGGCGCAATCCGGTCAACCAAAGATGGTTGCGTCTATCGATTTGGCTGGACAAGATGTTTCCGAAATGGAATTATTTAATCGGCAATTTTTTACGGGGTTGTTGTTGTAAATGATGGAAAAATGTGTAATTAGCTCGATAAATCTTTCCTCTCTGTTCCTTGTAAGAAATATTGAGGAGATTATAAAATTTCGGAAGGTCCGAGCCGCGCGGTTAAAATCACAATGCGGGGCTATTGGTGGGCTGACGGATACCGCTTTGGCGGTCGTGGTCGGGACCCTGGCCTTGGTAGGCGTCGTCGGTTTTTTTCAGACCGCCTCGACGGATGCCAAATCAAACGCCGAGATTGCCAATCTTACCGCTTTGATCGCCAATATTCGTGCGGCCTATTATCAGGCCGGCGCCGATTATAGCAGCGTTTCAGGGGCTAATCTGGCAAATGGGGGTATTGCACCCCAGCCTCTGATCAATAACGGTGGTCTGCGTTCGATGTTCGGTCAGACCATCCTCGCGGCGCCGGCAAGCGGCAATACGGCTTTCTCGCTTACTTATTCCGGCATTCCCGCAGCGGCCTGTATCAAATTGGTGACGATGGTTTGGAATTCCATGCCCAGTATTACCACAACCAGCATCAATGGGGTCGCCATGCAGCAAGGGAGCAATGGAAGCGCATCTTCGGCCACTATGGGCGGGGCCTTGGCAAACTGCACTCAGTCCAATAACGCTATCCAGTTTATCTCAAATTAGGGTAACCGACACTTGCCGCTGGCGGCATTCTGACCGATGGTGCAGCAACCGCCCCCTATGGTCATAATGTTGATGAGCAGTACACCAGATTTAATAGTTTCCCCGAAACAGCGCCAAGAGATTCGGGGCTGGGCTTTGCTGGCGCTGACGGCCTTGGCCCTGGCCGGGCTTCTTGCTCTGCTGCTGGTTTTGTCCAGGGTTCCCGCTGTCTCGGATTGGCTCCCATGGGGAAATTCTTTTTTTTATCGTGCCTTGATCACCCATGTCGTTTTGTCGGTCGATATCTGGTTTCTCGCCTGCCTTGGTTTGCTGTCGGCCATGGTGGCTGGGGGGCGTCGCGGGGCTGTCCTGGGCTGGGTTGGGCTGGTGCTTTCCTTCCTTGGCATGGTCCTGCTGTTGAGCCCGGCTTTGGCCGATCAGGGAGAGCCCTCTCTCAATAATTATGTCCCGGTCTTAAACCATCCCCTTTTTAGCGTCGGATTACTGTTTTTTGCCCTCGGCATCGCTTTGGCCTGCCTTCGACTATGGCCGTTCCTGCGGCCGTCCAGCGCCCCCTTTGCTTTTGGTGTTGCCTGTGCCGGGGCAATTTACCTGATGGCCTGTCTTTGTTTTGCCATGGCTTATGTGCTTATTCCGTCCTCGACAGACAGCGCCATGGCCAATGAGCGGCTGTTCTGGGGAGGCGGGCATGTTCTACAACTGCTCAATACGATGCTTCTCCTGCTGATCTGGCAGGATCTGGCGCAGCGGCTTTGGGGGCCAACGTCCCTGCCGGTTGATTTGGTTCGCGCCGCATATTTGTTGTTGCTGGCTTTTGCTTTGGGTGCGCCCCTGCTTTACCTGCGCTTCGATGTGCTTAGTTTGGCGCACCGTCACGCCTTCACGGCGCTTTTGTGGTATGGTTTGCCTTTACCCTGCCTGGCCATGGGCTTCGGCGTTGCCCGGTGTTTATGGCAGGCTCGTCCTTTGGACTGGCGTTCTCCGGCCATACTTTCTTTGTTTCTGTCTCTGGCGGTTTTCGCGATCGGTGGGCTGGCCGGCTTTTTTCTCGGGATCGCCGATACCCGCACGCCGTCACATTATCATGCCGTGATCGGTGGGGTGAATTTAGGTCTGATGGGCCTTTTTCTGGTTCGTATATTGCCGCTGTTAGGGCGGCCAATACAAAAGGTTCGTTTGATGACCCGGGCCTTGCACCTTTATGGCTGGGGCCAATTGCTTCATGCCTTGGGCTTTTTCCTTGCCGGTGCGGCCGGTGTTCCGCGCAAAACC
>Ga0007854_10000308_pt1 | contig 32989 bp, 27 predicted proteins | sample CryBogCBH12Aug08_FD_60382 | JGI IMG/M metagenome (GOLD analysis project Ga0007854, IMG submission 60382) | Freshwater microbial communities from Crystal Bog, Wisconsin, USA - CBH12Aug08 | ecosystem: Environmental > Aquatic > Freshwater > Lake | place: Crystal Bog, Wisconsin, USA | collected... | reverse complement strand
TCGCTCAGCGGCTATGACAGATTTTGCAAATCAAATCGAAACTGAGCTCATATCAAAAATAGGAAACAGCTCAATCAAAAATCAAGCTGATGCAAAAGCAAAAATAATTTTGGCCCTGGGTCAAATTAGCCCGGAAGACCTTGAAAATATATATGCAAACTGCGTTATTACAGCGCGGAGCGCGCTGTTAACTCAAGATTTAACGGGCTCATCTTCGCCCATCCAATTTAAAGCAGGTGACAGCGTTATCAGCGCATCAGGCGACGGATTCAAAGTATCTAAAAATGGAATAAATTGGTTCGGAGGCGGAGTTCTAAGTGGTAAGTCCTATGACATTTCTATGTCATCTAGCTTATCAACTGCTCTCAATCAGCGCCTTGACCTAGGCGATAAATCCAGCAATTCATCCTCAGAAACTGCAAAGATTTCTGCGGACATAAAAAATTAATGGTGTTAATAAAAATTGAAATGTGCATTAAACGTCGCTTATTCCGCAGAATGAAATGCACTTTTAGATGCTAGTCTGAACTTTTAATTGAAACGGAATCAAAAATGAAACGCATTCTAATAATCGCAGCAGTGTTACTAGTTACTTTGCTAGTTACCTTCATACAGCTTCGCAATGCTTTGACCTTCAATAGACTTTCGATCCAACAAAAATCTGCCGAAATCAACTCTTATAAAAAATGAAAAGGAAAAAAATTGAAAAAAATCATCAAAAAATTGGCAATCTGCACGTCACTCATTGCCACTTGCATGATCACAGCAGCTGTATTAACTCCGCCAGCCCATGCTGAGCCAGGTCGACAGCTAGCTGATTCAATCGAAGGAGGTTTGATTGAATCGTGTTCATCAACAAATCGATTTGGAAATAGCCAATTTTTCAGCACAGGCTGCGAAAAGATGTCATCGATAGCTATTAACTTGAATCGGAAGCAAGCGATAGTCACAGACCCATCGCTTGATTTTTTGAAAGGGGTTGAGCTGCTTGGCACGACCGGCTTGCGCCATAGATATGATTCGACTGCAAAAATTCTACAACTAGACTGGAATCAAATTGATAAATTGGCGGTAAAACGAATATTTTCAGAAAACGGACTCGAATTTCAATTTGTTGAAAATTACGAGTCTCAAATTGATTCGAGTGTTGAGTTTGTTGAAATTGATGGCAGAAGTTTTTTTAAAAATTAAGGGAGAAAAAAATGAATTGGTACTTAGTAGCAGCCCCAGTCGCCGCAACAGCAGTAGTTGCTTTTTTAATGATTGAATCCAAAATTTTGGGCTTGATTCTTTCGGGTGCAGCCGCCTTATTTCTCGTGCTCCAGTTTTTTAGCGACTTCTCAGCTACCAAAAACGCTAACCGCTCGAATAATGCGGCTTCTGAAGCTCAGTTCGAGGTTGAGTGGGCAAGCGCGAGAGGTGCAACTCCCGAAAAGATTTCAGCTCTAGAGGTGGAGGCAAAGCGCTTAAAAGAGCTTGCTGCAACAACAGAAGAGGAGCGTAAAAAGGCTCAAGAAGCTAATGCATATGCTCGAGCACCGCTCGTAAATGCGCTAAATAAGCAAGTGGGTGAGGCATCAGTAGAAAGCAATGAGCCGATTTTATTTAAGAGATAACGTCATCTTGCATATTAAATAAAGAATGTAACTTAACTCTAAAAAAGGAAATACAGATATGCACTCAACTAAAAAACCCCGCGCCACCGCCTCGATGAAGTTAGCAGTAATGCTATCAAAGCAGGCAGCTTTTAATAACAAGATTGCGGCACTCAAGCGCGCTGTGACAGAAGCGGCTGAAGCGGACGTTACAGCTCTAAAGCTGAAATTTTCAAAGCTAGCTCAAGAGTTTGGAATTCTTACGCTTTCAGATTCAGTGCTACGCAAAGCTTTCGTAGAAATTGCAAAGGCAAACGGTTGTTCACCAGTCCCAACCATTCCGCAGGGAGAAGTTAAGGCGGTATTAGCACCAGAAATGGTTAAACCTGTCGAACCAGTTTATGTAGTACCAGCGGCTCCAGCATCAGTTGCCCCGCGAAAGGTCGAAGAAATTAAAAAAGGAGGCATGTTCAGCCGATAAATAAATTAGCCGCCTCTTCATTCATAGGGGGTGGCAATTTTTTGAACTCTGATAAGAATCTAATGAAAACGACAAGTGAAAAAGTAAAACAGATGTTCCCTCATTTAAAGCCACTTTTTAACAACGGCAACGTGATAATAATTAGAAAACAATCACATTCAATGCTCGTTGCGCACCTTAAAAAAGAAAGGGATCTCTCAAAAAAGCGTGTAAATGCCGCGCAAAATGGCCCGGCGTCTTTTGATTCTAGAATCCTCTGGATTAGAAATTTTAAGGAAGAGCATCATCTTACAACTCCAAATTTAGTTGAGCTTTTAAAAATGGAGGGTTTTGTCATAACACAGACATCGCTAGCGCAATATCTTCAGGGGAACGTTCGCGGAACAGACAGACGCGCTACATTTAGCAGCGTCGGTCGCGCGCGGTTTGTTGATCACCTGACTGATTTATTTACAGTTGTTAAAAAAATCGAGTTTAAATATTCCGCCGAGTTCAAGAAATTAATCGAAAATGACATGCGAACGCTAATTCAAAGTTGGTATGCAGCTTGCCATATTGAAGGCGGCTCTAAAGATCGTCAACTTTCAAAAATTATCGGAGTTGATCACACTTCAATTTTTAAATGGTATCAAAAAAATCGGTATCCCCGCTCAATTAAAACTTTGATTGATGTTTCTGAACTTATAATTGAACACTTAAAAACAGAAAGAAAATGATGAAAAAGAATTTAATCGCGCTAGCAGCGGTCGGGCTGATAATCGCAGGCGCAGGAAAAGCCCAAGCGCAGACTTACAATCAAACTGGATCTGACAGACAGTCTGCATCAGCAGATGTTGGAATGTACCAGCTCACACTTCAAGCGTTTCGCGCAAGTGACTATTTCAATCGTCCAAATATTGAACAAGCTAAGCACGTAAAGTGGTCGGTTCAAAAAATTATTTTAGCGGCTGGCATTCCGGTCTTAGCTATGCAGTCCGGCCAAATAATTCCGTATCAAGCCCAAGGCGATTGGTACCTAATTCCGGAAGGCGCAGCAACTCTAATTAGTAGCGGCCAAATTATGGGAAACGCAAAACACATGACGCCGAGTCAGTTGCGCAGAGATGTGTCGGCTACGCAGGCATCGGTCGCAATTTTGGAGGTATTTTACGATACGTCAAATGTAAATCGTGCGCTCTATTTATCACTTGCGGAAATTGCGCAAAAGTCATTTCCTACTATTCGTAGTCAAAAGATGAATCGGCAACAAGCTGTAGCATTTTTATCGAAACAAATCGACGCAAATCTACCCGGCATTTTTAGTAGCAAATATCAGCAATTTTCGAACATTGTGATGACTTCGACCGCCCCCGGAGTTGATGCGCAGACCAGAGAAGCATATTGTGTCACCCGTACCAATAATTTTCCCTGCTCGCCAGCCCAAGGTTATGACGTTCCGGCCGGTTTGAAAGTTGTTGAAAACGGATTTAATGATTGGACAGCTACCTTTGCTGACGGAGTTGTCATGAGAAATAATTACGGACAAGTCGATGTTTCTCAAAACGGGCGAGCAATTTTTTCAGAATATGGAATAAAAGGTGAAAAGCTTAGTATTGGCGGATCGAGTGATCGCGGATCATCTACCTCTCAAAAACGAGGCGACTAAGTGCTTGTTTTAAATTGTTGCCCCATCTCCCCCGAATATAATTCAGCTGAGATGGGGCTGTGGAATCCCCTTAGCTTCGTCAGCTCCGCCTTCAAAGCTTTTATCTTTATTGCAGTACTTATTTCAGATTTTGGAGTAGCCCAATCTCGTTACAATGCTCAGAATAGTCGGGGCCCACAGAAAAATACGTATTAAAATGAACGTTGCAAATAAGCGTTTTTGATGAGGCGAACAATATGGACTGGGTACTAGTTACATTGGCTTTCATAGGAAATGCTATCGAAGGCTTGTTAAAAAACATTTAAATGAATTTGAAATCTTTGATCATTTTTGCAATTTAGAAATTAGTAAATCTTATTTATTTATTAGACAGACATTACGCACGTCTGCTTCGCAGCCTTGGAAATCCCCCGTTAAGCGTCTAGCCCAACTGCTAAAAGCCTCTCATGTCGTAATACAGCGTAATACGCGTTATAAAGTTTTCCTCAATTTCGTAATACGTTTGTAATACAGCTTTTTAATCCTCAATGAAATCAATGGTCTAGTTCGTATTACTTCGTATTACGCAAAACGATAAAAATGTAAGTTTTACCCTGCAAATTGAACATTTAGCGTCAACCTCCACATATATAAGTAAGCAACATATTTATCAATTTTTGAGGAGTAAGACATGGCAAAGCCAAATCTAAGTATCAGACTCGATGACTGGATTACAAAAGAGCTAGGCGAACTATCTAAAGCGCGCGGAGTGGCGCCTACTGCCCTCATTCGTGAATTTGTTATATCAGGACTGGATAAGCAAGATTCATTATCCGAACATTTTGAGATTGAATCAGCTCGCATAGAGAAGCAACTAAATCTCATCGCTGACACAGTTTTAGGCACCCTTTATTACCTGGTTGCATATCGAGATCAAGATGCACCATCTAATCCATCAGCTGAAATGACAAAAAAAATCATTGAGGCAGGAGCAAACGCTGCTCGCGAACTAGCTGAAAGTAGGTAATCATGTTTACAAACCTCAATAACAATCCGCTGGATGACGTATTTAACACAAGCTTAAGCGAGCTAGCCAATGGCGTTTATCGCGAACAACGTATCACCTTGCAAGACCCGCTTCGTCATCACAATTTAATTTTTAGATTCTTCTATAAAGAAACGATTGAAGATTTCTCAATAGTCGACGTGATCCGTTGGTCAGTCGGCACAGAATCATTATTTGCCGACTTTATCAAGCTCTCTACATCAGAATGGAAGAATGTTTTTACTTCAGAAGTAAAGCCTTCTTTCTTTCACTTCTATCCAAATCTTTCCGACTATATACTTTTGGCCGATCAGGACGGCGACACAATTGAAGTAATGAGTTCTGACGATGCTTGATGCAAAAAACAAGAATTTTGTCGCAGGTACAGCTTTTGAAACTCTTAGAACGAGGGGTAAATTTATCGCGCGAGGCTGGCTTTTTGCAGGCGCAATTGGTCTAGCACCCTTATGTTTGATCTCGCTCTCCTGGGCATTGCTGTCGTCCCCCATGACTTTTTCGATAGTTTCCAATCACTTTGTAAGCTCAGACACACCGATAACTTGGATAGTGAAAGACCAGGGTGGCAGCCCGCGAAAAATACTCATTCAAGAATCGAACGGCGCCACCAAAAACAAGCTAACTAGCTACGAATACGCCGATGCGATCAGCGGTTTTGTTGCTGAAAACTATTTGATTAACCCAGTTGTAGTCGTCAACATACTCTTCTTTTTTGCAATGGGGCTGTTTTGGCCTATTACTTCTAGAGCGCACAAACTCTTTTTCGCTCTCGGTCAAAAGACAATAACTAATAAACGACTGAAGGGTGCCTTAGACGTGGTGACCGCCCGCGAACTTGATAAATTAGTTCGTGACGACGGCGGCGGGGATTGGACAATTTGCGACGTAGCATTCCCTAGTAATGCCTTTAAATACGGCACAGGTATTTCAGGTCAGCAGCGGTCAGGCAAATCGTTAGTAATGCACGACTTGATTAAACAAGCTTCTAGCAAGAATGTTCGCTTATTCATTCATGACCCCCAAGCAGAATTCTATGAAGCCAATTTCCGTCCAGGGATCGACTGTTTCTTTAACCCAGCAATGGTGGGAAGTATCCCGTGGTCAATTTTTCTAGAGCTATTGACTGAAAACGATGCACGCGAACTAGCGCAAGCCGCTATTCCAGCTACAGCGAACGCAGGGGCTAACGCCTTCTTCGACGATGCAGCTCGTTCACTACTTAGTGCACTCATAATCTCATTAGCTAAACGTGGCGTTACAGATTCCAGCGAATTAGCTAGAGCTTTTTTCAGTGCTACACATGAGGAATTAGTTGAGTTCGTGAAGGGAACCAATGCGGCATTCTTAGTCTCAGATAACGCAAAAGGCATGACTGACAGTATCAAAGCGTCAGCTGGTATCTACCTAAATGGTATTTTAAGTATCGAGCCTGGCACATGGACATTGCGAGATTTTTTAGCTCAGCCCGAGGGAAATCTCTATATTTTGGGGGATGATTCTGAGTTATCACCAGTCAAGCGGATGCTTGTAATGGCCTTAACTGCAACCATTTCTAAAGCTGGAATCAAGACTCACGAGCCTAAATATCTATTCCTTTTGGACGAGTATCAATTACTCGGTGATTGCAAAGTAGACAAAATGCTCTCCGCATTAGCTAAGTTTGGCGTAGCAGTAGTTGTCGGAATGCAATCAGAAACGCAGCTCATAAACGTAATGGGTGAGAGCAGGGCAGCGGCAACCTTAGGCCTCTTTGGTAACTACCTCCAACTCAAAATTAACGGCAAAGATGCTCAAGACAAGGCGTCAGGCCGTTTTGGAATGCAGCTACAAGAAGTTATATCTACATCCCAACAGCTCTCAGTAACAGAAGCTCGCGACTCGATCGGCATCAGTAAATCACAGCAAGATAAGCCAATCATCATGGGGACAGAATTCGGAATGTTGGCGCCATTAACCGGCTACTTAAAGCTCTCTGGTGATACAAGAACTTATCCGGCAGCAAAAGTCGACTACATGTCTTGGCTAAAGAAAGACGCGGACGGACATTCATTCGCTGATGAGCTTCAATTTTCAGTTGCAGAACTTCCAGAGGCAGATTCACGGTTCGACATCGTGCGTCAAGTTGGTGACGATTACAAACGCAATTTGGCAATTAATATCTTGGGTCAACAAATCGTTCGGTTGGAATTGCGACAAAGCAATCTAACGCAGGCTAAATCTATCGAAGCCATCTCCGCGAAGATCTTGCAAAAGAAAAAGGCGATTCAAGATTTAATTAATGGCGGAGAAATTGATGATGAAGTAGATCACGAGCCCGAACTTGATGTAGAGATTGAAAGCACTTTAGCCAAAACTCCAGCATCTACAGAATGGGGATCAATTTAATCATGAGCCCTTTTCCTTCATTTCCGCGTTGTCACTTTTGTCTTGTTAGAGCGAGACCCAGAATAGTTATCTTTAATAATAAATCCCGAGTTAAATTCTGCGTGAACTGCTGTAAGAATTACAAAGAATATCCCCGGAATTAAAAATGAGTGGTTCAATGTAGTTTGGTTGTCAGTAATTACAACGTTCAAATAGTTCAAGCGTTACCGTACATATAGCTTATGTGAACAACATAACTCGGATGATACGATCATGAACGTAAACTTATTTAAGATCAAAAAAATAATTGTCAAGTTAGCCGCTTTAAGTCTGACTGTGTCGATGATTATTTCTTCTTCTGCTGCCGCACAAGTTGCAGATGCTAGCTCTACTGCGACTGGAACTAATGCAGTTGCTTATGGCAATGCAACGGCGTCAGGAGCTACCGCTCTCGCTATTGATAATGCAACAGCTGTCGGTATCAGCTCGATTGCAATTGGGCAGTCTGCTACTACTTCGACAGGTAGTACAAACGCTATAGCGCTCGGAACATCTGCAACTGGTGGTGCAATGAATTCAATTGCGGTTGGAGATTTAGCGATCGCTAGCGGTATTTCCAGTATTGCTGCGGGTACGTCAGCATCAGATCTTGGGTTGAACGGTGTTGCGCTCGGTGCATCGTCTAGCGTCTCTGCAATATCAAATTATGGTATTTCGATCGGCTCAAACTCTTCTGTAACGAATACAAATGGAATCGCTATCGGCCACTCTGCTAGCGCGGCATCAGACGCAGTCGCTTTGGGTTGGTCTGCCACCGCAGCGCAGGATGGCATCGCGATTGGCTATACAGCAAACGGAACAGCGACTGGAATTAGCATAGGTTATCAATCCGGCGCCACTGCTAACTATTCTGAAGCCATCGGTTATCAATCTCATGCATCCGGGGTGGGGGCAATTGCTTTAGGACGCAGTTCAAGCGCAGCAGGCGCGCAATCTGTTGCAATCGGCGACACAGCATCAGCTTCAGTAGTGGGTGCAACCGCAGTCGGTCAAAATGCCATAGCATCGGGCGGCTCTAGCGCCGCATTTGGTAATGGAGCACAGTCCGCGGGCGGAAATTCGCTTGCATTGGGTTTTTCTGCTAGTTCGGCCGCTGCGGCTGGGACGGCAATCGGCTATCTCGCAAACAATCTTGGCGGAAACGGTATCTCGATTGGTACGTCTTCATCTGTCGCAGCAGTAGTAAATTCGATCGCGATTGGACCTTCAGCCTCGGTTACAGCGGCAGACGGATTAGCTCTGGGCTGGGCGGCTTCTGTTACTGCGACATCCTCTGTTGCGATTGGTCAAACGGCGCAAGCGGCCGGAACTTCGAGCAATGCAATCGGTTGGGCTGCGACAGTCACAAGCGCTGGTGTGAACGGTATTGCAATTGGTACTAGCGCTAACGACTCGGGCGCAAACTCAGTCGCAATCGGTGCGAATTCAACTGCTACGGGGGCTAACCAATTTTCCGTTGGAAATATAACAAACCAGCGCACGATCGTAAACGTTGCGGCGGGTGTTAATCCCACTGATGCCGTCAATATGTCTCAATTGACAACGTTAACGAATACAGTAACTGCTTTAACAACCACGGTTAATGCTAATGCGACGACGGCTGCATCCGCAAATACAGCAACAAACACAGCATTGGCGACGACGAACGCCAACTTAACTACAGCGACAACTACTGCAAATACTGCGTTATCTACAGCTAATAATGCATTAACCATCGCTAATGCGGGTAGTACGGCTGGGTTAACAGCATTAGCATTAACTGTTTCTCAAAATACTACAGATATTTCGGCATTAAGCACAAAAACAGCCTCAAATACTTCAGCGATTGAAGCAACAAATACCTCGCTTGTTACTTTAACAACAACGGCAAATTCTACACTTTCTGCCACCGCAGTTAATGCGGGCAATATCGCTTCAAATACTTTAGCAATCGGAACATTAAATAGCAATTTGGGCGTAATTGGAAGCACTGCTAATGCTGCATTAGCTGCCACCGCAACAAATGCTTCTGGTCTCGCTACTAACGTATCAAATATTTCAGCTCTTACGACTGGTCTAGCAAGCACAGCATTCACCGCTAATTCTGCTCTCGCCGCTACTGTTGTTAATGCAGCAGGAATCGCAGCAAACACGACAGCAATTGCATCGGGTGTTGCTGGCCAAGCCTCTGCGATCGCAGCGGCATCGGCGGGCAATACAGCGGATATTGCAGCGCTATCTAATGCAACTCAAGCAAATACAGCAGCAATCGGAATTACGAATGGCGTACTTGCATCAACAACTGGTACTGCTAATGCCGCTTTGCTGGCTTCACAAACAAACGCAATAGGATTGGCTGCAACGAATGGCGTACTTGCATCAACAACTACTACTGCTGCAAATGCTCTAGCTGGCGTTCAAACACTCGCAACCGGCCTAGCGGCTACAAATGGCGCACTTGCAACCACTACAACAACTGCAAATACAGCTCTGGCATCGGGTCAAGCTAATACTTCAGGACTTGCAGCTACAAATGGAGCTTTAACAGCGACTACAAATACTGCTAATGCCGCCTTTGGTGCAACCCAAGTAAATGCTGCTGCGATTACTGCAAGCGCCATTTCAAATTCTACTGCTACCGGCACTATTACTGATGCTCTGGCCTCTACAACTGCAAAAGCAGATTCAGCACTTGCAGCTACATTGGTTAATGCAGGAAATATTACTGCTTTGACTGGTTCACTGGCTACTACAACATCAACTGCTAATACCGCTCTTTCCGCAACTCAAACCAATGCAACCGCTATCGCAGGGTCTGCAACGCAAATCGTAGGCAACACTGCTGCGATTGGTGTTAATGCTGGTAATATTGCAGCGAACGGCTCTGCAATTACTGGCTTAACAACGGGCTTAGCTACCACTAACGCAACTGTGGCTTCTAATGCAACAACTGCTTCAACTGGATTGGATGCAACAAACGCGAAGGTAGCGACTAACTCAGGACTAATAGCTGCGAACGCAGCCTCTATCAGCACCGTGTCTGGTGTAGCTAACACAGCGCTTACGGCCACCCAAACTAATGCCAGCAATATTGCTGCAAATGCAGCAACTGCTGCTTCGGCAAGCACGGCTACCAACGCTCAAGTGGCTTCGAATAGTTCAGCGATAACCGGCCTAACAACAGGCTTAGCGACTACTAATGCAAACGTAGCAACAAATGCCGTAGTTATCGCTGGAAATACTTCAGCGATAACTGCGAATAGCACAACTTCATCGTCTGCCCTCTCAGCTTTGACAACAACAGTTTCTGCCAACACAGCGTCTATTGGCGTTAATACGGGTAATATCGCAACTAATACAGCCGCAATCAGCGCTAATGCGGGAAATATCGCAACGAACACTTCAGCAATCAGCGCTAATGCAATTACTGCTAGCTCAAGTCTGTCAGCGTTGATGTCTACTGTAGCAAGCAACGCAACTACGGCTAGTTCAGGTTTAACTGCTTTGACGACTACTGTTTCTGCCAATACCGCCAATATTGCGACTAATACTTCTGACATTGCAACAACAAACGGTGTTCTAGTTGGCACAACTTCTACCGCGACCCAAGCTTTAGCCGCTACTCAAGTTAATGCAACAAACATCGCTACGAATACTGCATCGATTGCTTCTGGGGCAGGCGGCACGGGATCAGGTAGTGGTACAGGCTCAGGCGGTGGTGCAAGTCAAGCTCAAACTGATGCAAATACAGTAGCAGTAGCTGCAACAACTGTAATAGCTAATAATTCTGTTCAATATGATTCAGCAAAGACAACTGCGATGATTTCTGGAGACCTGCTGGTATCTGGAAAAATCGTTGGGAATAATAGCGTTGTCTCGATCGGCGCAAATTCTGTTCAAGTCGTATCTGGAGATGCTACAAACGGCGGATTTGACAGGATCACCACTGATGCGCGGGCGACCGGTGGCGGGGATCTGCACTTAGGTGGTACTTCAGTTACTAATTTAGGTGTTCAGTCACCTACACCAGTCGTTAACGTTCAAGTTGACGGCAACCTCGTAGCAAACAAGGGAATCACAGTAGCTGCTGGGCAGGTCATTGATGCGGGCAACAATAAAATCAACAATGTAGCCGCTGGCGTTGCTAGCACTGACGCCGCTAATGTTCAACAGGTTACCGCGGCTCAAGCTAATGCTGTTCTTGCTGCTCAAGCCAATACCGCTGCTGCTATCGCTCCGCTTGCGAAACAAGTCACTGGTATTCAGAATCAGGTTAATTCATTGTCAAATCAAGTTAGTTCGAATAATCAGACCGCATTGAAAGGTATTTCTGGTGCCACTGCAATAGCTATGATGCCGCCTGTTGCCCCAGGCAAAACATTCGCTGTAGGCGTTGGAATGGGTAGCTTTCAAGGCGTTTCATCGCTAGCAGTCGGCGTTACCGCTCAAGTTTTCGAGAGCATCACATTCCGAGCAGCCGCGACAAATAATATGACTGTAGGTGCAGGCGCCGGCTGGAGTTTTTGAAGACTCACCGCTTTAAAGTGGATGGGTTGTGCACAAGGAAATAAGGTTTACTAAGCATATAGATGCAGGCCCCTTAACTTTCGAAAGCTCACAATGATCAGATGCACAGCAATTACAAGTGGCGATGGAGCTGCTAAATACTTTTTTGATTATGCTAACGAACAATCAAACGGAGTGTGGGGCGGTAGAGCAGCCGAGCTGATGGGTCTTGAGGGGTCAGCTACTCGTGAAGACTTTATTAATATACTCGAGGGCAGATTAACTAATCAAGAAACAGGTATCAGTCAAGATTTAGGTGTTAACTCAAAAGAAAGACGCTCAGGTTACGACATGACGTTCTCCGCTCCTAAGAGCGCAAGCATTGCAGCCCTGGTCTATGGCGATACGCGAATATCAGATGCTTACCGCGAATCAGTTAAAACGGCACTAGAGCAGATGGAAGATTTAGGCGCTCAATATCGCCAAAGGGAAGGCGGGCAGCCTGTAACCTATGCATCGAACTCACTAGCTTACGCTATGTTTGAGCACGAGACTTCACGCGATGGCGACCCACAGCTTCACATTCACGCAGTTATTGCTTCTATTACAGTAGATGAGAAAGGAAAGTTTCATTCGCTCACAAATGACGAGTTGATTCAGCACAAAGCCTACTTAAAAATCGGGGAAATGCAGCAGCATGATTTTGCCCGTCGTTGTTCTGATTTGGGCTATACAGTTGTTAAAGATGCCAAAGGTAATTTCGAACTAGCAGAAATCAGCGAAAAAACTATCGCCTCAATGTCAAAAAGAGCAGAAGGCATTAAAGAATACCTTCAGTCAAAAGGGATTAACCCAAATAAAGCCACTTTTGAACAAAAGCGCGCTGCCTCGTTAAACACTCGCGAAGATAAGGTTGAAACTAGCTGCGAGGAGAACATGGCGAGATGGAAGGCAGAAACTGCCGATATTACTTTTGCCACAGAAGCTGGTTTGATTTCAGAGCTAAAGAAAGATGAGCATGACCGCACTTTTGTTTCGCAGGATCGGATGGATAAAGCAGTCGCACATGCTATATCGCATCTAACAGCAACAGAAAGCAGCTTTCGCCAAATTGATCTCATTAAAGAAATTGGACGATTTAGTGCTCATAAAGCCACTAACGATCAAATTCGAGCCGCTATTTCAGACTTGAAAACAGATGGCAATATCGTGGAGCACGAAGGTCCTAGTCGATTTATTACAACTCGTGAACTTCAGCAAGAAGAGTTAAAGATGCTTGCGAATGCAACGTCAATGATCGGTGCATATAGTCCGATCGTGAAAAGTGCAGATAAAGCCGAACAATTATTAAAACAAGCTGATGATGCCCAACTAAAGAAGACGACTTACTCATTATCGACAGAGCAAAAAGCGGAAATCCTCGGGGTCTTGAATTCCACCGACGGCGTTACACTTGTTCAGGGATCTGCGGGAACCGGCAAAACATCTGCTCTTAAAATAATTAATGAAATTTCTCAATCGCGAGGCTATAAAGTCATTGGAGTAGCAGTTAGCTCTAAAGCAACCAACGAAATTATCAGCGCAGGGGTTATTGAATCGAAGAATGCCGCTAAATTTTTAGCTGACTTAAATTCAATCCCACGCGATTTACAGCGAAAGATTGATGTTGCAGAGGCTAAGCGTACCAGTCTTCATGAAGGTAGAGTTCATATTGATGCGAACATTCGCACACTCGGAATCGGTCTTTTTAGCGATAAATATGTAGTCAACTTAAAAGAGCTCACTGTATATCGTTCTAGCACAGGCATTGCCAGCCCATTCAAAACCGCATATCAGTTAATTCAATTGGCTTCCAATAAGATTGGCTATCAGAGTCTTAAGACCATGTCTAAAGCTGACACGTTAACCCAAAAACTCGGCCATCTCATTGTCGGGGCCTGCGCAAAAATGACTTCATCTTTTGTTGGCATCGGCATTGAAGGCTATAAACCAGTCCTGCTAGGCGGCGTTGAGCATGCAGCGGCAACTGCTTTAGCAGTCTCGAAAATCGCAATTGAGAAATCCGCTAATTTAATTGAAATAAACTCACTAAAGACTCAACTTGATAACTTTAATAAATCAGGAAATATTTATGGTCAAAATCAATTAATGGTGCTTGATGAGGCCTCGATGATCGGAACAAAAGAGGTCGCCAAAATCATCGATTACTGCATTAAAACTAAAACTCAATTGATTATCCAAGGAGATTCTAAGCAGCTGGGTTCAGTGAGTGCGGGTCGTGCTTTTGAACAATTAAAAAAGACGGATTTAGTCACCCATCATTTAGTTGAGGCAGTGCGCTTTAATACAGACCAAACTAAATCGATTAACACTTCTCTCAATAACAACCAATATGATCAGGCCATTGAAAAATGCAAAATCATCGAAGTAGGGCTCAAAAAAGATGACGCCAATTATTCTAAAGAGGCTAATAACTCATTGCTATACGCTCAAACAGCTAAAGAATATTTGAAGGAGACTGATAGCAAAGCAAAAGGGGGAGGTGATGCCTCGGTCGGCATCGTAGTTGCGTCTAATGCTGACAGGGTGGGATGTAATGAAGCGGTTCGAATTGAATTAAAAATAGCCGGAAAGATAGGCGATAAGGACTTTCAATTTGAACATCGCGAAGCTCAGAAAATGACCGATGCAGAGAAAAAGAACGTCTCGATCCTAATAGATAAGGGCGTAACGCACTTGCAAGCGAATCAAACCATCTTCCTAAAAAATCCAGAGTTAAGCATTCAAAAAGGTGAAGAGTTAGAAATCTTAAACTGGAATTCTGACAAAAATGAAATCGTTATTCAGACTGAAAAAGGTAAGGCCACCATAAACCCAGCCGAAATTAGTGGTTTTGATCCTCTTGACGCCAAGCAATCTCGCCTTTTTGCTAAAAATGATTTGGTGGATGTTCGAGCAATCATCGGTAATGAATACAAACACAAAGCTGGCAATGCGCTCTTAAACGAGCAGACGGGGGATAAGATTAAGAATCCTGATTACTTGTCAAACGGTGCTTGCGGCAAGATTGAGTCGATTTCCGCTAGGGGTGCCGAGATCAAGTTTGATGACGGGAGAACGATTAAAGTATCCGCAGAAAACATGGCAAGGGTTGATCACGCTTACGCTAGAACTGCCCATGGCAATCAAGGTAGAACCGTTGATAAGGCTATTGTCTCTATTAGCGAGAATAGCGCTGGCTTGATAAACAAAGAGTCAGCTTACGTTGCGTTAACGAGAGCTAAAGAATCTGTAACGATCTTTACTACTGCTAAAGATGCTGTTGTTCGCCGCGCTAGTGAGATCAGCGACAAAACTACTGCGCTTGATGCTCCAAGGGCTCAGGAACAGAACTTTAAGCGTGAAAAGAGTGTTCAGCAGAGTAATTCACGCGAAAAAACCCCAGATAAAAAAGAATCTAAAAGGCCCGAATTTTCAAGGTAGATAGCGCATGGCTACATATATATTGAGAAAAGGAATATATATTATGAGTAGCTTAGTAGTACGCAAACACCAGCCCATCCAAACTGTCGGCTATCTCGACATAGAGACAGGGATCTTGCACGAACATCTCAACATTAAAAGAACGCTTTTAAGACTTTCCCGTCGAATCTTGACCTGGCGCGTAATCTCAGTCCTAGCAGTCAGCTTCACAGCTTCTTTTTTGCTATGGAAAACGGCAAATATTATTGGAGAGGTTATTGCGCCAATTCAACAGTCGCTTGCCGCTCCGATTCCCAACATTAACGATATTTCAATCAGCAATTTTCAGACTCAGTTTCACCCTCAAGTTGCTAAGGTTTTCCTGACTTTGACAACAAATGGAAAAACTACAAAATATCCAAATCTCTTAATTCAGTGGGTAGATAGCGGTATCGAAATTATTCGCGTTACCCCTGACGAATATCCTCATCCAGCCGGCGCATTCTCTGGCAGCTTTGATCTTGATTTTCAAATTTACAAGCCAGTTAAAAGTGGCGTAATGAATATCTCAATTCAATACGATTGAAATAATTTAGATCACTTACTTGTTGAGCTTGTAAGCTGCAATCGCAAGTCGAATCCCCGTGCTGACATTGCCGTCGCCAATTGCTTTGGCCTTCTCTTTTTCTTGACCACTTAGTCGAACGTTCACTTTATTGTCGTCAGAGAGTGCAAGACCCTTAGGCAGCTTATGTCTGCCAGCACCTTCTCTCGCTCCGCCAGAATTTTCTCGAGCACCGCCGTGGCTGCCTTTTTTCTTATCCATAATTTTTCTATAACTAAGTCTGATTATTGTACTACCAAAATTCATCAAGTAGCGTCGCTTTGCCTATCTCTCTTAAGAAGCATAAAAATTTAGGGGAATAAGATGAACATTAAATTAATAACAGCATTACTCGCACTTACTGTTTCAGCAGGAGCGTCCGCTCAATCAGCATCCGTATTCGAAGGGTTTTATGGTCAGTTTGGGGTTGGGTACTCAAGCTTTAAACCGAGCGTTTCTAGCGCAACCTTAATTTCGTCACAGTCGCCAACTACCCCTGTCGGTATGGATGCACTAACCAATTCATCTAAAAGTTTTTCTAGTGCACTGTCTGCGGGTTACACATGGAGCTTGGTGCCAAAACTTACTGTTGGCATTGGTGCCGATTATCAACCGCTCGCCGGCCATTCATCTAGCGGTTCATTAAGCAATTCAACTCCCCCTACATTGCAACCAGCCCCCATACTCTGCGGGGCGTGTACACCATCGAGGAAGGCTGTAGCAATGCCCTCTAATTTTGCAACTTCTTATCAACAATCGAATGCATTCGCAATTTATATTGCCCCAGGCTTTGCGCCAACCCCTGAAAGCATGCTCTACGCTAAGCTGGGCTATGCCGGTACTCAAATCAAATCTACAGTAAGCGGATCCGGTTCAGAAAGCTATTACAAGGGCTACATTCTGGGCTTGGGCTACAAGCAGATGGTCAAGGGCGGTATGTATGGATTTGCTGAGGCTAATTATGCGGCCTACGGCAATGAAATTCATGGCACAAGCGGAAGTCTAGCCGGGCTCGCAACCTACGCACTAAACATGACTAGCAAAGCCTCCACGCTCAGCGCGCTGGTCGGTGCCGGTTATAAGTTTTAAAGAAAAAATTACATACATTTAAAGAAAGAATCAAAATGACGAACGCTCAAAAAACAAAATTTTCAGGAACTTTTATTTCGTACATTGTTGAAAGAGCTCTTGAAAGAGGTGAGGACTTAGTATTAGCGGTCGCGAACTTCAAAGCAAATAATTCCGTTGGATTTGACGAGCGTTATCCCCGCTTATCTGAAATGTCTAATGAAGAAATCATTAACGCCTTTTATTCAGATGTTAAGACCACCGAGCTGACTGTCGCAGCAGGAGAGACTACTAAAAGTGAAGCTCCCGAAATAGTGGCTAAGCCTCGTGCGAACAAAAGGCTTTACGACTTGGCTCCTGCTCATCACTACAAATAGAAGCTGCAAAGGAGGCTGGCGGCGGAAACTTAAGCAGGGGTGTGCGAGTGGCTCTTGAGAAGCAAGAAAAGGTTTTGAAATGATGGTTATTTAATAAGTAATTTTTAGTTAGTGAAGCCGCTTCCGAGCGGGTTTTTTGTCTTAAAAGATGATTGGGATGTGGCAGACCTGGAATAAAGCCATCAAATGCTGTGGTGATTATGATAATAATCACCACATGAATGTTTGCTCAATCAGCTTTATATCGTTCGCGTAACGTCTTTTCCACGGGGGAGCCTTGCGTCTTATCCCTATCTTCACGTAGCTGCTCTTCTGCAGCTTTTGCGAACTCAGATTCTGATTTAGCCTTTTGGTCAGCTCGTTTAGTGAGCTCTGATGCTGGAATGACTTCGCCAATCGCTTTGAGTGTCTCGATCGTGGGTTTACCTACTTTGATAATATTAGCGGGAGGATTCATCATTCTGTGAACTGTAGTCGCCAGTATTTTTCCCTCGGTGTCGAGGCTTGACTCATCTACTCCGAACCAATTATTTATGACGGTTGCACCCATCGCCTCGATATTCTCTTTTGTCCGGTAGTACTGGGAATACTCTTCTTTACCCGTTTTGGGGTTAATTCTTTTAGAAGAGTAGACGCGAATAGTTTGGCTTGGGCCGTTCATCTAATTTTTAAAGTGACGCTTATGTGCTGCCACCCATTCCCTCAATATAGGTATCAATAAATCCTTTAATCTTTTCCGAGACCCGCTCTAGGATTGATTTGCTTTCCAAAATCTTGGGCTCAAACGCTAAAGACTTTTTAATCTCTTGATTGCGAGGCAAGCGATTAGTGAACTGATAGTTTTGAAGCAATTTCTTGAGTTGCTCTGGCGCAATCTTTTCTTCAAGACAAAGCTGCTGGAATGCTTTTTCTTTATGCTCATCCCAATAGGCTTCAAACTTGCCCACGACATTGTCTTCAGGCTTAATCTTAGGCAGGTTTTGCTCAATAAACTCTTCAATCAGTTGACGCTTACTACGTAGCTGCACTTCACCTGAAATCATGTCCATGATCTCTTTTTGACGTTTCTTGGCCTCTTTAGGGTCAATTTGATGGATACCCATCAAAAGACTGAGGATGTAGGCCACATTGATTTCATCGCGGTGAATGAGGCTGAGCTCAAAATCAATCTCTTCTAAAACGGATACCTTTTCAGGCTCCTTGTTCTTTTTGACTTTGTCATGCACATCTAGGTACTTGCTTTTGTAATCCTCAAAGGATTGCTCTGGAAGATTCAGATCTCCCTCTTTAAAGTCAGAGAAGGTGGTGAGGATATTTTTTAGGCGCAGTAGCTCTCTAAAACGCATCACAAAGAGGAGTTGCGCATTCTCATCTAACAATGTATCTACGCTGCCTACCGTCGGAGTAATTTCTAAGAGCTTTTCAGTGGCGGCGTTGTATTGCGCGACATAGTCTTCATAAGGGTCGAGCAAGACCACCTCTTTTGCCCCTTTATCTGAGAACAGGGCAATGGCCTCATCCGTTTCTTTCTTGAGATTTCGAAAGCAGATGATGTTGCCTTGGGATTTCTTTTCATTCAGAATGCGGTTGGTTCTGGAAAATGCCTGAATGAGTCCGTGGTATTTGAGGTTCTTATCCACATACAGAGTATTGAGTCTCTTACTATCAAAGCCAGTCAGGAACATATTCACCACGAGCAAGATGTCAATCTGGCCCTGCTTCACGCGTTTGGCAATATCTTGGTAGTAGTTGTAAAAGGATTCACTATCTCTGGTGGAGTACTTTGTGCCAAACATGGTGTTGTAGTCAGCCATAAAGCTATCTAACTTATCGCGGCTATAGGGATTGATTTTCGCTACATCTATTGTCGGGCTCTCTTCAGCGATTAATTCATTGAGGCCATTGGCTGTGGGATCTTCCTCATTGGCGGCATAACTAAAGATGGTCGCAATTTTGAGGGGTTTGCTAGTGGAGGGTAGCTCTGACTGCTTTTGTTTAAATAACTCGTAATAGGCGATTAAGTTTTGCACGCTACTGACGCAAAACATCGCTGTGAAATCGGGATGCTTGGTCTTTTGACGATGGTGCTCCAAGATGTAATCAGTAATCTTGCTAAGGCGTTTGGGGCTATCTAGGAGTCCTTTGGTATCAATGGCCTCCACTTCAATATCGATTTCACTACCCGAATTTGCTCTATGGTACTTACCCACATATTCCACGGCAAAGCGCAGGACATTCTCATCCTTAATGGCATCGACAATGACGTATTGATGCAGGCATTTACCAAAGAGGTCTTTGGTGGTGCGTTGTTGTCCCGTGCTGCCGGTGGCATTTTCAGCCAAGATGGGGGTGCCCGTAAAACCAAACATCTGGGCATTTTTGAAAAATGCTTTGATATTGCGGTGGGTATCACCAAATTGAGAGCGATGGCACTCATCAAATATAAAGACAATCTTCTTGTCTTGGAGATCTTTGACCTTGGAGAGGTATTTCTCTCCCGTAATGGCGTTATTGAGCTTTTGAATGGTGGTCAGAATGAGCTTATTGGTGTCATCGGCCAACTGCTTAACTAGAGAGCGTGTATCCGTGGTGGCATCCACACTATCTTTGGCAAAGGCATTGAACTCTTTGGCAGTTTGATAGTCTAGGTCTTTGCGGTCCACTACAAAGATCACCTTATGCACTTTAGCCATCTTGCTGATGATTTGACTGGCTTTAAAGGAGGTGAGTGTTTTGCCTGAACCCGTGGTGTGCCAAATATAGGCATTGTCCATGCTCGTTTTAACTTGCTCTACGATCGCTTCAGTTGCGAAGTATTGGTAAGGGCGCAGTACTTTGCTAATTTGATCTTCCGTGAGTACCGTGTACTGGGTGATCATTTTGGCAATATGGCAAGGCTTTAAAAACTCGGAACTAAATTCTTTTAAATCCGAGATGCGATTATTTGCTTTATCGCTCCAAAAGAAAGTTTGCTCAAATGAGTCCCCTTTATTATTGGCAAAGTATTTGGTATTAACGCCATTACTGATGATGTAGATCTGGACATACTGAAATAAGCCATTGCCGGCATCGTAAGAATCATGTTGATAACGCACGATCTGGTGAAAAGCTTGTTTGAGCTCTACTCCACGGCGTTTGAGCTCAATTTGCACCAAGGGCAGACCATTAATCAAAATAGTGACGTCGTAGCGATTTTTGCGATGACCTTCCATGGTGATTTGGTTGGTGACCTGGAATTCGTTAAGGCACCAGTCATCACTATTAATGAAGCTGATGTAGGCCACATCGCCGTTATCGCGCTTTAAAGCATAGCGATCACGCAAAATCTTGGCGCGCTCAAAGACTCCGCCCGTATTGAGGTGGTTGAGGACCTTTTCAAACTCGAGAGGGGTAAAGATAATGCCTTTGTTGTGAGTCTCTAACTGGTGCTTGAGATTGGTCAGCATGCCCGACTCATCATCGATCTTGATGCGGGAATACTCCATCCCCTCTAACTGTTTAATTAAGGCATTTTCTAAGGCAAGTTCGGACTGGGTAGACATGGTGCCTTTAATTAAACAAACATCTGCTGCAAGAGACCTTGCTTGTACTCTTTGGCGGCTTCTAGTTGGGATTTGACGTTCGTGATCTTATCGTCAATGGCGGTGAGGAAGTTGGCGATTTTGGTTTGCTCTTGAATGCATGGAAGGTTAATTTCAATTTTCTCGATTGTGCTTTTGGATAGACTCGGAACACCAGAAGCCTCGCAATATTGCTTCCAATTGATCGTTTGAAAACATGCATATATAAATTCAGGAATGCACTTAATGAAGTTATGCGTATAAAAAAGTGTATCAACGGTCCAAAATTTTCCCGACAGAAGAACGGGCTTATCAATCGTACCCTTTCGTCCAATACAAACGCTAACACCGTCATATAAAAAGTCATCCACTGACAGCATAAAACCACCAGTACCGTAAACAGGTATTAATCCGGGACCTAAATGTTTGTAATCGCGACCACTTCCAATTGTTAATGTCTCTGATATTGGCTTGTGCTCCCACTCCGCAAACTCCCGCCCGTCATCATCCTTAAATCTCAATTCCTGACTAAAGATTTTCTGCATAACTCCCTTTTTATAAAGGGTGAGTAATTCGTGCTTCTTGGTGAACTGGGAGATCTTGGCGTCAATGGCGGTGAGGAAGTTGGCGATTTTGGTTTGCTCATTGATGCTTGGCAGCCAAAGTTGGATTGCAAGCATTTCATTTTTATTTATAAATTTCGTGGCATTTCCTGTTTTAATTGACTCAAACAATCCATCTAAAACTAACTTTCTTAGTTCATAGGCAATGAATTTTGGGAAAACCTTTGTCTTATCAAGTTTTACCTTAAATATGTTCCATGCAATTAAAAAATCAACATCACTTTCAACTAAAACAATTTTTCCTAGAGTTCCAATATTGGATATAAGTAAATCATCAACATCTGGCTTATATTTTCTTTTGTATCGCTCGTAATCTTCTTGCTGTAATTTTCTTGAATCAGAAAAATCTAAAACTTCATTTGTTATGTGTTTCGCTTGTAAGATTGAGTATCCTATTTCCTTATATACAACCTTATCAGCCGTAGTATTAATTCCCTGGTAGTGGTCTATAGATACATCCCCAAGGGTGGTCATGATCCATGGGGCATCGGCACCCCCACCCAACTCCTTAAATTTAAGTCTGATTGACTTCATTGCTTACTACCATTAGAAAATGGCGACTCAATACCTAGCTCTTTGCAAAAATCCGCAATAGTCTTATCTGTTACCTTGCTCTCTTGATCTAGTTGAGCCAGTTGTTTGGAGATAGCTTCTAGATCAATGGACTCTTCCGCCTCGAACGTATCAACATATCTTGGAATGTTTAGATTCCAGTCGTTATTCTTAATGGATTCAATAGTGGCTAGGGCGCTATATTTCTCTTCACTGCTTCTAGCTTTATAGGCATCGACAATCTTTTGAATGTGCTCAGGCTGCATCACATTGGTAGTCTTAACCTTCTCAAAGTGATTGCTGCTATCAATAAAGAGAATATCTTCTGGGTTTTTACGACATTTCTTAAAGACTAGCACTACCGTGGGTATGGCGGCTCCGTAAAACATATTTGCCGGAAGGCCGATCACGGCATCCAAGCAATTGAGTTCTTCAATGAGGTATTGCCGAATATGCCCCTCAGCTCCCCCGCGAAATAACACCCCATGAGGCAGGACTACTGCCATGGTGCCTTCTTCAGCCAATTGATAGACCATGTGCTGCACAAAGGCCATATCTGCTTTAGAGCTAGGCGCCAGCCTTCCATAGACACTAAAGCGATCATCACTCATAAAGAGAGGGTTGGCACTCCAATTAGCCGAGAACGGGGGGTTAGCCACAATCGCATCAAAGCGCAGCTCTCGGTGCTGGGGTCTTTCAAGAGTATCTTCTTGCTTGATATCAAAGTCGGAGAAATGGACATCATGCAAGATCATGTTCATGCGGGCTAAGTTGTACGTCGTGCGATTGAGCTCTTGCCCGTAAATCTTACCTACTTGCTTAGCTTCTTTTTTGACTCTTAAGAGTAGCGAGCCACTGCCACAAGTGGGGTCATACACACTCTTCAGATTTTGATTATTCGCTGTAACTAACTTAGCTAGTAGGGTAGACACAGGTTGCGGGGTATAGAACTCCCCCGCCTTTTTACCGGCGCCACTGGCAAACTCCCCAATCAAATACTCATAGGCATCACCCAGGACGTCCGCAGTCGAATCAGCCAAATTAAAGTCAATCTGGTCTAAGTGAGCCAATACTTTAGAAATCAGATCATTCTTCTCTTTTTCGGTCTTACCCAGCTTAGAGGAGGTGAGGTCTAAATCTTCAAAGAGGTTTTCAAACTCTTCTTCGCTATCGGTACCTAAAGTGCTTTGCTCGATATTTTTCAGGATCTTGGTGAGGTCGCCCAAGATGAAGTTATGGCTATCGCCCTGTTTGTCACTATCGTTTTGATTATTGCCTTTTGAGGCAATCGCATGAAAGAGCTCATTGGGTCTTAAAAAGTAACCCAACTCATCTAGTGCCGCGCTCTCTAGAGCCTCTATATAGGCTTGGTCTTTTTTAAGGGCAGGATCTAAATTGGCAAATTGAAGGTTTTCTTGGGCTAACTGGAGATTAGCAAAGCGTTCAATCTTCTCTGATAAGTACTTATAGAAGATAAAGCCAAGGATGTAGTCCCGAAACTCATCCGCCCCCATCTTGCCCCTAAGGGTGTTGGCAATATTCCAGAGTTGTTGTTGGAGCTGACGGCGCTGTTCTTCGGACATTTTTACCTATTTATATTGTTTATATACATTCTACAGTCTCAAAATACTAAAAATGAGGCGTTTGGATGAGGGGAGTTTGTTGAAAACAGGAGTGCGAGGCGCCCCCTCTAATGCTTATAGAAAATATTGGCATATAGAGGGCCTAAGCTAAACTAATAAAGTGGTATTTATGCCCCCCAAGCACCCCTTCAGTTAAAAACCAGTTGTCTTACCCACATATACATAGGTAATCAGGCTAATAATGGAAAATTCATCTAAAAAGTCCCTTGAGGGATTGGAGAAAATGGTTGTTGATATGGCCATTGAAAGTTGGCGTTTTTCAAGATTATTCGTTAAGGTTGCCACTAAACTAGATGCTGGCGAAGCAGCAAAATACATCAATCAATTGCGCTATTTTCAAAAGAAAATAGAAGATGATTTAAACGATATTGAATTAAAAATGGTTGTTCTAGAGGGGCACCCATTTGATGCTGGCATGGCTGTTTCAGTAATAAATATGGAGGACTTTGAGCCTCAGGATGTATTGGTAGTTGATCAAATGATTGAGCCAATCATTATGGGTCCAGATGGGCTAAAGCGCTCGGGCGTTGTAACTGTTAGAAAGGTACAGCAATGAAATATGTAGGTATTGATCTAGGAACAACCAATAGCGCCATTTGTTCATATGACGGTGAGAATGTTCATTTATATAAGAGTCCTGAGCAGCATGATGTAACGCCGTCAGCTATTTTTATAGATAAGAGGGGAAATAAGTATGTTGGCTCTCGGGCTTATGACAGTTCTGCAAAAAACCCAGAGAATTCAGCAACCCTATTTAAAAGGTTAATGGGCACCAGTACCCCCATAGCCCTAAAGGCAGTAGATACAACACTAACCCCCGAAGAATGCTCGGCTGAAATTCTTCGGGTTCTATTTTCTTATTTGCCCGAAGAAATACGTAACGATGACTCCACCGGCACCGTCATAACTGTGCCGGCAGCATTTAATCAAATGCAAAAAGATGCAACTATGTCAGCGGCTGAAATGGCTGGAATAGGTAAGGTTGCATTAATGCAAGAGCCCGTTGCTGCAGTCATGTGCGTAATGAAAACTAGAAAAGGCGATGGTACTTTCTTGGTCTATGACTTGGGCGGCGGGACGTTGGATATTGCTATTGCCGAAAGCACTGCCGGTCGAGTCAATCTCCTTGCGCATGGAGGGATCGCAATGTGCGGCGGCCGAGATTTTGACAGAATTCTTTTTGATAATATTGCTAAGCCTTGGTTGATTGCTAATTTCAATATTGGAGATGGCTTTAGTAGCGATAGTGCGAAATATAAAAAATTGCGCAACATGGCAACCTGGGCAGTGGAAAAGGCAAAGATTGAGCTTTCAAGAAACGAGGAAGCAATTATCAGTATGCCCGAGACTGATGTAGGCATTCAAGATGAGGACGGTGAAGATATATATATCGATATATCTTTAAATCGTGAGCAGTTGAATGAATTAATCTTGCCAAAAATTGACGAATCAATTGCTTCGGCAAGAGAGACGATGGAAAAAGCGGGATTAACCCCTCATGACATTGAGAGGGTTGTTTTTGTTGGTGGTCCAACGCATTACAAGCCACTTAGAGATAAGGTTGCATTCGAGCTTGGAGTTGCCCCTTCAACTGATGTTAATCCGATGACGGCTGTCGCTGAAGGCGCCGCTATCTTCGCTGAATCAATTGATTGGTCAACTCAAAATAGAACAAGAAAATCCTCAAGAGGCCTTCTCAGCGCTGGCGGCGGTCTTAATTTGGCGTTTCATTACATTTCTCGCACACCTGGGGTAACAGCAAAAATAGCGACCAAGATATCGGGAAACATTGCAGCAGGTATAGAGTTTCAAGTTGATAACTTGGATAATGGATGGTCTTCCGGAAGAATTGCCCTAAAGGATGGCGCCTCAATCGATGTCACCCTGTCTAAACCTGGTGAGAATACTTTTAAGGTCTTTGTTTTTGATGCTTCTGGTGGCCCAATAAAAACTGATAACACAAAAATTGTTATCACTCGAACTGCTGCGAGTATTGACGCAATTCCGGCCTCCCATTCTGTTGGGCTAGAGGTAAAAGGCAAGATTGGCGGAAAAGTTTCTTTGGACTATCTAATTAAAGATGGAGACCAGCTTCCGAAAAAGGGGCAGAAAACATATAAGGCAGCCGAGTCACTTAGGGCTGGTAGTCCAAATTCATTAAAGTTCAAATTGTGGGAGGGTGATATTACCGACCCTATATCTGACAATCAATTTATTGGAATGTTTGAGATTAAAGGATCCGACATTCATGAGGGGGTTATTGCAGCTGGCGCTGATTTAGTTTGTGATTACCAGGTGCTTGATTCTGGAAACATTGTTCTTGAAGTATCTATACCTTCCATTGGAGGTTCATTTCAAAGCTCTAGAAACTTCTATTCTAGGCAAGAGGCCCAAATTGACTACAGCAACGCAGCAAAGCAGGTACATGAGCAGGCAAGCAGCGCTTTAGAGAGATTAAATGTCATAAGCTCAAAGGTTGACGACCCAAAATTAATAGAGGCAAAGAACAAGCTTGATGCGGCTTGTAATCTTCCAGGCGAAGGGGCGGATCCAGAGTCAACCAAATCTGCAATGGGCGATGTTCAGGAGGCTAAGAGGCTGATGTCTATGGCTAGAAAAGAAAATCTTCCACAAATTAGACAGTTAGAGCTAGATAGATCCCAGGAAATATTTAATGATGTTATTAGAAAGTATGCAAGACCTACCGAAGAGTCTGCTTCCGATAACTTATTTAGAACGGCCCAAAGAGCGATCGACAACAAGAGCATTGAATTTGAATCAATTATTGATGAGATTAAAAATAAGAACTTTCAAATTTTATGGCGTCAGGATTGGTTCATTACGGATAGATTTAAGATGTATTCACAAGAGCCTCACTTATTCCCTGATACGCATGAATATTCTGAGTTGATTAATTTGGGCACTCAGGCAATAAACGCAAATGATGTGGATAAGCTCCGTGCAGTTGTATCTCAGTTAGGCTCTATACGCATTTATTCGGGTGGAAGTGATGAGTTGATAGCGTCTTCTAATATTATTTCAGGTTAATAGATGGAACATTGGCTACCTATTGGATTTGATTTGCCCGATGGGCATCAGACTAAGAATGTTCTTCAGTTTGGGACCGATTGGCAAATATTAAAAGCATCCGAAGGTGGTCGAGCTCTTATAGTTAGGGAGCCTTTGGTTGGTAAGTGGCTTTCTAACGGATTGGTTGATTCAGGCCTGCTTGAGCACTTTTCGTTCGGTGATGATTTGTTTTATTACATTTATTCAAGTAACGCCTATCAATTAACCAGTTTGGATGGAGGTAAATCACCCTCATCAAAGAATGAGGCATCATCTTTTGTTAATGCACTATGTGAAACTAGAAAATTAAGTTCGGACTTCTCTTTTCAAGATGCTATCTATGTTGAAAAAATCTCTCGACTTCTTCCTACCTTTACGATATCAACCCCTGTGCCAGACGATGTAATAGTGGGGTATTGGTTAACTGGTGGAATTCCAATTTCTGCAAAATCCTTTAGAAAACTTAATCAGGCTGTAAGTTGGTTAAGCCCAGAAATACTTAAGGAATTGGTTATTGCTTCAGGAGCGGTTACTGCTGAAGAGTGTGAACACGGCCTCGAAAGGCATGTAGATATTGCAAGCACTGAGGAGGCGATTATTCCACGAACCCCTTCGGGCTCCTTAAATAGAGTTCCAGGAGCCTTATTTGACTTGCCGGGTAGAAAAGAGCTGACTGACTTTTTTAATGAGCACGTTGTTGATATTGTCAATAATGAGGAGCGTTATAGCAGGCTAGGAATTGGTTTTCCCTCAGCTGTCATACTCTATGGCCCACCTGGAAGTGGTAAGACTTTTGCCGTTGAAAGGCTGACAGATTTTCTTGGTTGGCCGATGTTTGAGGTAGATGCGACCAGCATTGCTAGCCCTTACATACATGAAACCAGTAAAAAAATTGCTGAAATCTTCAAAAAGGCCATCGATAATTCACCATCCGTTTTGGTTATGGATGAAATGGATGCATTCCTTTCTGATAGGGAGTCCGGCGGAAGTCAGCACCGGGTTGAGGAAGTTGCTGAGTTTTTGCGACAGATCCCTGAAGCAACTAAAAACAAAGTCCTAATCATTGCAATGACAAACCGAATTGACATGATTGATCCTGCAATCCTGCGCCGAGGACGATTTGATCATGTAATTAAGGTGGATTATGCGACTGAGGATGAAATCTTAAATATGCTTTTAAAGTCACTGGAGAAAATTCCTAAATCTGGCGATCTGCAATTGAGCGTGCTTTCAAAGAAATTAGCAGGCAGGCCCTTATCCGATGCTGCTTTTGTTATTCGGGAAGCTGCTCGCTTGGCAGCTAAAAGCGGAAAAGACAAAGTGGATCAAGAAAGTCTAGATCAGGCGCTTGAATCTACCCCTGAAAGAAGTAGTGCATCAGATTCACATAGAAAAATTGGATTTATTTAATTAAGAGATTAAGGCGAGCATGTCGGAAGGTCAAAATAAAAAAGGCTTTGGTGGATTATCTTCATTGGAATCCAATGTCGAGCCCATTAAAGTAGATTCCACCACCAAGCAATCGACTCCAGAATCCGGTTTGCCTAAAACCGAGCCAAAACAGCCTAGTTCGCCAAAGCCGCCGCCAGTTTCAGTCGTAACGCCAAGAGAGCCCGATACACCAGCCATAGTCTTTTTAAAGAAATATTGGGTTTGGATTGTTATTGGACTATTTGTTTTATATGCCGCAATGAACTCTGGCGGCTCAAGTAATTCTGGTGGAGGGTACTCATCTTCATTGACTGAATCTGCACCTCCATTTGGTTCGGGACGAACATTGAGTTCGTCGGAGATCTATTACTGCTTAGCTGAAAATGTCCGTATAGAGGCAAATCAGGGTACAGTGAATCAATACGACAGCAACTCTATTGCTCGTTTTAATAACGTTGTGGCTGATTACAACGCTAGATGTGCCTCATATCGGTATAAACAGTCAGCAATGAGTTCTGCCACGAAAGCATTAAACGATAACCGCTATCTCATCGAATCCCAGGGTAGAGGGAGGATGTAAATATGCAAACATTAACAAAACCATATTTTTTCAATAATGCCTTTCAGGTCCTTGGGGCTAGCGTAAGAGATGGTAAGGCAAAGTTAATAGAGCTTGCTGAAGCAATGACTTTAATAGCCGATTCAGAGCTGTGTATTAAAGCCCGCTCCGATCTTTCGAATCCAAGAACGCGGATTATTAGTGAGGTTTCTTGGTTTCCAGGTGTTTCACCTAAGAAATGTAAAGAGTTATGTGAGATGCCTAGCAAGGATATCTCACACGTAGAGGCCGCGACGAATTTGCCGCCATTGGCTTGGGCAAACTTGTATGCATGTCTATTTGAAGCAATTGACGGGTCGGAAGAGGTTTTTGAGATTGCTGGTTTGCTCATGCAATTTTCAAAAATTATTGATAAATTTTCATTAGAAGAAATAATTCGAGACATTAATGAAGACAGATTAATCTCCGCCTTTCCCGAGATAACTGCCAGTGATGCCGTGGAAGATGCCTTGATCGAGCAAATGAAGGTCTACAAATCTTTGGTTAAGGATGCCTTGGATAGATTGGACCCAAGAAAGCTAATAGATGTCATGGACAGAGTTTCTGATCAGGCAACAGATGGCGGAACTAATCCTGCTTCAGAGTTTATTGAGGCCTTGATAGATACGTACGAGGTTGAGATCCACAATCTCTTAAATTCAGAACTTGGAAACATAAAGACTTTAAATTCTGCAATTCTTGCTAAAGCTGACGCTGGAAATACTGATTTAAATGCCGATATACAAAAAGTCTTGAAGGTTGCTGAAAATTTTGTTTATTTGGCCAGACCAATTGTGCTTTTATATAAATCCAAGGGTATGGAGCATGAATTAAGTGACAGCGTAGCTAAAAATATCCGAAATCTAAGTGTTTCGCTGCACAACAAGAATTCCCTAACAGAGCTTTCTATTGGCATAACAAAGTCAATGAAGATAATTTTTTCTGAGATAGATGAATTGGCGGAAAGCGTTGAGGAGGATGAGCAGCGTCTTCAGGAGTTGATTGACGATAAGAAGGAGTCTCAGGAAAAGGCCGCAAAGAAAGATGCCGAGTTGTCATACAGCGGGGAAGTTGGTCTAATTTTCAAAGAAAAAATTGAGATCTCTTCCGCTGGTATCCGCTACGGATCATCTTATTTTCCGATGGATAAAGTCACTAGAATTGGCTGGGGTTCTGTAAGTCGTTCGGTCAACGGCATTCCCACTGGAACTGATTACACGATATTTTTTGGTGACGACAGCAGGCTTACGACAATAGAAACTAGGCGAAAAGAAGTTAGTCAGAATGTTACGGATAGGCTTTGGAAGGCGAGGGCTTTCCAAATTATGCTTTTAATTATCGAGAGACTAAAAGGCGGGGGGTCCTTATCTTTTAAAGATGTCACTATTTGGGATGATAGGGTTACATTAAAAAGGCATAAGTTTTTTGGCTCCGAGGATGTAACTTGTTACTGGGCAGATACGTTTACACATTCACATAATGGAAGTTTTTACATTCAACATCGGTCTGATAGTAAAGTCTACAAAACCCTTCCATATGCCTCCACTCCAAATGTTCAGATTTTGAGCGCGCTCCTAGACATCTTATATAAGAATAGAAGTCTCAAGAAAATTAGTCAGGTATTTGACTGATTCGATTTGATTAAATAATGCTGGTGGTGGAATAATGAAAAAACGACCTAAATATATTCAATATTTATTAATTGATACTTCATCATTGACGTTTTTAATCGTCGACTTTAGCCAATGAACATGCTATTTAAAAGCTTTATATATCTATTATTTTTAATCGGCTCTAGCCATGTTCTAGCTGAAAAAACACTATGGGATGAGATGCCCAAGAGTGCTGATGGAAAATTTAATTATTTTCAAAAAATTGATAGGCAAGGAGTTTTTCAAAGATATAAAGAAATGCGGGGTACCCGGCTTATCTTTGCATGCGTTAATGCTCAAGTTTATTATTTATACGCCTACCAGCTGGATCGGATAAAAGATGAGAGCGAGGCACAAGAGGAAGCAAATCAGAAGTGTGCAGAGATAACTGAAATTTCATTTGATAAGAGCAAGCCCCCTATAAAATTACCACTTGGAACGCCTATCCTGCTTAGATTTCAGCAAGACTATAGCGCATATGAAGGGTATCTTGGTTCACAGGCAAAATGGGAATGGGTTGCGCAGAATGATGACACAACATTATTCATTCAGAAAGGAAAGCAAATAACTACTTCTGAGGGTTATAAGGGGAGCTGGATTCTTTCTAATTTCAATAAGATTGGCGAGTTTGGATCAGTAGTTTCGATGCGTGAATTTGATTGTAAGATGAATCGATTTAGAATTACAAAGTTGATTGCTTATTCTGATAAATACGGCCAAGGCAAGAAGATTCAGGATCAAGATAGAGCTAGTCCAACATGGACGCTTTCACCTCCCGGAACTCTTTTGGAGAGCTTGGTTGACGCAGCCTGCAAATGAAGATTCGATTACTTTTTTGAAGGTGGGAATGGCTTAGCCAGGTCATTAATAAATATGAATAGCTATAACGGTTTCACTCCGTCCCAAAGGGTTAAAGCCCAAAATTGGCTTAATAGACAATGGGCAAGCGGTGCGTTAGTTAGACCCCGCAAATGCAGTGCCTGCGGTCAAACTAATGGGCCCATCGATGCTCATGCCGAGGATTACTCGGAGCCCTTTGCAAGTGGTAAGACTGATCAATTCCATCTTTGCCGAAAATGCCATATGCAGGTCCATCGGCGATTTACCAATCCGCAGGCTTGGCTGAGATATAAGGCGCTAGTAAAACAGTCGGTCAGTGGCTTAGATGGTATCGAGCAGGATATTCTTGATAGGCTTGGATAATTTATCATCATTTAAGGGGTTAGGTAATGACATCGCTTCTATTAAAAGCCATTGCATTTGCGGCTGATAAGCATCGGAATCAACGTCGCAAAGATGCTGAAGCCTCCCCATATATCAATCACCCGATTGCCCTAGCGAATGCCCTGGCTAATGAGGGTGATATTTCGAATGAAAACGCTTTATGTGCCGCCATTTTGCATGACACTATAGAAGATACTGAAACAACCAAGGATGAGCTCATTAGACACTTTGGTGAAAATATTGCCAATATTGTCATGGAGGTTACTGACGATAAGGAGCTTCCTAAAGAAGATCGCAAGCTACTTCAAATTGATCATGCAGCACACGCCTCTCATGAGGCTAAATTGGTAAAACTGGCAGATAAGATAAGTAACTTGAGGGATTTACTAAATGCTCCTCCTAAAGATTGGCCTAACGAACGCATTGCAGAGTATTTTGAGTGGGCGGATAAAGTTATCGCCGGAGTTCGAGGCGTGAATCCAGAGTTAGAAAAAATATTTGATAAGTTGGTGGTTGAGGGCAGGGAAAGATTCTCGTAAACATGGACGCGCTCAAGAAAATCAGCCTTACCGCTAGTTTTTATGTGACAACAGATAGTGATGAGATCCCAATTTCAGTAGGTGGAGGCGATGGAATTCCATTCGAAGCTTCTTGGGATAGAACCGGCTATAGACCTACCAATCTAGATGCTCACGACCATGTAGTGCCAATTACAAGGTAAGAGTTTGAAAAGTTAGTGCTCGGCAAGGAGCAATTTTGATTATTGCTTCGTCAAAAGTAGGTAAGTGACATAGGCAAATCCAGCAAAGCTAACAAGTCCGAATACTTTCCAACTTAACTCTTTGCTAGACACATCACCTTCAACCGGTGATTGATGTTGCTCTTGTATAGGGTCTAGATGGCTAGTATGGTCAGCGCTCTCCAGTCTATCTAAACGCTGACGATAGCTAATTCCTGAGCCCGGTAATCCAACGCTTCCCGTCACTATATCGCCTCGTATGTTCAGTTTTGCTCCACGTGGCCCAACGCTTACGCTGGCACCAGTCTTGCTGAGATTAATTGTGAGACCCTTAAATAAGGTGATTCGCTTTTGAAATCGTAATCCCATGACGTGGGCCTTTATTTGGTTTGGGATAGGTGGGATATTTAAGTGTAGTCAACTAATGAGAGATTTAGTGATACTGGGAAATGTAAATCAAAGACTCCAGAGCAAAAAGAAGGGCGGTATAAATTTGACTCTAAATCTGTGCAATAGAACATATAGCAAACCAATAGAAACAAGGGGTTACGAACCCCTTACACTCATTTCTATTGCACAATCTCGAGTCTGTAACTCATTGTTTTATATAGGTTTTATGGTACTCCGACGTAGGGGCTACGAACCAAGGGGTCGTGGGTTCAATTCCTGCCAGCCGCACCATACTACATAAGGGTCTCCTGTCGGGGGCCCTTAC
>Ga0007854_10000305_pt1 | contig 33261 bp, 33 predicted proteins | sample CryBogCBH12Aug08_FD_60382 | JGI IMG/M metagenome (GOLD analysis project Ga0007854, IMG submission 60382) | Freshwater microbial communities from Crystal Bog, Wisconsin, USA - CBH12Aug08 | ecosystem: Environmental > Aquatic > Freshwater > Lake | place: Crystal Bog, Wisconsin, USA | collected... | reverse complement strand
ACGCACCTTTTGCTATCGGTGAAGCCGGTAGTGTACAACCTACTACTGCATTCATTCCTGCTTGTAAAACAGTCATATCATTAGTAACTGTTGAAGACTTTAAATCATCGTAAAAATTAGTGTCATAGCCAGCCTGGGCTTGGTATGACACGGCACAAGCATCTGTTCCCGCCTCCCAATTACTTCCCATTGAACCAATAATGTTTGCCCAATATTGAATCTGCCCCGCCCATGAATTATAAGCACCAGACGCTCCGCCATTACAATTGGTGAAACTAGCAGTCTTACCGGTTCCCGTAATACTTAAACCTCCACTAGTTACATCTGCACCACACAAGGCTATTTCCATATTATTAACCAAATTTAATAATTCAGGGTAAGCAGATGACAACTGACTAGTAAGACTATTAATTTGAGATTGTGCAGAATTAGCATATTTGGCAGCAGCGGCAGCGGCAGCAGCGGCCGCCGCTGCTGCACCAGTTGGAGGAAGCGCCTGCAGTGATAAACTAAAGCACAATAAAAAAACCAAGGAATAACTTTTCATAAACCAACCCCTTACAAAATAGTTTATAGTAATAATTACTAATTGAATTATAATACAGAGCAGGTCAGTAACTCAATTAATTTATTTATAATTGGACTATTAGGCTAATTATAAATAACTTTTTAAATTCAATTTATAAGATATAAAAAGCTATTTTTTAAAAATAAAGCCATTTTTATTGCGATTTTTAACCTTTTTCACTTGACAAAGAAGCTACCCTATTTATACTACTAATGTAGCTTTTAGATCCTAAATCTAGAAAAAACACTGTTTTTTTGGACAGAGAGCCGTTAGCTCAGTCGGTAGAGCAACAGCCTTTTAAGCTGTGGGTCGCTGGTTCGATCCCAGCACGGCTCACCATTCTTCTGTCCCCATCGTCTAGCCCGGCCTAGGACGTCGCCCTTTCACGGCGAAAACAGGGGTTCGAATCCCCTTGGGGACGCCACTTTTTGTTGTTATGCAACCACTTATGGCGTATTAAGTCATTTTATTAAAAATGATCCATAAATGAATAAAAATCAACTAATTATTACCTTTTTGAGCATCCAATCAACATATAAAAAGAGTATACGTTTATTAGCATTAGCCTCTTTTATAAACCCCAATTAAGGTCGCCTGGTCCAAAATATGGCCTTGCATAGCTGCTAATAGCTGCTCTTTACTAACCCCATTTGGCAAGCTTAACTTTGCATCCAAAGCGTATAACGTAAAATGATAATGGTGCAGCTCTTTTTTAGGTGGCAATGGCCCACGATATTTATTTGCATTAAAATCATTTACTCCTACCCCAAATTTACTAGTGTCGGCACCCTCTGATAACACCTGCACGGTATCTGGGATATTAAAAACTTGCCAATGCACAAAAGCTTTTCCTTTCGCATCAGGATCGTCTACAATCAAAGCAAAACTTTTCGTATTTTTTGGAGCATTGGTCCAACCTAAAGTTGGCGAAATATCACGTCCCTGGCCAGTATAAGTGATTGGAATTGTGCCATTATTAGTAAAACTAGAACTTGTTAACCTTAAGCTAGCGACCACATTAGTTCCTATTATTAAAAATGCCAACCCTGAAAATTTAAATTTTTTAAACATGTTTTTTAAAACCCTTCTTATCAAGATTTATACTTTAGCTTGATACAATGCTATACTAAGATTGATATAAAAATAAACAGCTTAGTAATATTTTCTAAAAACCAATGCTTAAAAAATTTTTAACCATCACAATAGTTATTTCAAGCTTCATCCTATTTATTTTTTTGCAAAACTATCCTGCTAAAAATAGACAATTAGTAGCCGTTGCCATTGTAGAAAAAAATGGCAAAATCTTAATTGCCCAACGCACTAAAAAAGATGCCTTTGAAAATCGCTGGGCTTTTTTAGGCGGCAAAGTTGAAGGAAATGAAAATATTCATGACTGCTTAAAACGAGAGCTCAAAGAAGAAATTGGTATTAATGCCGAAATTGGTGAATATTTTGGTACCAATAGTTTTTATGTTAACCAAACTAAATTCGAATTACACACTTTTAAAGTCACTCAATTTACTGGTGAAATTACGCTTAATCATGAACATCGTGCTTTTGCTTGGGTTACACCAAGTGAGCTTTGTAATTACGATATTATAGAGCCTAATCTGCCGTTTGTACGAAGAATACAATGTAACTGCATGGTTAATTGATATTTATAAGTAGTTTAAATATACTCCAACTTATAATTAAACAATTGATACTTACGGAGTAACCAATTGATACTTAAAAATTCGTTACTTGCTATTTTATTAGTCAGCACCTTAAATATTATATCGTTCGAATATAAAAAAATTGATACCGGCTTAGTCTTACCGGTATACAGTGCTGATAACAAAATTAATGCCAAGAATATTCGGAGCTTATTAATTGGTAAAAATTGTAGCCACCATCGTAAAATTATTAGTACTATTACTATATCACCAGAACATGAAGACTCATTATTTCAACATGCAAGTAGCGGAAAATTATATTGTTCCAAAATAGACGACCGTCTACCCATGATTTCGGCCGAAATTATTGCCAACACTTTTTATGTAAAACATGCTGATGGCAGTTTTTGTAAGTTTGACTTATTTGGCGCAGACAGTACCGACCACAAAATTTATATATATGAACCATATACCACCCCTTGCTGTAACATTCAATAATAAAAGGATGACACATGAATTTTAAATTAATTTTATTAACACTATGTATATCCAAAAGCACTGTTACTATGCCAATGTTTGAACGGGCCGAATTTCTAAAAAAACCTACTTTTCTAAGGATTACACCTGACCCTTCTACTGACATCACCACTGGTAGGCTTATTGAATCTATAAGTGGTCATATACGAGGTACGCACTGTGATAAACATCAAACCATAATTAGTGGTGTGGCTCTTGATATGGAGGACCGTATATTGCAACATGGAGATAAATTTATTCTTGAATGGGATCGCACTTCAGGACTTAGGCCGCCAATATATACTCCTAGAACTGAAGCAGCAAGGCCCGTGGTTGCTTACGCTGTTACGATACTTCACGCTAGTGGCATTGACGCCGGCTGTGAAATTTTATATTATGGCGTAGAGCCAAATGGCAACATAGTTAAATATGAAAAAAAGGCTCCCAAGCAATCTTGGTGCGCCATCCAATAAAAATATTTTTAATCAAATTTATTGCTTCTAAGTTTCTTAATATTGGCATGACGCGATTTACTTTTTAGACGAGCTTCTTGAGCACCTTTTGGCACCTTAGTCTTCATTCTTTTTTTGGGCACATGTAAAGCTTTGCGCACAATGTTTGCCAAATTATCTAACGCGGCCTGTTTATTTTGCGGCTGGCTGCGGGAAGTACTATTATGCACAATGATATCGCCCTCGGTTGTAAGTTGCCCAGCTAGTTTCTCCAAAACTCGCTGCTTTTGCTCGAAAGACAAAGCGGCTGTATTTACCACATTCCAACGCACGGTAATGCGTGAACTAGTTTTATTAACATGCTGGCCACCGGGCCCACCAGCCCGACTAGCAGTAATTTCTAGCTCTTGCACCGGAATTATAATCTCATTTTTAATTTTTAAACCATTATCCATTTTTAAAATCCTATAATATTGTCAAAATATCCAAAAATTATTAGGTTGGCATTGAAGATAACATAGTTTAAAAAGAAAATAGAAAGATATTAAAAAATGGAAAATACTCAAAAAGGGTTGGGGTTAATTGTCACAATTATTGGAATTGCTTTTTTTATTGCCTTAATGGGGGACCTATTATTTAGAGTAGTAGGTGGTTTTTTAGCAATTAATCTAATTAACTATGGCCTGCAAATGCAGGGTCTGCCAAACGTATGGGTTTATACTTTTAATTTGTTTAATTTTAAACCATAGTAAAAATAAAGGCAGCTACTGTAAAATCAGTAACTGCCTTTATAAATATATAACTTTAAGCTATAACGTAATTAGTCGTTATTGCGGTTAGACGGTCTGCGATAGCTACTACCAGTTGTGCTAGCAGGCGTATTACTGCCACCAAACCTTTTACCACCACGTGCACCACCAAAACTATTAGAATCATTAGAACCAGTTGAACGACGAGACGCATCGCCACGATACTCACTACGTGGCGCTCTTTCAAACCGACCTTCAGAAGAACGGCCTTCAGAACGTGCAAAGTCGCTACGGGGAGACTCACTACGAGGAGCTCTGTCTGCAAAACTGCTAGAACGAGCCGCGCCACCAGCATAACCACCGCGGCTTTCACCACGATATTCACTACGTGGAGCTCTTTCAAAGCGACCTTCAGAAGAACGTTCACCACGTGGAGACTCACTACGCGGTGTATAACTACTAGCGCCGCTAAAGGATCTAGTTCTAGAACCACCGCTACGAGAACCACCGAAACCGCCACCACGTTGGCCACCAAAGCCACCACGACCACCACCAGAACGACCAAATTTACCATTGCTAGTCTCAAAGAACTCTTTAACATTAGCAACTTTATTTTTAGAAGTAATCAAGGATAACGCAAAACCACTCGCATCAGCACGAGCTGTACGACCAATTCTGTGTATGTAATCTTCATGCGTTTCTGGCATATCATAGTTAATTACGTGTTCAATATGTGGAATGTCAAGACCACGCGCAGCCACATCGGTTGCAATCATGATACGGAAACCTTTATTTCTAAACATTTTAGTTACGCGGTCACGACGACTTTGACGTAATCCTCCGTGCAAGAAATCTACTTTATGCTTCTCTTTTTGCAATTTCTTAGCAATATGTTCGGCATCCATTTTAGTTTTTACAAAAACGATAATTGTACCAGTTTTGCTATCTAAAGCCTTAACTAGCTCGTCATATTTGCCTTCTCTAGTTGTATGCACAATTTCTTCTACAACTTTAGTAGCAACGTTAGTTACTTTACCAATCGCAATACGTTGCGGATTTTCTAGATATTTTTCAGATAATTTTAAGATTTGATCTGGCAAAGTAGCTGAAAATAATAATGTTTGTTTTTTAGGCGGCATATACTCTAAAATGTCATTAATTTGCTCGCTAAAGCCCATATCTAACATTAAATCAGTTTCATCTAATACTAAAAATTTCGCATTTTTAAGTAACATTTCATTACGGCCTAAATGATCGTTAACACGACCAGGAGTACCGATAATTAAACGTGCACCCATATTAAGCTGTCTTAATTGTAAGAAAATTGGAGCTCCACCAATTAAAAGAGCTGCTCTAATTTTAGAACGTTCTAATAAAATATTGGCAAAATCAAAAATCTGTTTAGCCAACTCTCTAGTTGGAGTTAAAATTAAAGCTGTTTCGTTTTGAGATTCCATTAACTTAGTAATAATTGGCAAAAGAAATGCCGCTGTTTTACCAGTACCAGTTTGGGCTGAACCCAAAATATCACGACCCTCTAGGGCCAATGGAATTGCTTCTACTTGAATTGGAGTAGGAACTGTAAATTGCATCTTTGCAAGCGTTGCTTGCAGTTCTTGTGGTAACTTAAAGTCAGAAAAATTCTTCATAAGAATCCTCTTATTAAAAATGAACTAAATACTGTCTGTTTTTACGAACGGCAACAAATATCAATCTTACCGCTAAAAATACAGCTGCATTTAGCTAAAGGCCCTGCAAACAACAGATAGCCACATAATAAGAGAAATTCATTGCAAAGGGCCCCGGACGCACTTAAATTAGATAAATTTCGGGGTGAGACCCGCTATTTAGAGACCAAAACCCAGTCATAACGTATATTAATAGCTTACTTTTTTATTTAAAATAAAGCAATAGAGGCCTAATTTATACTCCTAATCGGGCTTTAAATAGGCCTCTAATTCAATTGATTATTATTTTCCACCAACTTTGATAGGCGATTTTGGACTAAAAAAATCATCGAATGGATTATTAGAACCATGGCCACATGGTGAAAACGGGCGAATCGGCTCCGGCGCCAAACATCCCCCAATTGTTCTACTAATACGGACTTGGGCACTTATTTTAGTAGCCGGCGCTACCAAACACTCAGGGACTAAATAAGGATTGTTGATATCTTTATGGGAAAAACTAGATTCAGGAGTGGGGCTAGGAAGAAAATCACGTCGATCTGCGCCATTTACATAACTAGTAAAATTTATCATTACAAATAGCATCAAAATAGACTTAAGGCTTTTAACCACAATATATACTCTTTTAAATTTAATGTTAAACATTCTATAAAAAGAGTAATAGATAGCCAGAGTTTAGTAAAGCTAAATCCGTACAAAAGCAACTATAATTTACGCTTAAATTTCTTCTCGATTTCATTTAGTGAAAAACTCCAAATGGTAGGTCTGCCGTGGGGACAGGTTAGGCGATTTTCGGTTTTTTCTAAATCGTCCAACAACTCATACATCTGTTCGTTAGTTAGTTTATCACCAGCTTTAACTGCCGCCTTACAGGCCATTTGGGCGTGCATGCGTTCATTAATTTCTTTAGTAAAACTATCCAAATCTAAATTCTGATATTGTTGTACCCAATCTATTAACTGGCGTACTAGATCGTCTAGCTTGGTTTGTTTTAAATAAGTAGGCGTAGACTGGATAATAATACTATCATTACCAAATACCTCGGCCCCAATGCCATGTTGCCTTAAGATTTCGATATGTGGCCTTAAAGTTTCTAAATCATTTGGCGACAAATTAATAATAACTGGAAACATTAAATTAACTGTCACCACTTCTAAAAAACGCTTTTTAAATCTTTCATACATCACCCGTTCATGGGCAGCATGTTGGTCTACTAGCGATAAACCATCGTCATTCGAAATTAAAATATAAGTTTTTTTAAACTGGCCAATAATTTCGTAATTACGTTCTGCAAAAGAAGTTTGAGCCGATAAGTTACTTGTGTTAGCAGAACTATCTATCTCAACTAAATCTTCTTTAATTTTTAAAGCACTTAACTCCAAGCTATCTTCTTTAAAATGTTTAATTTTGTTGTCAAATAAATTTAAGTCATAGTCTGAAAACTGTGCTGCTTTAAAGCGATTACTAACCTGATATGCTTGATAATTGGCTGGTTGGTTAAACGATTTGGGCCCAGCTATATATTTTGATAGCTGACCTTCTAAGGCTTTTTTTACAGCCAAGGAAATTGCATTTTCTACGATCCGTGGGTTTAAAAAACTCACCTCTTCTTTACGTGGATGCACATTAATATCAACCTGATTATGTGGCAACTCAATAAATAAAATTGCTACCGGATAGCGCCCTTCTGGCAATATATTGGCATAACCCTTCAAAAGTGCTTTAACTAAACCGTGATTCTTAATTAAACGTCGATTTACGTAACAAAAAATATTAGCACGATTGTAGCGAAAGGTTTGGTGGTTAGAAACTATGCCAGTAATATGCAGATCTTTAGACTGATCATCATGATTGATAGTTAGCATACTATTGGCAATACCAGCATCCCAAATTTGTAAAACTCGCTCAGTTAGGGTTTGAACTGGTGGACAATTATGCACTAAGCGATCGTCATTATAAAGTTTGAAATGAATCTCACTATAGTCAAATACAAAAGCTTGGAATAATTGTAAAATTTGGCGCCACTCTGTGTCATCTTTTTTCAAAAATTTTTGGCGCGCCGGCACATTGTAAAAAAGATCAGTAATTAAAATGTCAGTCCCAATTGGGACTGCAATATCGGTCTGAAAAACCACCTTACCATCTTCTAAAACTACCTTAGTACCGCAAGCTGCGCCTTTCTCCATGGTGCTCAAAGTCACCTTACTAACGGCCGAAATACTAGAAAGCGCCTCGCCCCGAAAGCCAAAAGAGTTTAGTTGATCTAAGTCTGCCACACTACTAATTTTACTAGTAGCATGGTGGGCAAAACATAAAATGGCATCTTGGCGCGACATACCGCTACCATTATCAATAATATTAATTGCTGTCTTGCCAGATTTAGTAATATAAATTTCGATAGCAGTAGCACCGGCATCTAAAGCATTTTCTACCAATTCTTTAACAATATTAGCCGGACGCTCTACTACTTCGCCTGCCGCAATTTTACAAATTTCTGCTGGGGATAAAATTTTAATCTTTGCCATATAGCCTTTAAGTATTTATAAATTAATCACAATTGTAAAAGCTAATTTATGATTTGAAACTTTAACGTCGGTCCCAATCTGCTGTAGATCAGATTCTTTTACAAAAGATAATTTTTCTAAACCGGTAATCATTGTAATTAAAGAAGTAAGATCGTCACTGTAACCAGTTAGCTCGAGCTTGTTGCCCGCGAAGTCAAAACTAACTAATTGCACACCAGGTATCAAAATGGCTTCGATCTCGGTTAAATACTGAGCAATTTTTGCATATATTTTTTGCTTGTTACGTTTATTATGCTGCTCACCTTGCGACAAAAGCCTATTTTTCTTACGTACCACCTCATCCAACTGCGCAACAGTGCCAGCCAAACTATTTTTTTGCAGTAATAAATCGTGATAAGCCAAATAATCTTTAAAAGAAATTAACAATAAAACAACTATTAATAAAGCCAACAGCACACCAGTCACTTTAAGCCATAGTAGATAGGCACGCTGTTGGGAAAATGGTGTTCTTGCAAAAAAACTATTTTGGTTTTCCATTACATTTTTCCAGTCGTAAAAGATTCGATATACATACCAATTCGCCAAAAAAGAATCTGATATTGCAAAAGTATTCCAGGCTCGATGGTAGCAAGATAATGTAAATCTTTGTCTAAGGCCTTTTTTACATAAAGCTTACCCGTTAGGTCTATATGTAAATCTGCCTGCGCAACTACCTTTTCTTGCAACATGCTTTCTTTAAAAACCACCAACCCCGCCAACCTAGTTAATTTATTTTGGTATAAATAATGACGAATAACATTAACAACCCAAGTTTGGTTACAAATTACTCCATTCACTATTTCATAATTATCAAAAACAAAGGTGTGCATTAACTCTTTGTAAGATAATACAATCTGATTTTGATCTACTAAAAAATTTATCTTAGTTTTTGCCAACTATCACTCTTGGTCTGCCAAACTGATCTAAAATTAATTCAGTTTGCTTAAATTTGCCCTGCATTAAAGTATTTACACTATCACCCTGTGTAGAGTCAACTTCTAACCATAACGACGAAATTGGAGTGCATTTTGCTTGTAAATACTCCGGGGCCAATTTAATAATGTTGGCAATAATGGCAAGGTCATGATCTGGAGAAACCAAGGCTTGCTGGTCTTCCCATAGTTTTACAGATGGCTCTAGCTTGTCATAAACCAATTTTGGAATATAGGGCGGGTTAGCAATAATTAAATCAAATTTTTGGCTACTTAGTTTTTGGCATAAATCAGACTGCAAAACTTCTACATTAGTAATTTGGTTATGGGCCAAATTTTTTACAATTAAATCGCAAGCAGCGTGAGAAATATCGACCGCTGTAACCTGTGAGTTTCTAAAAAATTTAGCCAATGAAAGGGCAATACAGCCAGAGCCACTACATAGATCTAAAATTTTGAATTGTTCATTTTTAAAATTAGCAAATCTTTGAATTAGTAAATTCACCCAATACTCAGTTTCCAAACGAGGGATTAAAATAGGTGGCTCAACTAAAACATCCAGATCTAAAAAGGGCACACTGCCCAAGATATATTGATATGGCTTGTGTTTATTAACAAGTTCATCTAACCATTGTTCTAAAAGTTGCGACTGATGAAGCGTTAATTCTAAATCCGATACTAATAGAATTTGGCTGATACTAATTTTTAATAATTTTTCTAACAACCATAGTGCCACTTGTTGAGCCTGTTGTGCATTGCCATAAACTGGCACTAATTTAGAAGCAAGCGCTTTAAAATTCACCCATACTTCCTAATTGTTAATTAACCCAGAAACATATTCCACCTTATCAAACCATTTTAAGTCGCCAGGCTGCTCGCCATAAGAGATAAAAACTACAGGCAAGTGTAATTTTTGCGCAATGGCAAATACGATACCGCCTTTGCCTGTACCATCCATTTTAGTTAATATTACGCCATTTAAATCGGCTGTTTTTTGAAACTCTTGAGCTTGCACTAAAGAATTTTGACCTAACATTGCATCAACAGTTAAAAGCGTAGAAACCTGCTCATTTAACAAGACCTTACTAACTACTTTACGCACCTTACTAAGCTCTTGCATTAAATTAGTCTTGGTTTGCAAACGACCAGCCGTATCGATAATCACGATATCATAATGCTCTTTTTTAAATTTTTCACACGCCCCATACACCACTGCCGCAGGATCTTGATTTGGCAAACCCTGTAACAGATCAATTTCTAACTTATTTGCCCAAGACTCTAATTGGTCTACTGCTGCAGCCCGAAAGGTATCGGCTGCTACTAGTAAAACTTTTTTACCGTGATTTTGGTAATAATAAGCTAATTTGCTAGCACAAGTAGTTTTGCCACTACCATTAATACCAACTAACAAAATAACTCTACCCAACTCTAATTTTGGCAAACTTAACTGCTCTACAAGCAAACGCTCTAGCAAGCTTTTAAGCTCTTGACCAGTTTTTAAATTGCCTGCTTGCACAGAGGCCTGTAATTTAATAATAATATCTTTAGTAGTTTGCACGCCAAGATCGGCTTCTAGCATAATTTTTTGCAACTCTTGCAAACTTTGCTCATCAATCTGCGATAAGCCAAAAAGACCTTGCAGTTTACTAGTAATCGAACTATAAATGCGTTTTAAGGAATTTTTTACAAAATTAAACATGGGTAAAATCATAACACCTAGCCAATAAACTGTAAATCGCCAACTCGATCCATAAACATCTTTAAACGACGATAATCATTGGCCGTGACTAATGATAACTGCTCTGAGACCTGCATTAAAAGTGCGCGCGTTACTAGTTTATGGCTCTCTAAATAGCGTAAAAAAGCAAGTAACAGCTCTTCGAAATATTCAATCTTACTATATTGACTAAATAAGGCCTGCATTGAGCCTGCATTACCTAATAAAGTACCAAGCTCTTGTGGGGTAGCCAAACGCACAAAGGCATGAATTTTGGGTGGACGCAAAGGCATGGCATACACTACGCTATTACCAATTTTATAACCTAACGGAATTGCACTAAATTCGGTTTTTAAAAATTCAAAAATTTGGGGCTGCTCCTGCTGCAACTCTAATTCGCTTTTTTGATAAGCAAAGGCTTGTCTAACAGAGTCATCTGACCCTGTTTTAATATAGTAAACTACGCCAAAGACCTGCGTATTATCACTTTCTAAACAAACTACTGAGCCAAAATCTGGGTAACTATTCCATTGCCAGGCCTGGGTAGACCATTGTGAGAGAGTGCTATGCATCACTTCGCCAATATAATTATTTAAAATAGTTTGCACTGTTTGTCCCCATTTATACTAATCTGAAATTTCTTTAAAAAACTGTTTCTATGTAAAATAGATCGTTCTTGTTGCAAAATATTCTCATAATGCTCGGTCGTACCATAACCTTTATGATGATTAAAGCCAAAGCCATTAAAAATCTGATTATAATCGCACATTAGCTGATCTCGTTTTACTTTAGCAACAATCGAAGCCGCTGCAATTGAATATGACCAAGTTTCACCCTTAGGGGCCGAAAGACAATCAACATCCCGCGCAAGATATTGATCCAAAGGCAAATCGTCGATCAAGATTTTATGCGGTTTTATAGGACAAATAGTCAATAAATTCTCAACAGCGCGACACATTGCGAATATTGTAGCTTGCCGAATATTACAATTATCAATTAAAAAAGGGTTTATAATTCCAAAGCCGCACCAAGCATTTTGCATGATTTTTTGGGCCAGGTCCAACAACTCCTTTTCCTGTAATAGTTTTGAATCACAAATATTATCAATCTTCGCACCTATTGGGAAAATTACAGCTGCCGCTACCACCGGACCAGCCAGACAACCACGCCCTACTTCATCTACCCCGCAAACGACTTTTTCAGCCTGCCAAGCGGCTAGTTCATAGTCTAATTTACTGACCGGGTGTAATTTTTTAGCAGTTGTTTTAGTAATCTTTGTTACCATTTGACATCATTTATGGGTTTGCATACAATTAGTAAATAATAAAATGATTATTATTCCCTTATAGATTAAAGCTATACTATTAATCAGTATAACGCAGTAGGAGGCACGAGGAAAGTGAAAGGCTCTACAACATTAAGAGTTAAAGAATTATTAAGAGAAAAAGGCTGGACTACCAAAATTTTGGCAGAAAAGACCGGAATGTCTGAAAGTTACTTAACTCACATTAAAAACGGTACAAGACGTTGGAACGAAGACTCTCTTCGTAAATTATCAAACGCTTTTGAAATGTCGCCCATCGAGATGTTTGCCCAACACCGCCAAAGAACAGATAATATTGACAGCAATGTTAGTATGCCTGAAAAATCTAATGTCGAACTAAAAGTACAAGTAGTGCCAGTCGTTGGCGATATTCCTTCTAACCCATCGCCCTATAATAACCAATTAACGCAAATTACAACGGGCTACAAAGATGTCTTTGTGCCAGCCCTTAATATTAACGACTCTTCGATGTTTGCTTTGTCTGTTGAAAATAATTTAATGGCGCCTACCTTTGTAAAGGGCGATCGTTTAATTATCTCGCCAGAAATCTGGGCAAGGTCGGGTGATATCGCAGCCGTAGAATATGGCAACGATACCCCTATTAAAACTATTACTAGAATTGCTTATACCGAAGATTTTATTGTTTTAGAATCCGTTAACCAAAAACAGGCTCCCATCGCCCTAGTGCGTGGTAAAGATCACTTTAGAATTATTGGTAAAGTAATCCAACGTATTCAAGGTTTTATATAGTAAAACTAGCCTTTTTAGGCAATTATGCTAAAATTTTTAATGTATTATTAAAACTAAATAAGACTAGAATTTGTCTTATAGCGATGTAAAAACATCGTTGCCAATTAGTTAAAGGGACTATTTTAATGATTCTATACGAAACGCTAATTTTAACTGTGCCTGAAATTACTAACGACGAAACAAAGCAGTTAGAAAAACAATTTGATGCTATTTTGCAAAAAAATAAATCTGCCAAGATCTCTCTTGATCGTTGGGGTAAATACAAATTAGCACAACAAGTTAACAAAAATAACTATGGTGTTTATTTTTTAACTAGATATGAAGTAGATAAAGAACACATGGCTAATTTGCTAAGTGAACTATCTGATTATCTTAAACTAAAAGCCGCCAACGTAGTAATGCGTTTTATGAACACAGCACTAGATTCTAGAAAGGGTTTGGAATACATTAAACCATTACCACTAGATGAAAGCGCAAGAGATATCGACAAGTTCTTAAAAGACAACAAGATGGAAGGCTTAATTGCAGGACCAACTCGTCCTATAACAGCTAAACCAATACACCATGATGATCTTAAAGAAATTGAAGAAAGTCTTGCATTGGACGAAGAACTTTAAAATTTGTAAATTTGGCACTATTTTAGCGAAAAATTAAATACCATGGTAAAAAGAATCAATCTAAAAGTTAGCTCTAAGCTACTAAAAAAGAAAACCCGCAAAAACGCAACCACTTTGGTTAAAAGATGTCGTTTTAGCAGCAATCCAGAATTAGCCAAGGATATCGATTACAAAAATGTCGATTTTCTAAAAAACTTCTTAACTGAACGTGGCAAAATCTTACCAGCAAGAATTTCTGGCAATACAACTAAGTATCAGAGATTAATTGCTAAAGAGATCAAAAAAGCACGTATTATGGCTTTAATGCCGTACAACGCGGTTTCTTTCTAAAAAATTAGCAATCAGCTTTAAATTAAAAAAAATAAATAGGGTATCCAAATTGGATACCCTATTTATTTTAATAACATTATTAAATGCTTAATTTAAATTAGGCTGAAGCTTGTTTCTAAAAGCAAGTAGCGACGTTTTTAATGCCATGATGCGATTACGAGTTTGGTAATAACGATCGTTGGTTTTGGCTAGCAAATCTTTTAAGTCTTCACTTAAATTAACTTTGCCAGACACACACAAGCAATTACCATGCAAAGCCGCAATATGCCTTAAATCACTATCTAAAGAAGATACAATAGATTTAACCCACATAATTGACCGATTTAAAAAACCAACCTTAGCACCTTGTTTTTTTAACTCTTCGTTAAAGCGTTGGAAATGCTGGCTGTAGTTTTCTAAATCATATTGAATGCGTTCGCACTCTTTTAGTAACAGGCTACAGTCTGCCCTTAAAGTAAAAGCAGTTTTGTCTGTAGTGACATTGTATTCGTTGTTATATTCTGATGCTAGGCTATATATACCCACACCGACCAATGAAGATAGTACTATTAACGTAAAACTATTTTTCATAAGGATTAACACTCCGATCTATAGTAATTACAGTTTAACAATAATGCTATATATATATACTACACCAAAAACCTAGAAATTGTCCAATTAATTCCAGTTGTAACGTCAATCGCTATTGTATCTAGGCGCTGCATAAAATCAGTTACCCTAATTCCGTCTAGATCTCCTAGCAAAATTACCTCATCACCAACCTGTGTATTTTGAACGTTGGTAATATCAATCATGGTTAGATTCATACATACACGACCCAAGACTGGTGCCAGTACTCCGTTAACATACATTACACTATTATTAGACAAACCGCGATCATACCCGTCGGCATAACCCACAGGTACCGCTGCAACATACATTGCCTGATCGGTTTGAAAAGTACGACCATAACTGATAAAACTGCCTGCTGCAATTTGGCGTACCTGAATAATCTTAGACTTCCAAGTAATGACCGGCTTTAAATCATTATAAACCGCTGGCATTAAGTCTGCCCTAATATTTTTACGCAAACCGTACACACCGGCCCCAATGCGAACTAACGACTTATGAGTATTTGGTAGCCTAAAAATAGCAACTGTATTTGCCAAGTGCACAATCGGAATCTTAATTTTTAAATTTTCTAATTTACTCAACAAACTATCGAAACAGCTTAGTTGTTGTTTTGCAAACCAATTATCCTCGGCCTCTGACTCCGAAAAATGGGAAAATAGCCCTCGTACTATAATATATTGTGAGTTTTGCAGCTCTAATATCAACTGTGCGGCCTGCTCTGGCGTAAAACCTAACCTGCTAAGACCGGTATCGACTTTAATATGTACATAAAGCGGTTTGTCTATCTTTTTGGCAGCTTGTAGATAACGATGCAAACTGGCACTATCGTGCAAAATTAAATCAATATCATGTAAAATAGCATCTTGTACATCTCCATCGGCATATCCACAAACCAATAGCTGCCTAGTGAAGCCCGACATTCGTGCTAAAATAGCTTCGGACAAGCAAAATGAAATTGCCCAATCGACCTCTGGTGCCGCTTGCAAGATTTTAATAATTGGCGTAATGCCATGTCCATAAGCATTACCCTTAATAATTACGCCTAATTGGGCGCCACCAAGCACCTGCTTGATAATTTTAATGTTTTTCAAAACTTGAACTTGATCAATTTCGACCCAGCTATGCAGGTTAGGTCGCATGGCTGGGTCAAGGACTACTGTTTCAAGATTATTTTGATTTTTTTTATGATGGTCAATTTGCAAATTACTTAACCTCAATACGGCGCCAGCCGCGCGCAATTGACTCTTTTTTAGGCAATATTAATATTAATTTATTGTCATGAAAGGTAGCTTTGGTATTCTCTAAATTATCAACTGGCACCGGTAACACTACCGATTGGGTAGACATTGAAGAAATTTGCGTAAAATGCTTGCCATCTTTACTACTATCTTCTTCTTTAGAACTATATTTGTACGATACCTGTGCTACTTGCCCATCGGTAATTGCAATTTTTATAATATATTTGCCATACCTTACAGTACCATCTAACGAATTATTTTTAGCCTCTAGGTCTACCTTATTTGGCGTATCTTTATCGCTAAACCCTTTTGGTAAACCAATTACAACCTTTACGCCCTCTTTTTCCTCTAATACATCTAGACTAACCTTTAAATAAGCCTGGTCGCCAAAGCTCTTAGCACTTTGATCGGCCTGACGAAAAGCTTTTTCAACATATTGTTTAGTTTCTTCCAGCAATTCTTTAGTTTTCTCCATCGAAATCTGCGATTCCGACTCAAAAAAATCGAAGCTAGTTGCTAAACAATTAACGGCAGATAAATAAAACATAATAAATTTAATTTTATTACGCATACACCTTCTCCTGGTTAATAATGTATACACCAGTATCTATTTTAGCCGACAGAAAAAATCAATGCAAACCGACCGGAGATCAAAGACATTTATGCTTAAATAGGCTATAATATAATTATAAGATTAATAATTTTGTATGATTTGATGGAGTACAATGACTAAAAACAAACAAGTAATCGCCAAAGAAATCGTCTTTGGGGTACACTCGATTATCGAGCTATTAAAAGCAAAAAAACGTAAGTTATATTCGATCTACACTACCAAACCAACGCCTAAAGCTTGGGATAAAATTGAAGAATTATTGCCTAGCTATACTATGATCCAATATGTAGACAAAAAGTTACTAACAAAAATGACTGATAGTGACGACCATCAAAATATCGTTGGACTTGCTAGCCCGTTTATTACTAGAAACAAACCATTTGACCCTAAGAAACAAAAGTTTTTACTGTTGCTAGACGGTATTCAAGACACCAAAAATCTAGGCGCGATCTTAAGATCGGCTTACTGTACTAATCTAGATGGCGTAATTGTAACTCAAAAAGGCTCTTCGCCCATCAATGCTGCTGCTATAAAATCTTCAGCAGGCTTAGCAGAACATATGGAAATTTTATCGGCAACTTCCGCTTCTGGTGCCGTGCAGGCCCTAAAAGCAAGTGGTTATAATATTTATTTGGCAACTGTGGATAATAGTAAAAACGTCACTGCTGTTAACTACCAATTCCCACTATGTGTAGTAATTGGTAACGAAGCAACTGGAATTTCTAGAAGTATTTTAAACGCTGGCGAACATATTTCACTACCACAACGCAACCCTGATATTTCTTATAATGCGTCTGTAGCTGCTGGTATTATTATGTTTAATATCGCTACTAAAAATAAAATCTTGTAAAAGGGAAAGACCATGTTCTTAATAGAGGGCAATATTGGTGCTGGTAAGTCTACCTTCCTACAATTAATTAAAGCCAAATTACCACATTTAGATGTGATTTTTGAACCAGTTAATGTCTGGCAAACAGCCGAACATGGTAAATCTTTACTACAAAATTTTTATACTGATACTAACCGTTGGGCCTATACAATGGAAAGTTTTACCTTAATTAACCGTACCTTTGAGAATAGTAAAATTGCACTCAATAGCCACCCAATCGCCGAGCGATCAATTTACTCTGGCTACTACTGTTTTGCCAAAAATAGTTATCAAAATGGTTTTATGACTAGATTAGAATGGAATATTTATGAGCAATGGTTTAACTTTTTAACCAGTCACTCCAGCTATCGCAAGCCAAATGGTTTTATCTACTTACGCACTAGACCACAAATTGCCTATGAACGCATCATTAAACGCAGCAGGTTGGCCGAAAATTTAATTTCACTAGACTATATTAACCAAATTCACCAAAGACATGAAGATTTTTTAGTCACCAAAAGCCAAAAAGAGCTACACACCAATGCACCCGTGTTAATTTTAGATGCTGATGTAGATTTTGAGTCGAATCCCAAAGAGCTAGTTAAAATGTTAAACCAGTTACAGCTTTTTATGACTGACGCATCTCAAAATACACAAAGCCTTGTTCATCCGGCTCCAACTCTTTAAACCCTAACTTGCGGTATAACGAGCGAGCTGGCACATTGTTAACCCTAGTACAAAGTTTAATAAATTTAGAACCCATTTTAGAAAGTTGGTTCATCATATACCGCATTAGTACCGCCGAGTAACCTTTGCCACGCTCTGCTTTGTTTATATATAAAAAATGAATAAATCCTTCATAAAAACTTTTCATATAATAAGCGCCAAAACCAACCGGTTGGTCTTTAAAATACAGTAGTACAATATTTTGTTTACCAAAATAAGCTGGATCTGGTTTAGGAGTCATATGGTCTATCATGTATTGGGCCGAAAATTCTGGGTTATTAGTTAGCCAATAACGATCTTGTTCGAAACAGTTTAAAATAAACTGGGTATCGCGCTCTTTATTAAAAACTTTAACTTGTAAGTCTGAGATTTTTTGGTTATGATGCAAAATCACCAAGACTAAAGCTATTACTAATAACATGGCACCAATTTTAAAATATTTGGAATAACTTTTGATCTTCATCGCCAATACCCTCTCCCTCATAACGAATATTATAAAGCATCAAACCCTGTGACGGGGCATTTAATAATGTCTGTTGCGGATCCTTTTGTTGCATTACCTGTTTTAATATATCAATTTTTTGTCTAGGATTACTAGCAATTTGGATACTAGCACCGACAACTCTTCTAATCATGTATCTCAAGAAGCGTGGGCCTTTAATGGTAATGCGATACATATCGTATATTGCTAGATATTCTAATGTAATGCTATTAATCGTACGCACAGTATCTTCCCAGTCATCTCCAGTGCAATATGAGCGAAAATCATGGGTGCCTACAAAGACCCGTAGAGCCTGTTTTAATTTTTCTAAATCTAGATTACTTTGGCAATACCAACCATACCTGGCCACAAAAGGCTGTGGCAATTTAGTAAAAAAATGGTAATAATAGGTTTTTTCGGCTACTTGATCATGCAACTTAAAGTCTAAATCCACCACGCAAGCCTCACGAATCACGATGCTGTCTGGCAAACGATTGTTCCAGGCAAATGCTAGCGTCTCTGGTGCAATGTTTACATCAGTCTTCAAAATCACCACTTGCCCCATCGCGTGCACACCAGCGTCTGTGCGCGATATACCTCTTAACGCCGGCTTACTTTTAAAAACGTCTACAAATGCTTTTACCAGCGCTTCTGCCACAGTGGTGCCGTTACCCTGAGATTGCCAGCCAGCGTAGTCTGTGCCGTCATAAGATACTATTAGTTTATATGCGTGTTTCATGATTATAATTATAACACAAAAAACCCCGGGTGTTTATGCCGGGGTTTTTAAATTACTAAAATCTAAATTTTACTTAATACAGCACTTTTTATATTTTTTGCCAGATCCACAAGCACATTGGTCATTACGGCCAATTTGGGGCCCTTCATGACGAACAGGTTCTTGTTTAGTTGGCAAACCATCTTCGTCTGGACCAGACATGAGTTGGACCTCTTCTAACTCTTTTTCACGACGTTTTTCTAACGCTTGGCTATTAAAGTTAGACAAATTTAGATGGAAAATATGGTGCAACATTTCGGCCCGCACGCTTTTCATCATATCAGTAAACATCACAAAGGCTTCACGCTTATACTCGTAAAGCGGATTCTTTTGACCCCAGCTGCGATAGTTAATCCCTTCTTTTAAGTGATCAATATTTAACATATGCTGCTTCCAAGCTTTATCAATTAACTCCAACATAATCCAACGTTCGGCTTGCTGCACATCATGCTGATTTTGCTGGTTGCGATAAAGATCGTATTGGGATAACAATACTGTAATTAAATCTTTTTTTAAGGCTTCACTATCATGCATATTAACATTAGCCACCGTAAACTTATCTGGTAAAATTCCGGTGATTTTACTTAAAACATTAATCACCTTTTGTGCCTGATCTGGTGTAATTTTGCGTTTAGGACAAAACTCTTCAATTAAATCTTCCACCGTAGCATGAATAAAGTCGCGAATAATGCCATAAATATCGTGGTCACTTTCTAAAATATTGCGACGGTATTTATACACTACCGTACGATGTTGGTTTAAAACATCGTCATACTCAATTAAATGTTTACGCACTTCAAAATTGTTGCGCTCAACTTGCTGCTGGGCACGTTCGATAGTTTTGGAAACCATTTTAGACTCAATTATTTCGTCTTCTTCCATACCATAACGCTTCATGCTGTCGCGTAAATTTAAATTATCACCCGCAAAAATACGAATTAGATCGTCTTCTAACGAGATATAAAAACGAGACTCACCCGGATCGCCCTGGCGACCAGCACGACCACGCAATTGATTATCGATTCTACGGCTTTCATGCCGCTCGGTACCCAGAATATATAAACCACCAGCCTCGATTGATTCTGGATCTAATTTAATATCCGTTCCACGTCCAGCCATGTTGGTAGCAATGGTAACACGTCCAGGCTTACCAGCATTCGCTACAATCTCGGCTTCACGTTCATGCTGCTTGGCATTCAAGACTTCATGCTTAATGCCATTCTGAGTTAAAATTTGGCTTAATAACTCGGATGTTTCTACGGCAATTGTTCCAATTAAAATTGGCTGATTTTTGGCAACACGCGCCTTGACGTCTTCTAAAATCTCTTTGTATTTGCCACTTTTACCCAAGAAAATTAAATCTTGTTTATCTAAACGAATCATGAGTTCGTTAGTAGGGATACAGACAACATCTAGGCCGTAAATGTTATGGAATTCTTCGGCTTCAGTCATCGCTGTTCCGGTCATACCGGCTAACCGTTTGTACATTCTAAAAAAGTTTTGCAAAGTAATTGATGCCAAAGTTTGCGTTTCACGCTGCACATTTACACCTTCTTTTGCTTCTAGCGCCTGGTGTAACCCATCACTATAGCGCCGCCCTTGTAACACCCGGCCAGTAAATTCGTCGATGATATAAACGTTATTATCGTGCACTAAATAGTCTACATCTCGCCTAAACAAACCGTGGGCACGTAGAGCTTGAGTTACATGGTGCAATAGACTTAAGTTTTCTGGAGCGTATAAATTATTAATTCCCAATACTTGCTCAACCTTATCATTGCCAATTTCAGTTAGCTGCGCCGAGCGGGCCTTCTCGTCGACTTCATAGTCTACCCCGGATTTTAGGCCGCGCACAATTTGATTAGTCTTGGCATACAACTCGCTACTTTCGTCCGCCGCACCAGAAATAATTAGCGGAGTACGGGCTTCATCAATCAAGATCGAGTCAACTTCGTCTACAATGGCAAAATTTAAATCACGCTGAACATAATCACTCAAGCGGAACTTCATGTTATCGCGTAAATAATCAAAACCCAGCTCATTATTAGTTGCATAAACAATATCACTCGCATAGACTGATTTGCGTGCTTCGTCGTCCATACTATTTTGCAACACCCCAACTTTTAAACCTAAAAATTCATAAATTGGTCGCATCCAGTCTGCATCGCGACGAGCAAGATAATCGTTCACTGTTACCAAGTGCGCACCATTCCCCGAAAGCCCATTCAGGTAAAGAGGTAAAGTAGCTGTTAAAGTTTTACCTTCACCAGTTTTCATTTCAGCAATTTTACCCTGATGTAGTACAATTCCACCAATCAGCTGGACATCATAATGACGCATGTTTAATTTTCTTCTTGAAGTTTCGCGCACCACGGCAAATGCGTGTGGCAAAATATCATCTAAAGTTTTACCTGAACTTAATAGTTGGCGAAACTCATTAGTTTTTTGTGACAATTGTTCATCACTCAACGCTACCATTTGTGGCTCTAGACTATTGATATAGGCAACGATGGGCTGCAATTGTTTTAATTTACGTAAATTGGCAGTTCCAAATATTTTTGAAACAATCGTCGAAAACATATCTATTTTTCCTCGTCAATCATCAAAGCTCTAGTCGTGATTGTAAAACAATCGCAACCAATAAGACAACAAATTTTTCAATACAGCGTGACTAGTGATAATTGTAACCCGGTCTGGTCGCCATATTTACGATAGGAACAATAGTCATTATGGCAAATAGTGCAAATATTATTTTTTAAATTAATATTATTCACGGGCACGCCGTACGCTTGTAAGCATAACATATTATACTTAGAAACATCAAAAAAATAGCGCTGGGCAGTTTCCAAAAAACATTGTGTAGCTATTTTGTCATGCTGTAAACTAGTTACAAATTTTAAGTCTACCTCGTAACAACAACTCTTGGCGCTTGGCCCCAAAAAAATCTGTAAATCTTCGGGCTTAACATTAAAATTTTGGTTTAATTGGTTATAAACTACTTTTGCAATGCCGGCCACTGTGCCACGCCAGCCCGCATGTGCAATTGCAGCTACTTTTTGTTTGGCATCAAAAAAAATGATTGGCAAGCAATCTGCTGTTAAAACCCCGATCGACAATTTAGGCACTTGAGTAATTAAATAGTCGCCCTTGGGGACATTTGCAGGCCAATTCGCAGCTAAATCTTGGTCAACCACATAGCCAGCTGTACCATGCACCTGTTCTAAAATTAAACTATTACCAAAGGTTTTAGTGTAATCTTTTAAAGCTGCGCGATAAACAGATTTGACAACAGGACTAGTTGCCTGGGTGCCCCAAAAAATTGATAAACTTCTCATGGCACCAAGTTTAGCCTAGGTTATGAAAAAAAACTATAAACAACTAAACAGCCTAAACTAGTTAGGAATATAAAGAAATTTAGAAGATGTAATAAAAAAGACATTAAGAATTATTCGATATTAGGGATAAAAAAATAAAATGATAACTGGGCGAATTGACATAAACGATAGTATGGAAGGGAAAAAATCGTGAACGAGAATTTTTATTTAGTGCACCAACCGTCCTTCGACAAGCTCAGGATAAGCGATAGGGAGATAAATTATTGGTTGCGGGGGTTGGATTCGAACCAACGACCTTTGGGTTATGAGCCCAACGAGCTACCAGGCTGCTCCACCCCGCGGCAATTTGCATTTATATATCTTATAGTAAAGGGTTTTACAGCTCTGTCAAGCAAAAGTGCCGATTTTAGGCAATAAAAAAGCCGGTATGGCTTATCCAGCCATACCGGCAAAACAATCTTATTTTATTTTAACCCATAGGTAATGTTTCAGGGATAGACATAGGATTTTTATATCCTGGGATGTCTTCTCCATTATTAACACTCTTATATCCATCATTTTCAGCAGCAATTTCGCCTTGGATTTTAGATATTTCGGCTTCATTTTCTTCAAAGGTACTTTCATGATTCTCAATAGACTCATAAATTTCAGCCAACCTCGATGAAGAGCTTTGATACTCTGCTTGTAATTGTGCACTAAGAACCTCAGGAGAGCCTTTAATGCTCTGAAGTAATTGTTTCATTTGGTTATAGGAAGCATCATAAGCTGTATTGCCAGTAGTACCACCAGCCCCGCCCATATTGATCCCAGAAGTAGGAGATGGCGTCGGTGGTTCCATGCCTTGCGTATAAACATAAGGGAGCCTATTTCCAGCAGCAGAAGCACTTGCAGCCGACATATACATATTCACTTCCGCTACCAACTGGGGGCTAGTAATATCATTTTGTTGCATATAGTCCAATGTATTAACATAGCTGCTCGGAACTTCAAATTTACCTATAGAAGTGGGCCCTCCACCAGTGCTTATAGCAGTTTCAATAGCCGCTAAGGCTTCGTCACAACTTACACCACCCAAACTAATTTGCCATTTTCTAATAAAATCAAGGAAATTAGTTGGCTGCAATCCTATTCCTGTAGACATCCAATCAACAGCCGCATTAGTAAAGGCATCATGCCACTGAACTGGATATTCAGCAGCAATTTGTGCATTGGTTGCCATACTTGGAATTGAGTCTTCTTGGGCTCTAACGGCTGCTGAAGCAGCATCCATGCATTTTTGCACTTGCGTTTGTTGCTCAGCTTGCGTTACCATTGGATTATTAGCCCTCCAATTAGAATACAGAGCATACCCTGCAGTCCCCACAATAGCAGTTACAGCTGCTACAGCAGCAGCTGTAACTAAGGCCTGCACACATTTGTCATTACTGTATGAACCAGCAAAACAGCTATTTGCAAACGTATTAGCTTGGGCACTACCAGTTGGAGAGCTATTACTGCCCCTAGCCTGAACTACTAGTACTAGCATAATTATGAATATTTTTTTAAATAATTTCACTCTCTAACCCTTTTTTATATAGTTACACTGCTTATTAATATGGGCCGTAATAGTCAGACGGCAGATCAGCAGGTGCTGTTGGTTTATAATCATAATCAGGTGCAGTTGGTACATCACCTTCTGGTACTACTCTAGCGCGATATTGCTCAACATTTCTTACTTGAGCCCCTGCAGCTTCTTGTTGTTCGGCACTATAACCAGCAGCTGCCTGAGCGGCCGCAGCCGCTGCTCTCTGAGCAACCCTTTCCAATCCCTCAGCCCCTGCACCAGCAAGATTACCTGCTGCATTTGCAACGTCATCTAACGTACCTGCTACCACCCTACCTGCTCTAGTAGCCGGAGTGTCGCCAATTGGCCTGCCAGTTTCTGGATTAATCGCCGCATTTTTAGGCATTGTATTAACGGCAGCAGTTGCCTGCTCTGGGGTTGTTATACTATTTTTAACGGCATAACGTAAAGCAGCTTTAAACGGATTAACTCCATTTGGCTCACCTTGCCAAACAACTGATTTATCGGCAGTTAAATGGTTAACTAAGACTTCTACTGCGTCTAGCCTGTCTTGGAAAGTTGGTGTTGGTTTATTAACAGGAACCGTCATTACATATGCTTTTAGAGTATTTCCATCTATACCAAGCAAACGGCCTGCATCGTCTAATACCAACGTCTGGAAGTTGTTTTCTACTATTTCGGCTTTAACAGCATCACTTAGGCCGTTGTACCTTTTTCCAAGGCTCATTTTTTCAGAGCTTTCTCGATCGGCAATCGCCTTAGCGGCCCTATTATAGCCGCGATTCATAAATTCTTCAAAGCTATCTACCGATCCGAATTTCTGCTTCCATCTCCAGCCCTTATAAACAGCAGCTGCCAAAGCAATCGCACCAGCCGTTCCCAATATCTCTTCAATCTTAACTTTTTTATTTAAATCCTTTTTTACATTGGCAGCTACATTGGCAACAAGGCTCAAATCTGTGCCCGCTAGCAATGTTATTAACATAAACAGGCTGAAACCTTTATTAAAATTCATCTTAAAACCTCCTTTTAAATTATAATATCTTTACTAGTAAGACTATCAGAACACTAAATCTAAAGTAAATAGTTAATAATTTAATCTAGTTCAGCCACGACTAAGACGATTGCTAAGGCATTAGTATGAGTGATTGAAACGAGTAATTTTAGTGTTAATGGCAGGCCTAACTGGGCAAGATTGGCCACCAAATTAGGGGCACCAGTAGAATCGTTTTGAATATAAACCAGCTTGCAAAATTCGATTAAAGTAATTTGGACAGGCATTCGGCTGGCAAGCGCTTTATACGCAGCTTCTTTGGCAGCAAAACGAGCTGCCAAGCGCTCTGAAGCCTTAAGTGGTACTAACAAAGCATAAGCGATTTCGACAGGGCTAAAAATTTGCAATAAACGTGCTTCAGTATAAGTTGGCCAATTAGCAAAACGAGATATTTCGACAGCGTCTATACCTAAACCTATTATCATGCTGTTTTTTGGTCAAAAGAGCGATACATAACGGCCTCGCGCAGATGGCTGCACTCAATTTGCGGGCTACCTTCTAAATCTGCAATTGTGCGGGCAACCTTTAAAATTTTATGGTAACCCCGCATACTAAGGCTTAAAACATCAAAAACTTTTTTAATTAAGGCCTGGGCCTCAGGCGTCATGGCACAATAGGCTTCAATTTCATGGTTATTCATTTGGCTATTCCACTTACAGCCTTTAAATCTAGCAATTTGAGCTTTAATGGCACGCAGCACACCTACTAGCAAATCATCTGAACTTTGTAACTTTAGTTCTTTATTGGCAATGGTTTCATAATCTACCGAATAAACTGGAATTTGTAGATCGATCCGGTCGAGCAATGGCCCCGAAATTTTGCCCAGATATTTTTGAATCTGCTGCTCGCTACAACTACAGGCTTTACGTTTGTCGCCAAAATAGCCACAGGGGCAGGGGTTTAAGGCAGCAATTAGTAAAAAATCGGCAGGATATTCTACCGATTGTGTAGCTCGTGAAATAGTCACTTTTTTGCTCTCTAGCGGCTGACGTAAAACCTCTAGTGTACTGGTACGAAATTCAGTGAGTTCGTCTAAAAATAAAATCCCTTTATGTGCCAAGCTAATTTCGCCAGGTTGGGGGTTAGAACCGCCACCCACTAAACCAGCCTGAGAAATAGTGTGGTGTGGATTGCGAAAAGGCCGGGTGAGTTGCAAGTTATTAGCATCAAACTTACCGCTAACCGAATAGACTTTACTAGCCTCGATTACTTCATTAAAACTCATACTGGGCATGATAGTTGCTAGGCGCTTGGCAAGCATAGTTTTACCAGAACCAGGCGAGCCTACAAACAAGATATTATGCCAACCCGCCGCACTAATTTGTAAAGCCCGTTTGGCCTGCTCTTGGCCTTTAACTTCTAAAAAATCAATCCCCCCCAGATTTTGATCTCTTTTAAGCGCGGCAAAGCTGCTAGCCGTCGGTTTAATGCTTTCTTCGCCACGCAAATAGGCTACCAACTGCACTAGACTATTTACCCCAATTACTTCAATACCATTAATTAAAGCAGCTTCTGGCGCATTTAAAACCGGCACAACCAGTCTTTTTTTGCCTAATTGTTCCATCTCATAAGCAATAGGTAAAGTACCGCGGACTGAACGTATATTGCCATCTAGAGCAAGTTCACCCAAAAATAAAGTCTCTTGCAAAAATTCGTCTGCTATTTGCAGTTGCCCAGCTGCATGCAAAATGCCCACAGCAATTGGCAAGTCAAACAACGTACCTTCTTTTCGTAAAGAAGCTGGCGCCAAATTGACAGTGATTTTACGCTGGGGCAAATTTAAACCGCTATTTTTAAAAGCAGTGCGAATTCGTTGGCGACTTTCTTTAATGGCCGTGTCTGCTAGGCCTACAATTGCAAAATCTACCATCCCAACTGATAAATCTACTTCTACATCAACCAAATAAGACCGAACTCCAACTGTCGTTGCCGACAAAATTTTTGCATGCATAATTATTTACCAGTTTAAAAAGCTATTTATAAACAATATGATAACCAAAAACTACCGACTTTACCAGCCAAAAACGGTATGAATTTAAATAAATAGGTTAAATATTGATAAAAATATATAAAAAAAGAACCTATACTATTTTATTTGAAAATTATCTAAAGCGGGTCAATCTTGGAAATTAGCACATTTCAGATATAATGAAGTTGAATTTCGTTATATGAATAAAAAAGGAACTTCATGTCCCTACGCATTAGATTAGTACTTGGTTTACTATTATTAAGCAGTAATCTAGATTTAAACAGTTCACAAACTATTATCGGTAATGCTGGCTCTACGACTCAAACTACCAATTTTCCAATTAGCACCCACGCTTTTGATATTTTTGGTGGGCCACTAGAGATGCCAACGATGTACATTGGTGCGGGCAACACCAGTGCGCAACAATATGCTATTTCGCGCGCTAATCCGGTTTTTAACCAACTGCAGCCACTCGCACCTGCTATCCTTAATTTTAACAATCAAGCCGGACAAGCTAATCCCCTATTTGGTGCTAAAATCGACTTTCTAAAACTAAATGGTGACAAACCGGTTGCAATTATTAACGGCAGCCAAACAGTTTATAAATACACCAGTATTATGGATGCACCCTATTTAGTGAGTTCTAACCAACCGGTTTTAGATGCAGCTGGTTTGTCACCGCAAGCAATTTTAAATTTAGAAGTAGCCAATGGTGGTTTGGCCCAAACTTTTGTAGCTTGTACACCAAATGGTAGTGCAAATTTTGGTGACACTGGTAGTGGTATTGCCTTGTTTGAGTATCGTGCAGGTAACACACAGACGCCGGCTGTTTACATGTTACAAAATAATAATCAAGCCTGCGCTTTAGACAATAGTACGCCCGCAATTAGTTTAAATAGTGATCATGTCACACTTGCTAATATGGTTGATATGTGTTGGAGTGGCGAGCTAAACTGTCTATATGTTGCATTGCAAGCCACTGCTGGCGGTAGTGCTGGTGATGGTGCCCGCTCGATTGTGGTTGGTAAAATTAACCCAGTACCGGGCCAAAATTATGACACTATTACTTTTCAGCCATTTGTGCCGGCGAATGCCATTACTGGCAATAATCAAATTATTGGTACTGCCACATTAAACTCTACAGTCTCTGCTTTAAAAATTAAAACCATGCGCACTAGTACGCGTATCAACTATTTAGTAATTGTGGGTGGCAATGGTGCTGCCAACACTGTTGGCAACCAAGTTTATGCTGTACCATTAGTTAGTGGCGGCAATATCGCTAACATTGGCCAACTAGCCTCGATTAACCAAGTTCCAACTGACACTTTTGTTTCCAATCTCAATTTATTTGCTAGCCGTAGTTTAAATACTCCGGCGGCTACTAGCAGTGATTTATTAACTAATACTGATGCTGCTGCCCAGGTTGGTGGCGGGCCTTTACCAATTAATCCCAGCGATACGATCTCAGACCTATTTACATCCGGCGATAGTGTGTATGTTTCAATTGGTACAACTAGCGGAAGCACTACCGGCATTTTTTATTCGCAAGCAATTATAGACGGTAACGGCTTAATTGCCAATTGGACCCCATGGCAACGTGCTGGTGGCTCGACTGTCCCCATGTTTGGCGCAGCAGTGAATGCGATTAACGGCAGCTTTTGGTACCTAACTGGTGCCAGTGCTAGTAATGTAAACACCATTAGCTTTACCCAATGGAGCAATGGTTATCAAGATGGTTTACTTGGTGGTACAACAAGTAACGCTGGCTTGGGGCTTGTCTCGAACTTAAGTAATTTATTTCCAAGTTATAACGGCGGGCTATTTAATTTGGTAAACGTACCAAGTAATGACCCTGGTTTAAATAATATGACCCTTTTACTAGCCACGGGTTCAGAGCAAGTAGCGCTAATTAATCCTAGTGCTGCGATAGCTGGCAATTTTAGTAGTGGTTTAGTAACATCAAACAACGATCATTATCCTTCTACAACAACAAATTCGACCATTGTCGACATTACTGGTAATAATTTAACTACTCTGGGGCCAATTACAACCATTCACCTAGCAACTAATGCTTCCAACAAAAGTTGGTTATTTGTAGGTGGCGCAAATGGCGTAGCTGTTTTACAAAACGCTGGAAGTGGCTGGAATGCGCCAATTAGTAGTTTAGCTGGAATCACAAGCGCATTTAATTTTACACTACTAGGAAATTACCAATTTGTGCAAAAAATTGCCAGTGATAACGATTATCTATATATCTTAACGCAAGATAAGTTAGATCGCATTGCTTTAATTTCAACCAATTTTACTGGCACGCCTAGTATCACAACGATTGCCACTTTTCAAGATTTAGTGGGGGCTACCAGCGCCGATACCTTTTATGATTTAGTAGTATCTGGCAGCCTAGGTTTACTAGGTACCAGTGCTGGCTTATTTCGTGTAAGTAATGGTAGCTCAATTCAAAACCCAACTGTTGTTTGGAGCACAGTCGTAGTACCAGAACAAATTACCGTACCATGCACTAAACTCATTGTCATTTCACCCAATGGCCTAGACTCGGGCCTGATAAATGGTGGCAACTTATATATTGTAAACTCTTATCGCGGGCTACAACAAACAACCATTAATCGTTTTTATGTTAGCAACAATGGTGGCAACATTTCTATTAACCCACTGCCAGATTTATATGTTAAAAATATTTTGTCTTATTTTATTAACTTTGAAACATTTAAAGATTTATTTTTTACTAATGGCACCCTGTTAATCAATAGTTTGTCTAAAGACACCATTCAAACTACATATGCCTATATTATGCAGCCAGGAATTGCTAGTGGCGCACGCATACCAGAAGTCAAAAGATATTATAATATTAATCTTAACGACATTACCCAAGCAAATTTTATCTCCAATATTTTATGCAGTTCTGCAAGTGGAGCGCTACTAATTAGTGGCGAGTTTGACATACGAGTAAACGAATAAAGGAACTATTTTTATGACAAATCGCTTTTTATTTTTAGCGCTAATCTGCTTATATTTTAATAATGCCCAAGCCATTTTTCCTTACAATATTTTTAGATTAGGCCTTTTTGACCAAACTATTAGACCTTATCACGAAAACCAAACATTATTTAAGGTCTCATTCGAAAGCTCTTTTAATACCACCGGCCATGATATTTTGGGCAACCATGTTAATATTTTGCAAATGTGGCAACCAAATCAAGATGCTCTAACCATGTTACGAGGCTTTGATGCTAACAGCCAAATTGGTAAGTTAGATTCAAACTTAAATAGTGCCAGTGACGATGGTATTCGTGGCCATATTGTACCCATGGGCAAACTAGAGGCTTGGCGAGTTAATTTTGTTCTAAAACACAAGTTGCCATACCACTTAACTGTTAATATTTTGGCGCCATTAATGGGCATGAAATTAAAAAACATTAGTTGGACCAATTTAACTAAAAATTTAACCTTTAGCGACCAGCTAGTAAATGCTAATTTAATGCAAAATTTATCCCAAATTGTTTACGAATTAGGTGATGGTTTACAAATGAATAATGACTGGGAAAAAATTGGTATGGGCGATCTAGAATTTATTTTGAGTTGGGATAAATCTTTTAAACAGCCTAAACCAATCTTAAAAAATGTAGATCTTGGTATATATGGGGGCCTAAGTTTTCCAACTGGGGTGCGTCAAAATGAAGATCTAATTATGTCGATTCCCTTTGGTAACGATGGCTCGCTGGGCATGTTAGTTGGCGGCAATATCCAACTACAGTGGTGGAAACATTTACGTGGTGGTATTATTGTTAATTTCTTGGAATTATTTGGCACTACCCGTAACCGTAGGGTTAAAACTGACGCTAGCCAAAGTGATTTATTATTACTCGCTAAAACCGAAGCCCGTAAGGGTTGGGGGCTTACCCAGCAATATAATTTATATCTAGAAGGACATAATTTATTTGAAAATTGGTCATTAAGGGCAGCATATAACTATATAAAACATAATAACGACTCACTTGCTATTTTTAACCAATCTTATTCTAACGAAATTGCTAACACGGCCCTTAGCCTACAAGAATGGACACAACATAGTATGAACTTTTCACTTCGACATTATGGGCCAGTTTGGGCCGAGCTATATTACATCTATCCCTTCAATGGTAAATCGGTGATTCAATCGGCTTTCTTGGGTGGAAGCCTGGGAATTAATTTTTAATTGACTCAAAAAAGTCCTTTTTGTTAGAGTTACATAACTTTAAACAAAGGGACTTTTTTTTATGATTTTAAATGACATATTAACTACCAATGTTAAGTTGTTTCCAAATCACCTTGCTAGCTGCATGGTGATCGGCTTTAGAAATTATAAATTAACTTATGCCCAAACTTACGAATTTGCCCAAAAAGTTGCCACTTTACTTACCCAAAATAATCTTAAAAAAGGTGATCCAATTATTATTTGTGCACCAAATTCACCTTTTTGGAACTGTGTGTTTTGGGGTTGTTTGTTAAAAGGAGTAGTTTTAGTACCGCTTAATATTCAAAGCACCAAAGATATTATCGACGCTGTTATTAAACAAACCGGTGCCAAAATTATTTTTGACTACCGAGGTTTTAAGTATGAGTTTGCAAATTTAAAACATTATAAGATCGACCTACTAGACGAGATTGTAGCAGACCTTAAGATTGACTATCAACCAGAAATCATTAATGAAACAGACTTAGTTCAAATTATGTACACCTCTGGAACTACCGGCTCACCTAAGGGAGTAATGCTAACCCACCAAAATATTGCTAGTAATTTAAGCGCCATTGATAAAATTATCCATCCCAACCGCGATAAAGATATGGTGCTTTCGGTTTTACCCCTAAGCCATATTTACGAGCAAACGATTGGTTTATTATTGCCATTTCTAAAACAAGTTAGCATTGTTTATATTTCTTCGGCTGGTGAAATTCGTAAAATGTTAAGCGCATATCGCATTACTAAAATGTTAGCCGTTCCAGAATTTTTACAAATTTTTATGAGTAAGATCGAAGCTAGTGCAGCTGAAAAAGGTAGGCTAAAGTTATTAGAAAAAATGATGCAAATATCCTTAAAAATTAATCGCAAGTGGTTTGCGCGCATCTTATTTTACCCAGTCTTGAAAAATTTTGGTCGCAAACTAGAGACTATTGCTTCTGGAGGGGCACCATTAAACCCAGAATTAGAAAAGAAATGGCAAGCCTTGGGTATAGATATTTTGCAAGGCTATGGCTTAACCGAAACTTCGCCCGTAATAACTACTAACACTTATGAAGAACGCAGAATGGGATCAGTTGGCAAACCACTGAGCAATGTGCAAGTTAAAATCGATGATAACAAACAAATTTGGGCTAAAGGGCCCAATGTCTTTAAAGGCTATTATAAAAACCCAGAAAAAACTGCTGCCGTTTTGATAAATGGCTGGTTTAATACAGAAGATATGGGCGAGTTTGACCAAGACGGTTTTTTATACATTAAAGGCCGTAAAAAATATATGATCGTTACGCCCAATGGCCAAAATGTCTACCCTGAAGATATTGAGGCAGTTTTAAATAACCTACCAGATGTCCAAGAAGCTTGCGTTGTTTGGTGGCATGAAAAAATTCATGCCGTATTACTTTTAAAGGAGCAAATTAGCACCGAACCTAAAATTGATCCTGCTAAAATTATTGAAACCGCAAATGAGACATTAGCTTCTTATCAATATATTAATAGTTGGTCGGTTTGGCAGCAAGAAGATTTTCCCCGAACTGCAACACGCAAGATCAAGAAAGATGAGGTCGAACAAATTTTAACCGAAAGCCATCAAGGTAATGATCACGAAATTCCCAAAGTCTCCTATAGCAAGTTAATTAAAATTTTAGCCCAAGTTACCAATTGTAACCCAGCCAACATCAAACCCGAAACTAAACTAGTTACCGAGCTCAATTTAGATTCGTTAGGACGCGTAGAGGTGATTGGCGCTATCGAGCAAGAGTTACAAGTATCAATTAGTGAACAAGATCTCAATAATAATACGACCCTGGCACAACTAGAGGAGCTCATTATAAACCAAAAACCAATCGGGGCTGTATCGGTGCTCAAAAAATGGCCGCGCATGTGGTGGGCCAAAATTCTACGCGTCAGTTTGCAAAGTGTTTCA
>Ga0007854_10000304_pt1 | contig 33338 bp, 29 predicted proteins | sample CryBogCBH12Aug08_FD_60382 | JGI IMG/M metagenome (GOLD analysis project Ga0007854, IMG submission 60382) | Freshwater microbial communities from Crystal Bog, Wisconsin, USA - CBH12Aug08 | ecosystem: Environmental > Aquatic > Freshwater > Lake | place: Crystal Bog, Wisconsin, USA | collected... | reverse complement strand
TCGGATCCGGGCTCAATGATTACCCGCGCCCGCAAGACTGATGATGGCTTCACCCTTTCCGGCGCCAAGATGTGGATTACCAATTCCCCCATTGCTGATCTATTTGTCGTGTGGGCGAAAGATGATGAAGGCGAGATTCGCGGATTCATTCTGGAGAAAGGAATGAAGGGACTCTCCGCCCCAAAGATCGAAGGAAAATTTTCACTTCGAGCTTCGATCACCGGCGAAATTGTCATGGATGAGGTATTCGTTCCAGAAGAAAATGTCTTCCCCGATATTCGCGGTCTGAAGGGCCCATTTGGCTGCCTCAACAAGGCGCGATATGGAATCGCCTGGGGTGTTTTGGGTGCTGCCGAGTACTGCTGGCACGCTGCCCGTCAGTACACTCTCGATCGAATCCAGTTTGGCCGCCCGCTGGCCGCCACCCAATTGGTTCAAATGAAATTGGCCAACTTCCAGACAGAAATATCCCTCGGTCTGCAAGCCGCGTTACGCGTGGGCCGCTTGATGGATGAAGGCCGTGCCGCACCGGAAATGATCAGCCTGATCAAGCGTAACAATTGCGGCAAGTCGCTGGAGATTGCCCGCATCAGCCGCGATATGCATGGTGGAAATGGTATCAGCGACGAATTCCATGTTATCCGCCATGTAATGAATCTGGAAGCCGTCAATACCTATGAAGGCACGCATGATGTGCATGGGTTAATTTTGGGCCGCGCCCAAACAGGACTTCAAGCTTTTTCAAGCTGATTAGGGAACCTTTAGATCAACCCGCCGGCGATGTCATTGTAATAGCATCGCTGTTTCAAAAAGGCATCGTCATGTCTGCACTCTCTCATCTTCGCGTGCTCGATTTATCCCGCGTGCTTGCCGGACCTTGGGCCACTCAGCAACTTGCCGACATGGGTGCCGAAGTTCTCAAGATCGAAAAACCCGACGGCGGTGATGATACTCGAGGCTGGGGCCCTCCTTTCCTTAAAGATAGCGAGGGGAATTACACGCGTGAGGCGGCTTATTATCTGTGTACCAATCGCGGCAAACGCTCCCTTTGTGTGGATATGGCTACGCCGCAAGGGCAGGCCACTTTGCATGAATTGGTTAAAAGCTGTGATGTGGTGGTCGAAAACTTCAAGGTGGGAGGACTGAAAAAATACAGTCTGGATTATGCAGCACTGAGTGCCATCAAACCCGATCTTGTATACTGCTCAATCACCGGTTTTGGCCAGAATGGACCGCGTGCAGACCAGGCCGGTTACGATTTCATGATTCAGGGTCTGGGTGGATTAATGTCGATCACGGGAGACCCCCAAGGCGAGCCAATCAAAGTGGGGGTCGCAGTAGCCGATCTATTTACAGGCCTCTACGCCACGGTGGCAATTCTGGCGGCACTTGCTTATCGTGATCGCACTGGCATCGGCCAGCATATTGATTTGGCCTTGTTTGATTGCCAGTTATCGATGCTGGCAAATGTGGCATCGAACTATCTGGTCGGTAATGTGCAACCACCCCGCTATGGTAATGCACATGCCAACATCGTTCCCTATCAAGCATTTGAAACGTCAGATGGTCATGTGATTGTCGCTGTTGGAAACGATGGGCAATTCGCCCGTTTTGCCGGATTGTGCGACCACGCAGAGTGGGCATTGGACAATCGCTTTTCCACCAACCAAGGCCGCGTCATTCATCGTGAAATTTTGATCCCGCTGGTTCAGGCAGCTATAAAACGCCATCCGAGACAATTCTGGATTGATGGCATGGAACGACTGGGTATACCCGGTGGCCCGATTAATACAGTAGCCGAAGCACTCGCAGAACCTCAAGTTGCCGCACGTGGCATGGTGGTTGATATTCCTCATCCGGACGGAAAAGTGAAAATGGTAGCCAATCCCATTCACTTCTCGCATACGCCAATCCAATATGAAAACGCCCCTCCCACACTGGGTCAGCACAACGGACTGATTAACAAGTCTCGGTCGGAATAATCAATAACCTTACTGTAATCGCGCCATGAATGCCTATCCGCACAGCTATTACGCAGTCAGCGCGGCTGATCGCATGATATCCCGCCCTGCTCTTAATGACGCCATCGAGGTTGATGTCTGTATCGTGGGTGCAGGATTCACAGGGCTTTATACTGCTTTGCGTCTGGCCGAGGCCGGAAAACGAGTAGCCATTCTTGAATCTGCCCGCGTGGGCTGGGGGGCATCGGGACGCAATGGCGGCCAGGCAATTCTAGGCTATTCATGCGATATGTCATCCTTTGAAAAACAGTTGGGTAAAGAGGAAGCACGCGAAATCTGGAATTTAATGCGTGCATCAGCTACTGAAATTCGCCAGCGAATCGCTCAATACAACATTGATTGCGACTGGCGCGACGGACATCTTTGGACTTCTATTCTGCCGCGCCGCGAAAATAGTTTGCACGAATGGCAGCATGAAGCTGCTGAAAAATGGGGCTACGAGGAACTGCGTTTTATCCCCAAAAATGAACTACCTGACTGGCTGGGCACTCATCGCTATTGCGCAGGTTTGTATGACCACGCAGCCGGACATTTGCACCCGCTCAAATATGTGCTCGGTCTGGCTGAAGTTGCTGAACGATACGAGATCCAAATCTTCGAGCAAACTGCTGGAGTGCGTTACCAGGAACAAGGTAACCGTGTCGCCATTGAAACTTCAAATGGCAAAGTAACTGCCGAAGCGCTTGTACTTGCCGCCAATGTCTACCTTGGCGATCTAGACAAAAAGCTAAGCCGCCGAATTATTCCTGTCGGCACCTTCATGGTAGCTACCGAGCCACTGGGAGAACGGGCACAGGCGTTGATACCCTCCGGGGTTTGTGTCACCGATAACCAGTTTATTCTTGATTATTTTCGGGTGACCCCGGATGAACGTCTCCTGTTCGGTGGTGGCTGCACTTATCTGGGAGGCACGCCAAGTGACATTCCGGCTGCAATGCGACCTGCGCTTGAGCGCGTGTTTCCTCAACTTAAAAATGTCGGTATTGAATTTTCCTGGGGTGGAATGATCGACTGTACGGTACGCCGCACCCCTGATTTCGGAAGGTGCGGCAATGTACTATGGGCACAGGGTTTTTCCGGCCACGGCGTGTTGCCAACTTGTGTTGCAGGAAGAGTTCTGGCTGAGGCTTTGCTTGGAGATGACACCCATTTACTCCGCTTTATGAAACTTTCCAATCCACCGTTTCCCGGTGGCAAGCTGTTTGCGGCTCCCATCGAGGCAGCTGGCAAGCTGTGGTATCGCATGCGTGATCTGTTCTGATACATCGCCTTATCCTCTGTGATCTCTGTGGCTTGAACTAAGCAATTCAGGATAAAAAATAAAAAGTTTTAATTGACGTGTAAAATATCGACACGTATGATTGTTCATCATCATTATTGATAAAGTGGTTACCGCTTTGTCAGATTAAAATATAGAATTCCTCATAATAATGAGGATTCTTGGGAAGAATAGTCATGAAGCTGGTTGATCCAATTCGCTATATCAAGTTGAAGGCATCAGGACGCTTACCCTCGCCCAAAGGCTTGGCGTTGTCTATTGTCAGGCTGTTACAGCGAGATGACTACAAAATCAGCGATCTGGTTCGGCTGGTTCAATCCGATCCTGTGATTGCAGGGGAATTGCTGAAGTTTTCCAATGCGGCGTCATATGGACACGGACGCCCCATCATCTCGCTGTCTGATGCGGTTTCCATACTGGGTACTGTCAGAGTGCGCATGCTGGTTCTGGCACTCTCAGTGCTACACGATCATCGTAGCGGTCAATGCGCCCAATTCAATTATGAACGATTCTGGTCGCGGGCCTTGGCAACGGCCATTTCTGCGCAGTCACTGGCTTCTTTCGCCAAGATCAATGCCGATGAAAATTTTACCGCAGGACTACTATGCAGTCTTGGTGAGCTGGCCATGGCTTCCATATTTCCGGACCGCTATGGTGAAATTATTTCCGCATCTGATCTTGACTCTTCCAAGCGTGCTGACTTGGAGCGTGAGATTTTTGGCAACGATCACCGCGAACTCAACGCAACGTTGTTACTGGAGTGGGGTTTACCCGAAGTATTGGTAACTGCAATTTATTTTTGCGAGGTACCTGATGAGGCTGACTTTCAGGAAGGGTCACGGATACATGGATTGACATTATCCCTCCACATCGCACTGGTCATGGCCGATATATGCGTAGCGGATGCGGCAGCGCGCTGGTCCATGCTGCCCAATTTGTATGCTGAAGCTGCAAAATTAGGAATCAGCAAGGAAGAAATGAATTCAATGGCAGAGGGTATCACTGCAAATTGGCTGAAATGGGGAGAGCTCCTGAAAATACAAACTCAAGAAATAATTTCATTTACAGAATTGCTTGCATCGTCCCAGCCCAGAGAGCAAAAAAACGACTCTGCTACCTGTCCTTGGCCTAACAACAAATCTTTATTGCTGATCTGCAGTGAATCATCGGAAACTGCTGCCATTAATGCCCATCTAAAAATGAGTAGCATTGCCGTGAAATACGAACCGGATTTGACGGAGGGACTGACTGTTGCTCTTCGAGAAAAACCTAATCTGATCCTGATTGAAATGTCGGCTCAGGGACTTGATGAAAGTGCGTTCTGTAAAGCCTTGCGAAGCAATTCTTCCGGACAATCCACTTACATAATTTTTATTGTCGATCATGAAGAAAATGGGATTCACGATCAAGCGATAGATATGGGTGCAGATGATATTCTGGTGCGCCCCATCACTCCCTTTTCGCTGCAATCAAAATTGCGCGAAGCATTTGCTGTTATACAACTTCAAAAAGAGCTTATCAAGGAACGCAATAGCCTGGTAAATTCCGCCGACGAATGGGCACGAACCAATCGCCGACTGACACAGGTAGCAATGACTGACCCCTTGACAAAACTATCCAATAGACTGTATGGACTGGATGCCTTTTCTGCTGAATGGGAATTAGCCAAAGTCAATAATCGCCCACTGTCTTGCCTGATGATTGATATTGATCATTTCAAACAAATTAATGACACTTACGGCCACAAGGCCGGGGATGCCGTGCTGGTCATGCTTGCCATTATCTTGCGTGCCAGTGCACGCAGCGAAGATTTGGTGTTTCGGTATGGGGGTGAAGAATTTTGTATGATTTGCCCGGGTGCCACTCTGGAAATAGCCGGTCTTATCGCCGAGAGAATACGTCAAGATGTGGAAAATCAATCATTTCAGTTCAGTGAAATGAAGATTGCAATTACGGTTAGTGTAGGTGTGGCCGCAAAAATTTCCAAGCATACAGATAAAGAAGCACTGATACATGATGCTGACTCAGCCATGTATCATGCAAAAAATTCCGGCCGTAACCGTGTAGAATCAAAGCTGGCCGGGTAATTTCACGTTGCTTCAAATGCACACTTGATCTGCTCTAACGCTCTGGCAACTACCCGCCGGGGGGTTCCGATATTCATACGCATAAATCCGCTGCCTCCTGTTCCAAAAACGGTTCCCGGACTTAATCCCACACTCGCTTCCTGCACAAAAAAATGCTTGAGTTCTTCGTCATTCATTCCAAGAGAACGACAGTCCATCCATAACAGGTAAGTCCCTTCTGGTTCAATCAGGCGTATCTCTGGAAGATGTGCAGTCAAATAGCTTCGAACAAAATCGCGCGTTTCTTTAAGGTACAGCAGCAGACTTTCCAGCCAGGGTTCTCCTTCGCGGTAAGCTGTCTCAAAAGCGACAATGCTGAAGGGATTGTTTGCCTGAATATGAATCTGCTCGAAAGCTTTGCGCAATGCAGCCCGATGTGCAGAATTCGACACGACAAGTACGGACAAACCTAGGCCGGGAATGTTGAAAGTCTTGTTCGGCGCCACCGTTGTAATAATCAAATCGCCTTCAACGGCGAGCTTAGCCAACACAGTATGCTTTATCCCCGGGTAGACCAGATCTGCATGAATTTCATCAGAAAGAATAACCAGATTATATCTGCGTGCAATTTCCAAAATCTGCTCAAGCTCTTCTCGAGTCCAAACACGGCCAACCGGATTATGCGGTGAACAAAGAATTAACAGGCGCGCGCCCTCTGCTGCGCATTGTTCCAGATGATCAAAGTCGATGCTATATCGCCCTGCTTCCAGCTTGAGGGGATTGTTAAAAAGGCGACGTCCAGTGGTTGTGACACAGGAATAAAAGGGCGCATAGACCGGACTTTGCACAATGACGCTTTCTCCCGGTTTGGTGACAGCCAGTACAGTCGCGTGCAGCGCAGTCACCACGCCAGGACACATCACCAGCCACGAGCGTTCAATCTGCCAATCATGGCGCTTTTTCATCCATGATATCAATGTGTCAAACATGCTGTCCGGATAAAGAGTATAGCCGTAAACCGGATGGACTGCGCGCTCCACCAACGCGCGGGTAATCGCCTCCGGTGCAGCAAAATCCATATCGGCAACCCACATCGGAATCACCTTGGCATCTGTACCGAAGTAAGCTGCTGCACCATCGTATTTGACGCTCGCCGTGCCCACGCGGGAAATTTCGCGGTCGAAGTCGAAGGTCATTTGATTCGTTCCCAGAGAGTAACTTCGGAAATACTATGCTGGAATTTTCTCTTTGTTTCACGAATGACGAAGGGAACATCGAGAGGATCCTGCACCAGTTTGAAGTGAGTGGCCAAAATCTCTTTCAGTCCATCCAGCGTGGTAAAGCTTTCACCGTTTTTCTTGAAGCCGCCTATCCAGTCTACCCGCCGTGTATGTTCAGTCAGCCAGGTATAAGGGGAAGCTATCAGGAGTAATCCGCCCAAATTCAGCCGCTCATGAACCTCCAACAGAAACTTCGATGGACTATATAAACGGTCAATCAGGTTGGCTGCAATAATAAGATCATACCCGCTAAAATGCGGCTTAAGGTTACACGCATCGCCCTGGAAAAACGCCACCTTATTCCGAAATGCTTCCAGGCCAAAGTCGGTGAGTTTGCGTTCGCGGTAGGAAACCAGTTCCCCCTCATCTGCCATGGTGTAACGCACCACACCCTGCCCTGCCAGTTGCACGCCAAGATCAATAAAGCGCGCGGAAAAATCTAGTCCGGTGACATGATCAAAGTGTCGCGCAAGTTCAAAAGTGGCCCGCCCTGTGGCACAGCCCAAATCCAGCGCTTGCGCCGCGGGCTTATCACCCATGGCCTGAATGGCAAGCTGTGCCAGCGTTTTCGGAAAATTTGGCACTCCATAATATTCGTCACCATAGTGAAACTCTGCGTATTCAGAAAGCTGTTTGTCAGTTTCATAAACCGAAGTGGCCGGCAGAGTTGGCATGGCCGCGACCACATAACGGAATCCCGCATGCTGGAAAAAATGCCGGCGAAATGCGTAACGGGCGCTGCCCAGTGCTTCATTGCCACAGGATATCCACGAACCGCCCTTGATCAGGTTGTGGCGCATATCAAAGGTAGGAGCCGTGAAATCGTCGTAACAAGGATGCACTTGAAAACCTTCGAATGGATACATCGCGGTCTCCATCCATTGCCATACATTACCTGTCACGTCATAAAGTCTTCCTTGATTGAACGTGTTGACAGGACACGGCGAAGCAAAATGATCCAGATGAACATTGGCTGAAGCGGGGGTATCACAAGGAATCTCGGAAAGTTCCGCATTCTCATACAAGCGATACCATTCGTCCTCGGTAGGCAGCCGCACGGGTTGCCCTGTAAGCTCTTTCTTCCAATTACAAAAAGCCTTGGCTTCGTGATAATTGACTTCCACAGGCCAATCCCAAGGCATGGCAATTTCTTCAAGCATGAGCCGCAAACGCCAGCCCTGATGATCTTTGATCCAGAAAACGGGATGCAAGGCATGGGCATAACTCTTCCACGAGCAGCCTTCGGCTTCCCATAAATGTTCGGTTTCATATCCCCCCGCCTCAACAAACGGAAGAAACTCCCCGTTGCTCACCAGAAACCGGCTCGCCTGAAAGGCGGACACAGCAGCCTCATGATGGCCGTACTCATTGTCCCAGCCGTAATATAAATCGCTCTTGCTCTTGCCCAGAAAAACTTTGCCAGCCTCAATATCAATCAAATCATTTTGAGGCGGAGTTCCTGACAAACGGCAGGGTTGCCAGGCCTGATGGGTTTTAACGTAGCTCAGGGTATGCTGGCGTATCAACACCGAAGACGTTTCCAGATGAATTCTTTCGTGTTCAATTCCCATCAAAATAACCCACCAGGGATGATTCCACTCGATCGGCAAACTGAGTGGAATGTCCCTAATAAGTCGATCAACCAAAGCCCGTACTTGATTGCGGTAAGCCCTGACTTCTGCCACGCTTGGCCAATCGTAACGAGCATCGTTTAAATCATCCCAGCTCATCTCGTCAACACCCACCGCAAAGAGGGATTCGAAACGGGAATTAATTCGATCTTTAATCAGGCTTGCAATAATCAGTTTGTTGATAAAGAAGGTTGCAGTATGGCCAAAATAAAAAATCAGCGGATGACGTAACGCTATGGGTTTGTGAAAATAAGCTTCGTCTTGTGCCAGCGTTTCAAACAACTGTTCGTATCGATCAAAAGTTGAATGAAAATAATTCCGGATTTCCTCGCGTTTTAATGCGACATCACTTCCGTCAAGCAAGGGGGTGCGATTAAACAGGCTGTTAGCCTTGCTTTCATGTGTAAAAAAATTAGTCATGTGAATTGGCATGGGATGCGGAATAACTCAAAGTGAACAGTAAAATCATAATCCGTTTGTTATTTTAATAAAATATCTTGGGGACTTGCAGTTTATCGCAGTGTACACATGAAATTATTATCTTTTTCTGCTGACTTGTGTATATCATGGCTCGGCTTCCGCACGTCAATATTGTTTTTTATTGTTCACACATCAAGGTGCTGCCATGATTTTTATCGATATTGAACAAACGTTGAGTATTGGTTATATTTAGTCAAACGCGTTTTGAAAGCACTCTTTATGGGGCCGTGGTCTAATCAATTTCGAGAGATTTTTTATCACTCGCCCGTTTGCATTATTGTCATTGATCCGGAATTGGGTAGCATTGTGCTGGCCAATCACATTGCGCAGAAAATGTGGGGGTACAGTGCGGATGAATTACTGACCAAATCGATTACCGAACTTATCTACCCATCTGATTTGGCAGCGACCAATAAGGGCAGCTTACAATCACCCTCGGGTATAGACGAATCTTTATGCTTTGAAAGACAGTATTTTAGAAAAGATGGCAGCCACTTTTGGGGAGAGTCGTCTGTTTCTCCCCTGAAAGATGAAAGTAACAAAGTTTGCCTTCTCATCGTCAGCACGATAGATATTACAGTTCGTAAAAATGAGGGAAGTGAATTCCTCAAGCTTTTCAAATCCATTCCTGATCTGGCATGCATCGCATCAACCAGCGGTTATTTTCTATACATCAACTCCAACTGGAACAAAAAACTGGGCCATTCTGAGCAAGAGTTAAGATCCAGACCGTTTCTGGAGTTCGTCCATCCACAGGACCAGAATTCAACGACCCAGCAAATTGAACGCTTAAAAACTGTCAAGGAGCCTTTACACTTCGTCAACCGCTTTCGATGTAATGCTGGCAATTACCTATGGCTAGAGTGGAGTGTAAGTTACGATGCAGATAGAAAAAGGCTATTGGCTATTGCTCGCGACATAACTGAACGCAAGCAAACTGAGGCGGATTTACGAATAGCTTCGATCACCTTCAACTCCCATGAGGGCGTGACCATCACCGATAACAATATGACAATCATGAAGGTGAATCCCACATTCACCAAAATTACCGGTTATACAGAAAATGAAGTGGTCGGTAAAAATCCCCGCATACTCAGCTCGAGCCGTCAGGACGCACGTTTCTACCATTCCATGTGGAATAGCATCAAAACTACCGGCACATGGGAAGGAAGAATTTGGGATCGCCGTAAAAACGGTGATATATACCCTGCCAACCTCACCATCAGCGCAGTCAAGGATAACACCGGGAAAATCACCAATTACGTGGGTATCTTTACTGACTCATCCGAGACTCAGGCGATTGAAGATCAGACCATGCAAATGGCTCTCTATGATACCCTGACCGGATTACCCAGTCGGCGACTTCTACTTGATAGGCTAATGTTGTCAATTTCTGCCTGCGAACGCACTGGTAATGAGGGGGCTTTGTTATTCATTGATCTTGATCACTTCAAGATCACCAATGATACCCTTGGTTATGCCATGGGAGACCTTTTACTACAACAAGTGGCAGAACGACTTAAGTCTTGTGTTCGCGCAGACGACACAGTGGCACGCATTGCAGGCGGGCAATTTGTGCTCATATTGGAAGGTCTGAACGAACACAGCCTTGAGGCTGCTACCCAGGTAGAGATCATTGGCCAAAAGGTACTTGATGTCCTGAATCAGCCCTATCATCTCGGCAGGAAACAAATTATCAATACATGTAGCATTGGCATCACGCTTTTCAACCAGAACCAACGTGAACTTGACGAATTGTTCCAGCAAGCAGATCTTGCCATGTATCAAGCCAAGAAAGCAGGACGTAATACCCTTCGTTTCTTCGAACCTTATATGCAAACGGCTATCAATGCACGCTCTGCATTGGAAAAGGAATTACGCAATGCAGTTCAGTTAAACCAATTTTTTCTGCATTACCAAGTTCAGGTGGATCATATGCAACGTCCATTTGGCGCAGAAGCTTTAATCCGCTGGGCAAATCCTGAACGTGGCCTCCTGCTTCCTGCGGAATTTATTCCGGTTGCAGAAGAGACGGGGCTGATACTAGCTATAGGTAATTGGGTAATTGACACTGCGTGTGCTCAGCTAAGTGAGTGGGAGTGGAATGAAGCAACCCGAAATCTTGTACTTTCTGTTAATGTAAGTGCCAAGCAATTCCGTCAGCCTGATTTTGCGGCTCAAATTAAAACAACCCTACAACGCCATGGAGTTCATCCCGCACGGTTAAAACTGGAAATAATCGAAAGCGTCTTGCTTAATGATATCGAAAGCATTATGTCAACCATGGATGATATAAACGCAATCGGCGTTCGATTCTCATTGGATGACTTTGGCACAGGTTACTCATCGTTGCAACACCTTAAGAAGAGGTCACTAGTCCAACTCAAGATTAACCAATCCTTCTTTAAAGAATTGACGGACTCTCGCAATGACAAAACCATCATACATACTATTATTGCAATTGCGCAAAGTCTGAATCTGGACATAATTGCTGAAGGTGTCGAAACTGAAGAACAAAGAGAGTTTCTTGAAAATGCAGGTTGTGTTCGCTACCAAGGTTACCTGTTCGGCAGACCGGTGCAAATTTCGCATTTTAATAGCTTATTAGCCAATAGCAGCAAGGATTACAATCCTACTGCATTGGACTCCAAAACCTGTAACATAGCAGATGCAACGAATTCAGGGTTGATGTAGCCTTGACAAGGTGTTAGGAACTCAGATGAGCATACCTCTCAAAACAAGTGAAACCACTTAACAAGAATTTAATATGAGCAATGATAAACTATTATCCTTTACTAAAGATATTCTTGGGTTAATTGAAACCCAACCTGCTGAAGAAAAAATTCTGACTGGCGGGAGCAAGCTTCTTGCCAAGCTAGTATCCTGCGATGACTGGCTACCTGAAATCTTTGCTCAACCCCATCCCCAGTTTTATCAGCAGTTCCTACTCTATGCCGATCCACTTGATCGCCTCTCAATAGTTAGCTTTGTCTGGGGACCAGGACAGAAAACGCCAATACATGATCATTTGACTTGGGGGCTGGTCGGCATATTGAGGGGCCGCGAACGTCAAACCACTTACCAGCGCCAAGCTGATGGCCATTACCTGTCGACTGGTAGTGGTGTACTCCTTCCCGGTCAGACCACGGCTGTATCACCGACTATTGGCGATGTGCACGAAGTCGCCAACGACCTGACTGACCAGGTATCAATCAGCATTCATGTCTATGGTGCCAATATTGGTCGGGTTCAACGACATGTTTTCGACTGCCAAACCGGAATAGCAAAATCTTTTGTATCGGGTTATGCAGCAAATATCGTTCCTAATTTATGGGGTTGACCCAGGCATGAATGCTTCAAACACCGTTATACGGCAACGAACCTTTAAGGATATCCGTGCCACTTTGCTTGAGCGGCAAGAAATCGCACTGCTCGATGTACGTGAAGAACATACTCATGCACAAGCCCACCCCTTGTTTGCCGCCAACTTGCCACTTTCTTGTATAGAAGTTGACGCCTACACCAAGTTGCCACGCCGTAATGTACCGATTGTCACGCTGGATGATGGAGAGGGCTATGCCGAAGTCGCCACACAACGTTTGATTTCACTTGGTTACACGAATGTTTCAGTTTTGGCGGGCGGCGTGAGCGGCTGGCAGGAAGCAGGAGGAGAATTATTTCGCGATGTGAATGTCCCCAGCAAGGCATTTGGGGAACTTGTAGAAGCTGAACGTCATACTCCCTCACTTTCAGCCGAGGAAGTTCAGGCATTGATCGACGCAAAATCCGATATGATGATCGTAGATGCCCGCCGCTTCGACGAATATCAGACCATGAGTATTCCGACTGCAACCAGCGTACCCGGAGCGGAACTTGTTTTGAGAGTTCGAGTTCTGGCACCCAGTCCCCAAACAAGTGTGATTGTGAATTGCGCCGGCCGCACCCGCAGTATTATTGGAACGCAATCTTTGATCAACACAAACCTTCCAAACCCGGTTTTTGCCCTTCGGAACGGTACAATTGGCTGGAAACTGGCAGGCCAGAACCTCGATCACGGGCAGACTCGCAGCTATGTAAATATAGCCGAAAGTAGTCGTCTGGTAGTTGCTGAAGAAGCACACAGGCTATCAGACAAAGCGGGAGTAAAAAGGGTTCATCTTGATGAAATTCCTGGCTGGGCCTCACAAGAGTTTCGTACAAGTTATTTCCTCGACGTGCGAAGTCCAGAGGAATACGTTACCGGCCATTTGCCTGGATTTCGATCCGTTCCGGGTGGTCAATTAGTGCAGGAAACTGAAATGTTTGCCCCTGTGCGCGGTGCTCGTATTGCGCTATCGGATAGCGATGGCGTTCGTGCCAATATGAGCGCATCGTGGCTGGCTCAGATGGGTTGGGAAGTTTTTGTAGTAGACGGTGCTGTACCTGTCGATTTTTGTGAGAAAGGATTTTGGCAGCAACCTTTGCCACCCATGCCGGCAGTTAAAAAAATATCCCCTGCCACTTTAAATGACTGGCTCGATCGTCCTGAAAAAATCGTTGTCCTGGATGTTTCCCCGAGTACCCATTATCGTCAAGCCCATATTCCCGGTGCATGGTTTGTATTGCGTTCCAACTTGGCTAAAGATTGGCACCATATTCCAACAGCCAAACATTATGTGGTCACATGCAAAACCGGTATATTGAGTCATTTTGCTGCCACTGAACTGGAGTTATTGGTGGCAGGAAGTGGCGCTGAGGTAGTCGTGCTGAAAGGAGGTACAGAGGCGTGGCGCACATCGGGATTTCCGCAAGAAAGCGGCCTTACCCATCTCGCATCAGAACCGATCGACCGTTACCGGCGTCCCTACGAGGGCACGGACAATCCACGTGAAGCCATGCAAGCTTACCTTGACTGGGAGTTCGGACTCGTCGAACAATTGGCAAAAGACGGAACCCACCACTTTAGCGTTCTGTAATTGGTCAATACGAAGCTCTGCCTCCTATTTAGCTTGTTTTGCCTGAGTCTCAAGCTCAAGAATTCTTTTTTGGGCAGTCTCAAGTTTGACTACCAGCTCTTTATGTGAGGATTCTTTAAGTTTTTCTAATGCTTCGTATTCCGCTCTCAATTCAGTGATACGTCTTAACAATTGTTCAGTGTAATGGGTTTGTGAACTCATTTCGAATACCTTGGAAAATATCGACTTTAAGACAATGTGCGACTATTCATAATCGCATACGCTCACGGTAATTATCGAATTAAAACAGCCGGCAAAAATTGCAATGGCTAATAGTGGTGCGGTTGCAGAGCTAGCATGAAAGTCATGAGACTTCCTTCAGAGCAGCTCTATAGGGTCTGTTTCCATAATGCTTTTGTACACGGCATTACAAATTAGTTTCAGTGAATCGTTGAATCGACCGGTTTTTAATCCTGCTCACTGAATCGGTGCTTTTACGAAGGATACCATCTTTATTTATTCCCCGTCCTATCGGACTTGCAAAATACTTTCAAAAATCTGCATAAATAACCGAAATTAAAACTTGTAACTTATTATTCAGTAAAACGAATAGTCAAGCTCCAAATTACCCGCCATTTGTGTTTTAATCTTCGACGTTCAGACATGCGATTCAATTTGACAACGTGCAAGCTTGAAATTCATTGAAAGAGAAGCCTTCCATGCTAACTGCACAGCAAAAGTTTGACTATCCTCCCAAGTAACAATTAGGCGTTAAACTCATTACATGAAATCCAAACACTACAGCGAAAAACTTCTTCAATTGATCCCCTTAGTTGTTTTGGTGATGCATTTCTCCTCAGGGATTGCACTTGAGAACACTCCGGAAATTATAAAACAAGTCACGACATCGCCTAGTGTGCATAGCCATGAAGAAGAAAACGCTCATATCCGCAAGCATCATTTAAAACGTCTCGACGATAAACTGACAATTGAACCGAAAGTGCTTGAGCAGACTTGCAAATATGAGTCGGACATCTCAACAAAACCACCGGCAAAACGGGTTGTGCTGACCTTTGACGATGGTCCTGAACCGGGGCAAACCGAATTTATTCTTGAAGTACTCAAGAAGTACAATATCTCGGCAACATTTTTCATGATCGGTGAAAAAGCTCAGCAACATCCTGAACTGGTTGAAAAAGTGCACTCAGCCACCCATCAAATTATAGGTAATCATTCTTGGGATCATTCCAATTTCCACGAAATTAGCGTGTCCGAGCAAACCGCACAAGTCATTCGAAACGAACATATTCTGGTTGGTGATATGGACCCAAAACTATTTCGCTATCCTTATGGAAATTCTTCCTGTGAAACTAATGAGTTAGTTCACTCCAGAGGATATAAAATAGTAGGATGGCACATCGATTCCTGCGATTGGGCTTTTGAAAAAAATGGCACGGTTGATACTAAAGAAGCGATTTCCTGCGGGGTCATTTCCCAGTACCGAAACGATTATGTCGGCCACATCGTTTCGGCAGTCAGAGCACGCAACGGCGGTATTATCCTGATGCATGAAATTCATCCCAACACCGTTAAGCAACTGGAAGAAGTTATAAAACAATTGCTAAATGACGGTTTTGTATTTAGTACAATTTTGGATGAAGGATTCCAGCAATCTTTGCGTTAAGCTGAAGTCAAAAGCTGTTCCTTGTTAAGGCTTATCTTCGAGCCATTGTTCGTATGAAATGCGCGTCACATCAAACCTGTCCGTGCTTCGACAATATACAGAGGGTGAGCCGAGTCGGCCAATGGGGGCAAAGTTGTTGACATGCAAGCGCTCCCCCATTAAATGATCTGCGACATGAAACATCACCACTTCGCCAATAATCAGTGTATTGGAACCAAGCACTTGCGAGCTAAACAGTTTGCACTCTAAACTTGCTTGAGCCTCCGCAACGCGAGGAACTTTAATTCGAACCGAGGGCGCTACGTGTAATTGAGCAGCATCCAGTTCACTCTCCCCTGCTGGGAAATCGGCGGCTGAAATATTCATCGCCCCGAACAAGTCCTCGGTCACCATATTTACAACAAACTCTCCACTGGCCAGTATATTAACTGCGGTATCTTTGGCTTCGCCGTTATCTTTTTTCCCCACACTAATAATGATGTAAAGCGGCTCCGAAGCAATCGCGTTAAAAAAACTGTATGGAGCGAGGTTAACCACGCCCTGGGGGCTCTGACTGGTGACCCATGCAATCGGCCGGGGAACGACCAGATTGGTCAGCAACTTGTAGCCATCAGCACTTGAGTGGAGGGTTGGATCAATTTGCATAAGTGTTCCTAATGGTGGGTTAAAATAAAAACTCTTGGATCAGTCAACACTTCAGAATCGCATGATTCTATTAGCTGACAGAGTCGTTCGCTGTTAAGAAATCAAGCACGAAGACTTTGCAAATCAGATAGCTGATCGATGTCCGCTAAAATTCCGTTATGGTTAATTTGAATTTGTACAAGGCTTGAAATATCTCGCTTTAACAAACTGCGTGCTCCTCTATCTCCCTGCAGGGCCAATAATTCTTCACGGTATCGGGAAGAAAATCCAACAGGATGGCCGCGTTGCCCATCACAAAAAGGAGCGGCCAAAACCGCCCCGGACTTTAACGCATTTTGTACTTCGACAATCGCTGCAATCGGTACCGCAGGCATATCGGCCAAACCAATCAGCCAGCCGGATGCTTCACGATTGGCATCAACACCACTGGCCAGGCTATTTGCCACCCCCTTCTCAGCCTCTTCACATACCACCCAGCGTATTGCATATGAAGCATTTCGACTCAGTACGGCTTGAAACTCACTGCGAATTTTCTCTGCTCCCGGCCTGACTACTACCGTGATCTGTTCGAACACTTCGAGCCAAGGCAATATGCTATGCACAGCAAGTGACCGCTTTACCCCATGCAAGGTAACTGGATGGAGCAATTTATCCGACCCAAAACGACGCGAAGTGCCTGCCGCCAATACGATAGCGGCTATATCACTCAATTCAGGCAATTTTTTCCTGGTCGAGTGGCATATGCCGCAAACGCTTGCCGGTTAATTTGAATACAGCGTTGGCAACCGCCGGGGCAATCGGGGGCGTTCCCGGTTCACCTATGCCGGTAGGGTGCTCGGTGCTTTCAAAAATATGAACTTCGATCTGCGGCATTTCGGAAAACCTCAAAGGCACATAGTCGTGAAAATTGGATTGCATCACGCGGCCATTTTCCAAGGTAATGGCACCATGCAGTGCCGCAGAGAGTCCGTAAACAATCGCGCCCTCGATCTGTTGCCGCACTCCGTCCGGGTTGATCACCCTGCCACAATCGACAGCAGCCACGACACGATGAACGCGAATTTTTCCGTTTTCCAATGATACTTCAGCAATTTCTGCCACGTAGCTTTCAAACGACTGGTGTACTGCGACACCATGGGCGTGATTGGCTGGTAATTTCTTTTTACCCCAGCCAGCTTCTTCTGCTGCAAGCTGCAATACCCCCCGGTAACGGGAAGAGGCAGGCAACAAGCCTAAACGGTATGACACCGGGTCTTTACCTGCCAGGTGTGCCAGTTCGTCGATCATGGTTTCGACCACGAAAGCTGTATGCGAGTGACCTACAGATCGCCACCACTGGACCGGGACTGCATTTTTAGGACTGTGCAGTTCAACCTGAAAATTTGGAATTGCGTAGGGCAGAGTGGCTGCCCCCTCAACCGAAGTGGCATCAATGCCATTTTTGGTCATAAACCCTTCGAAGGGGGTATCGGCAACAATCGACTGACCGACAATTGTGTGTTTCCAGGCGACGGGTTTGCCATCTTTGCCTATCGCCGCTTCAATGTGATCAGCCCACATGGGGCGATAATTACCCCCGCGCGTATCGTCTTCGCGCGTCCATACCACTTTCACCGGTTTGCCGATCACTTTGGCTACCTGCACCGCTTCTATTACAAAGTCAGAGCGTGGATTGGCGCGCCGACCAAACCCGCCACCGAGATAAGTCGTATGTATTTCCACTTGTTCCGGCGTGAGCCCAGCCGTTTTGGCAGCCATCGCACGATCCAAAGTCTGCGACTGGGTACCTGTCCAGATTGTACAATGGTCGGACTTCAGATCGACAACCACATTGAGTGGTTCCATCGCGGCATGCGCCAGATACGGCACCTCATATTCTGCGCTCACGGATTTGTGCGCCTCTTTTAAACCTTGAACGGTATCGCCCTCTTTGCGCGCCACCAACCCGGGTTGTTTTGCCATCTCTAAATAGTCTGAGTGCATTTTCGCAGTGGAAACGGCTGCCCCCGGCCCCTCTTCCCATTCAATTTCCAGCAAATCACGTGCCGTCTTGGCAGGCCAAAAACCATTTGCCGCGACGGCTATTCCGGTGGGTACCTGATAGACGCCTTGAACACCCGGTAATTTGCTCGCTTCAGTCGCATCAAAATTTTTGACTTTGCCACCGAATACTGGACTGCGTGCAATCAATACCGTCAGCATATCGGGCAGATAAACATCCAGGCCAAATTGAGCACTGCCGTTTATCTTGGCTGGTGTATCGAGTCGTTTCATTGACTTGCCAATGAGCTTGAACTCTTTGGGCGATTTGAGTACCACATTTTCAGGCAGAGGCAGTTTGGCTGCCGCATCAGCCAAAGAACCAAAATTCAATTTTTTGCTGCTCGGCGTATGAATGATCTGGCTGTTCTCGGCATGGCATTCATTTTCCGGCACGCCCCATTGCTGCGCGGCAGCGCGAACCAGCAAGGTCCTTGCAATGGCTCCCACCCGGCGTAATTGCTCCCACGACGACGGGATACTGGAACTTCCCCCGGTCAGTTGCATACCAAAAGTGGTGTGGTTATATACAGCCGCAACCGGAGCGGATTCCACGCGGATGTGGCTCCAGTCAGCTTCCAGCTCTTCTGCTATCAGCATGGGCAGCGAGGTATACACTCCCTGCCCCATCTCGGATTTATTAACCACGACTGTGATTGTGTCGTCGGCAGCGATGCGAATGAACGCGTTGGGCGGATACACCGGCTTGGGATGGTCATCCGCTGCAAAAGCTCGACCACTTTTCATCGGCAAGTAAAAGCTAATCACCAAGCCTCCCATCAATGCAGCCGAATCCTTAAGAAATTGGCGGCGTGAAAGATTTTTCGGAATCATCGTATTCATTTCGCACCTCCCAATTGTTCCGAGGCCTTCATGATTGCAGAGCGAATCCGGTTGTAAGTCCCGCAGCGGCATAAATTCCCTTCCATTGCGGCAGAAATCTGCGATTCACTGGGATGGGGATTGTCTTTCAACAACGCGATTGCCGACATTATTTGCCCGGATTGGCAGTATCCACATTGCGGGACATCCACTTCCTGCCAAGCCGATTGAACGGTTTTGCCGAGTGCGTTTTGCGCCAGCCCTTCGATGGTAGTGACTTGCTTTCCGCTAGCCATAGAAACCGGTGTAACGCAGGAGCGAACAGCATGTCCATCCAGGTGTACGGTACAGGCTCCGCACTGTGCAATACCACAGCCATATTTCGTTCCGGTCAGTTGCAGATGGTCGCGAATGACCCACAACAACGGAGTATTCGGGTCGACCTCAACCTTGGCCATTTTTCCGTTAATTTTGAAAGATATCATGAACAGACCTCCTTATTGACTGGCCGAGTAACACGAGTTGCTCCAGCCGTATTGTTGCGAACAGAAATCAAATGCGCAAGTATAGAAACTGCGATTTCCGGTGGGGTGCGGCTGCCGATGCTTAGGCCGATAGGTCCGTGCAATCGTCCGATCTCTTCCTGACTAAGATCGAACAATGCCAAGCGCTCGCGACGCTTCAGATTGTTCGCTTGGGATCCCAGCGCACCGACATAGAAGGCAGGCGATTTTAGCGCTTCCAGCAGAGCCATGTCATCCAACTTTGGGTCATGCGTCAGTGCAACAATCGCCGTACACGGATCGACTTGTAGTGCCAGGACAGCATCGTCAGGCATTTCAGTCATGAAAATGGTATCAGGTACGTCCCAAGTCTGTAGCATCTCTTTACGCGGGTCGCAGACAATCACCTGGTAATCAAGGGTTTGAGCCATGCGCGCAAGATAGCTTGATGTTTGCCCTGCACCGACAATCAGAAGTCTCCAGCGGGGACCATGTATCGTCGTCAACGTGTCGCCATCAAATGTGATGCTATCGTTGCTACACGCATCGCTCAGTTTGACTTGCAATGAATTCAACTTCAACGTGCGCTGAACCCGTTGATGTGTGCGTACCAATTGGAGAACTTGTTTCACCCAATCCGCATTTCGCACCGGTTCAATAATCAATCGCATGGCCCCGCCACAGGGCAATCCGAAACGTTGTGCTTCCTCGCGGGTGATGCCGTATGACACCGTTTCACAACGATCCAAAGAGAATTCGCTGCTGACAGCTCGTTGAACAAGATCATCTTCGATACAACCACCTGACACCGACCCGACAAGCAGTCCGTCGCCGCGTAGCACCAGCATAGCTCCCTTTGGGCGCGGGCTGGAGCCAAAAGTCTCTACCACTGTCACCAACCACAGCGGAAAGTCCGTTGCCTGCCATTCAAGCAGAGCTTTGAGTACTGACAGATCGACGCTATCCATAAAAGTAAGTTTTTTGGAAAATTTAAGTATTGGTACCGGGTACCAGCCAAAAAGTTCAGTTGTAAGCCATATTATGTAATCTTATAAGTTATCCCGTCTATACCTGTCAATTATTTATCGTCTTCCGTTTCTTGCTTATTTAACAACCGGCAATTCATCCCAGTTGGTGGTGTAATTGGGTGATTTATTCTCTCTGCGCATCGCCCAGCGATGTTGAATGCCCGAGGCAGCAAGTGTCAAACTCCCTGCCCCCATTTTTTGATTGATTGCGTCCATCGCACTCATCAGCCTGGCAGACTTGGCCAGTTTGGCCGGATCATCGAACAAAGTCGCCTGCAGGGTTTTTTTGGCCTGTAACCCCAGCAGCAACACACCACTCTTTTTGTAATAAAACCCGCTCCGGTAAATTGCTTTCAGTCCCTGTAGCGCGGCACCGACCAGCTTCATCGTATCGTCAGTCGGCTGAATCAGTGGTACCACCTTTGACTGCTGGTATTGTTGTTCTGTCTCCTTGAATGGATTGGTGCGGACATAAACACACACGCTGGCAGCCACCGACCCGTCTTGGCGAAGATTCTCTGCTGCGCGGGTGGCAAAATAGGCAACCGACTCTATCAAATCTTCAAGAGCCGTTACAGAAGAGCCAAACGAACGGGACACCATGATTTGTTGCCGCGCTGTTTCCGCATCCTCTAGTTCTATACAGGGAATACCGTTCAACTCTCTAATCGTGCGTTCCAGCACAATAGAAAACTGATTTCTAATTTTGTCAGGGTTAGCGGTACGTAAATCTTCGACGGTCTTAATACCCATGGCCAGAAGCTTTTGGCTGATACGTGGCCCGACGCCCCACACTTCTACCGCCCTGATACCAGAAAATAATTCGCTGATCTGCATTTTGTCGAGCTGTCCAAAATCGCAGACGCTATGCTCTCCCGCGAGTTGTTTTTTAGCGCAGTAGTTGGCTAATTTCGCAAGCGTTTTGGTACCGGCTATGCCAACGCAGACCGGGATACCGACATTACGGTTAATCGTTTTTCGAATTGTCTGACCATAATCCATCAGCGATTGTGAATCGAAACCATCCAGATCGAGGAAACATTCGTCAATCGAGTAGATTTCCTGCCGGGTCGTAAACTTCGAAAGGATTGACATGACCCGCGCGGATAAATCTCCATAGAGCGCGTAATTGCTGGACAAAGCAATGATACCGTGCTGTTTGGCCAGTTTCTCTATTTTGAACCATGGCTCAGCCATCTTGAGGCCGAGCGCCTTTACTTCACTGGAACGCGAGACAACGCACCCATCGTTATTGGAAAGTACCACGACCGGTACTCCTTCCAGTTTCGGATTGAATACACGCTCACAGGATACATAGAAATTATTGCAATCAACGAGGGCGAGCGGCATGATAGCGCCTAAATAAACTTTCTCACTGTGGCGGTCACCACTCCCCAAACTTTAAGCTCCTGTCCTTCCTTAAGCTCGATGTCTTTAAAACGTGCGTTTTCAGCTTTGAGAACAATCTTTCCGTTATCTTTAAGGAGGCGCTTTACCGTCAATTCGCTGTCAATCACCGCAATCACAATATTCCCGGAAGACGGGATAAGTGATTTATCCACCACCAGCAAGTTACCATCAAAAATTCCAGCCCCCACCATGCTATTTCCCTTCGCTCGCACAAAGAAAGTCGCTTCCTGATGCGGGACAAGGTATTCGTTCAGGTTCAACCAACCCTCGATATAATCATCCGCTGGCGAGGGGAAACCGGCTGCAACTTTATGACTAAACAGAGGCATACGGATGGATGAATTGCCCATCTCAGGTAGCATGATGGTAGGAGGCTGAATAGTGAGTTTCATGATAATTGACGGATAAAACGGTAATGTCATCGTAAAGAACGATCGTTCTTTTGTCAATCGAATAGCGAGTTTTCTGCCGTAATTAATATGGTAACCTGGTTTTGGCAAAACGCCATCGTTCTTGAACAATAGGCTTTTTTGGCTTCCTCCACCCTGTATAATGATCAAAGATTCAAATGCCGAAGTCCTCCTTTTATATTCCTCACTTGCCGGGAGCGGAATATGCAGACCTCATCCAGCAGCTACGGAAAAACATTAATCCCAATAGCGCGAGCAGCAATTTCCTGTGCGCTGGACGTACCCGAAACAGCGGATGAATCCGCGTCTTGGCTATCAGAACAGGGCGCTTGCTTTGTTACTCTGACCCAGTATGGAGAATTACGCGGTTGTATCGGTTCGTTGCAGGCGCATCGCAGCCTGCTTGATGATGTCAAAAACAACGCGGTGTCCGCCGCATTGCGTGACCCGCGCTTCATGCCGCTGACTGCCGGAGAACTCGGCATCACCCGGATAGAAATTTCGTTACTATCTGCCGCTCAAGCGATCCAGTTCAAAAATGAGGCTGAAGCACTGGCACAGTTGCGCCCGAATGTGGATGGAGTCATCTTTCAGTGTGGCCCATACCGCAGCACCTTTCTGCCGCAAGTGTGGGAGCAAATTTCGCAACCAAACCAGTTTATGGCGCATCTCAAAAACAAAGCCGGATTACCCGCAGGTTTTTGGGCACCGGAGATCATGCTTTCGCGTTATACCGTGGAAAAGTGGAAAGAGTAAATCATGGATGCCTCCATACTGCCAGATGAGTGCCACACGGCCAGACACTGGCACAAACTGGACGATGGACGCCTGCAATGCGATATTTGCCCGCGCGATTGCAAGCTACATGAGGGACAACGGGGCGCCTGTTTCGTGCGTGGTATGTCTAGTGGGAAAATGGTGCTCACCACATATGGCCGCTCATCCGGATTTTGTATTGATCCCATAGAAAAAAAACCACTTAACCACTATTACCCCGGTTCAAGCGTGTTTTCATTCGGTACTGCCGGGTGCAATCTGGCCTGCAAATTCTGTCAAAACTGGGATATTTCAAAATCGCGTGACATGGATCTCGTGATGGATCGTGCCACACCACAAGCCATTGCCCATTCAGCAAAAATAAACGGCAGCAAGAGCGTGGCTTTTACCTATAACGATCCGGTAGTATTCTTCGAATATGCGCTGGACACGGCAGATGCGTGTCACGAACAAGGACTACAGACCGTGGCGGTCACTGCAGGTTACATTCATGAGGCACCCCGCCAAGAGTTTTTTGCAAAAATGGATGCAGCCAACATTGACCTCAAGGGCTTCACAGATGAATTTTACGTCAAGCTCACAGGCTCACATTTACAGCCGGTACTCGATACACTAGCCTATGTACACCATGATACGGATTGCTGGCTCGAGATTACCACCCTGCTCATTCCCGGTTACAACGATTCCGATGCAGAACTAACTGCTCTGTCAAAATGGGTCATGCAGGAACTGGGGCCGGACGTGCCAGTACACTTTTCCGCCTTTCATCCGGATTGGAAAATGGCGGATGTATCCCCTACCCCGCCCGCCACGCTGTCTCGTGCCCGCCGTATCGCGCTGGATGTCGGACTGCATCATGTCTATACCGGCAATGTGCACGACACCAATGGCGGCACCACATTTTGTGCCTCGTGCCACACTCCCCTCATTGTGCGCGACTGGTATCAGATCAACCAATATCACTTGACAGAGAATGGAACCTGCCCACAATGTCGTGCAACATTGGCGGGACATTTTGAAAAATTCAAAAACTCATTTGGCAGACAACGCATTCCGGTTAGCATTGCATAATGCATTGGAACCTTCCAGACAAAATTCAGAATATTGACATTGAAAGCCCGTTCATTCTCCTAAATCGGCATCTTGTCACTTTTATGCGTGCAAATAAATCCAATAAATGGCATGATAACCTATTCTAACTAATGGAAATATTTTGCCTGGCCTTGAATAAAATGAATAACCCAATGGGTAGATCAAAAAGACCTTCAATCCTGATAGCTGATGAAGATAGTTCGATGCGGAATGTGCTCAAGGAAATTCTGGCAAGAGAGAATTATCCAATAGTCGGAGAGGTTTCAAATGGTCTTGAGGCAGTCATGAGCTGTGTTGAGCTCAAGCCGGATATCATATTTATTGACCTGCATACCCCCAAAATGAATGGCATAAAGGCCTTGGAGGAAATACGCAAAGCAAGCCCTGAAACGATTGTTTTAATGCTGGGTAGCGATGCCACGATTAACACCGTAAAAGAAGCCTTATCCAAAGGCGCATCGGGTTTTATAGTCAAGCCTCTCAGGCCTGCCAGCATTCTGGATAAGTTAAATTCCTGCTGGCAAGCAAAAAATAACCATGTTTGAGAACTCCCTACGACTACCCGTACCGCCTGAAGAAAAATCCTTCATCCTTGTGATTAATACAACTCCCCAATTGCATGGGTGAATCCATGACTTCAGAAACTGATACTCCCAAAGCATTGCCCCTAAAAAATCAGCTCCCTATCAATCTTTCACCTGATCTCTGTTTGATCATGGAAAAATACCCTGATATGAGTAATGCTATCAGCAGTTTGTGGGGATCAACTGAATTATATGGTTACCTCAGGAATATCGCTCTTGAAATAAAAAAAGATAGTGAGGCTATTTCGCCCTCTATTGCCGATGCAATACTCCGCATTCAAAATGAAAATGAAAAATTTATCGCATCTCAAAGAAAACGTTTACGAGGAAGCATCGAGAATAGAAAACATTACAGACATCCCATCCACTGGCGAATAGCTCTTATCCATAAAAATATCGATAGAAATGAAACTTATCATGGAGTAACACACAACCTGTCAGTGTCAGGAGCAAGTATTCTGGTTGATCACAACATATTCGTGACGGCAGAAGTCCTCATATTGCTTGCCATTCCCCCACTCCATGTGGGCCAGAAAGAAACTATCCTTGAAATTGAAAGTAGCATGGCCTACACCGTTCTTGATGCAGAAAATAACCGCTTTCGCATTGGTTTACATTTTCTTCATTTCAAAGGAGCGGGCAAACGCATTCTTTCTGATATTTTGTCCAAGCGGGCGCTACCCAAGAACGGTGGAACAGACTTTGTCGTTATTTGACATCGTCTGTTACGCTTTCAAAGGCATGCGATGATTAGACATAAAACAAAATAGCAATTAACCGGGTACGTCATTAACCTGGTCGTTAAATTCGGCAAGGCTTTCAGCCGCCTGTACTTCACGCGGCATCGCATCACGAACAGAGAACACCCCGAGAATTTTGTTCGCTTGAGTAACGATGGGCAGATGCCGAAAACCGTGCTCAATCATAATCAGAACTGCATCAGTTACTTTTGTTTCGGGCACAACACATTGTGGGCTACGCGTCATGATATCGGCAACCGTAGTGGTCGCAGGATTCACTGATTTAGCCAGTACTCTAGTCATCAAGTCTCGCTCGGTCACAATACCCAGCAAGGTACCACCTGAATCAATAACCAGTACGCTACCACAATTTGAGCGGGTCATAACGCAGGCGGCGGTGAATACCGTGGCTGTTGGAACGACACTTACAACATGGCGCTTCGACATCGATTGGAAAACGGTGCGTTCGGGCATGGCAATCTCCTAATGAAATATTTTAACGCAAACCGGCATTGATTTTGTCCAACACCTGGGCACCCGGGCAAAGTTGTTGAACACTTAAAGTATTTAAAGGCGGCTCACAGGTGTTCAGCGAGGTGTGCAAGTCAGCGGGTAGTGAATCAAGATACAGCAAACCCGTTACGATTTCACCACTCTTCGCATGCGCGTTTATGTAGCTCATGGCCGCATAACGGTCAGTCGGGTCAAAATCCTCATGCAGCTTTCGCAGCCGCAGAACCGAGCCGTCATGCTGCTCAACCTCCAACAACTCTCCGGGAGCGTATTGTGCAGTAATTTCACTGCTCTGCACAATGAAATCGATAACGCTTACCGCCTCATTATGCTGCCGCACGTGTTCGTAGCTTTTGGTGCTTCCCCCATGGTTATTAAAGGTGACGCAGGGGCTAATCACATCAATAAAAGCTGCGCCACCGTGCGCCAATGCACCTTTTATCAGCGGCACAAGTTGTTCCTTATCCCCGGAAAAACTGCGTGCAACATAGGTGGCCCCCAATTGCAGTGCAATGCCTACCAAATCAATCGGGTTGTCGGTGTTGATGACTCCTTTTTTACTTTTTGAGCCTCTGTCTGCCGTAGCGGAAAACTGACCTTTGGTTAAGCCATATACGCCGTTATTTTCAACGATGTAAGCCATATTGACTCCACGGCGCATGGCATTGGCAAATTGCCCCAGACCAATGGAGGCTGAATCACCGTCTCCAGATACCCCCAAGTACAGCAAATCCCGGTTAGCCAAATTGGCTCCCGTCAGCACCGAGGGCATGCGACCATGAACCGTGTTGAATCCGTGAGAGGCTCCCAGAAAGTAAGTTGGAGTTTTTGAGCTACAACCGATGCCTGAGAGCTTGGCTACTCGATGGGGTTCGATATCAAGCTCCCAGCAAGCCTGAATAATAGCGGCTGAAATTGAGTCGTGGCCGCATCCGGCGCATAGAGTAGATACCGGCCCTTCGTAATCACGACGGGTATATCCGACCTTGTTGGTATGCAGTGTAGGATGATGCAATTTGGGTTTGGCGAGGTAAGTCATGCTGTCTCCTTCAGATTTTCCAAGCTGGCACGGATGGCGCTCACGATGAAGCGCGCCGTTATGGGGGTACCATCATAGTGCAGCACCTTGACTAAGCTAGCCGGATCCACATCCAGCTCGTCAAGCAGCATCGTACGCATTTGTGCATCTCGGTTTTGTTCTACAACAAACACGTGGCTGTGGCTGGCGATGAAGCCTGCCACGACTTGTGGAAAGGGAAAAGCCTGTAATCGCATGCCGTCCAGATATATTCCTTCCGTCTCCAGAACATCCAAGGCTTCCCGCATGGCAGGGCTGGTTGAACCAAAGTAAATGACTCCAATGCTGGTTGCTTGCGACGCTTTGCGGACTACTGGTTGGGGTACCAAAGTGGCTGCGGTCTTAAACTTTTTGACCAAGCGTTCCATATTATAGATATAGTCCGGGCCATTTTCTGAATAGCGTGCATAGGCGTCTTTAGTGGTTCCCCGTGTGAAGTATGCTCCCTTGCGCGGGTGCGTACCGGGTAGCGTTCGCCATGGTATACCGTCTCCATCCACATCTTTGTAGCGGCCAAAATCTTTGCCTGCCTCCAATTCGTCAGAGGTCATAACCTTTCCAGTATCATAGGTACGAGTATCATCCCACTCAAAGGGTTTGCACAGGCGCTGATTCATTCCTATATCGAGATCAGACATGACAAAAATCGGCGTTTGAAGGCGGTCTGCCAAATCCAGCGCGGCCGCCGAATGGGTAAAACATTCATGCGGATCTTGCGGAAAAAGCAGCACATGTTTGGTGTCGCCATGCGAGGCATACGCGCATGAAATTAAATCGGACTGCTGGGTGCGAGTGGGCATGCCGGTTGAGGGACCACCACGCTGAACGTTTACGATAGTGACAGGAATTTCAGCAAAGTAAGCCAATCCAATAAATTCAGTCATCAGCGACACTCCCGGACCGGAGGTGGCGGTAAAGGATCTCGCTCCGTTCCATCCTGCTCCGACCACCATGCCAATGGATGCCAATTCGTCTTCGGCTTGCACAATGGCAAAATTGTGCCTGCCCGTATCCGGATCGACCCGGTACTTATTGCAATATTTTTGAAACGCTTCCGGAATCGACGACGAAGGGGTAATAGGATACCACGCTGCCACTGTGGCCCCCCCATACACCAAGCCCAAAGCAGAGGCACTGTTGCCGTCTGTAAAAATCTGGTTGCCCACTTTGTCAGAACGACGAACCCGAATACCCAGTGGAAATGCTATGTGTTGCTTAGCGTAATCCCGCCCCAGATTCAAGGCTTGTAAATTCGACTCCAGCAAGCGTTCTTTGCCCTTGTACTGCTCGGCAAAAAGAGTCTCAAATACTTCCGGTTCTACATCCAATAGCACCGACAAGGCTCCGACGTAAATGATGTTTTTAAATAATTGACGCTGGCGGGGATCCGTATAGGCAGCGTTCGAAATTTCGGTCAGAGGCATACCAATAGCGTGAACATCTTCACGAAACATGTCTTTCGTCATAGGCCGTGTGCTGTCATAAAAAAGATAGCCGCCAGGCTCAATCTCAGCCACATCGTCTTTCCAGGTTTGCGGGTTCATGGCGACCATCATGTCCACCCCGCCTCTGCGTCCGTGATAACCACTTTCACACACACGTGCTTCATACCATGTCGGCATTCCCTGAATGTTACTTGGAAAAATATTACGCGGACTTACCGGTACGCCCATTCTCATAACAGCTTTGGAAAACAATTCGTTTGCCGAAGCTGAACCCGAACCGTTGACGTTGGCAAATTTGATGACAAAATCGTTTATGGCTTCAATGCGTTTCATGCGGCCTCCGTTTGCGCAATATGGACACGTTTTCCGTCACGGCAATGTGATCCGGCCTGAGTAGTGTTGAGGAGAAACTTTTGCATGTCCCAGGCACCCGTGGGACAGCGCTCAGCGCACAGCCCGCAGTGAAGACACACATCTTCATCTTTGACCATAACGCGACCGGTTTTGAGTTCGTCCGATACATACAGATCTTGCGCCGTGTGGTTCGCCGGCGCTTTTAAGCGAGTGCGAAGATCAGCTTCATCACCATTGCTGGTAAAAGTAATGCAATCCATCGGACAGATATCCACACAACCATCACATTCAATGCAGGTTCTGCGGTTAAATACCGTTTGTACGTCGCAGTTCAGACAGCGACTTGCTTCCTTGAAAGCTGTGGCAGCATCAAAGCCGAGTTCAACTTCAATTTTTATGCTTGCCAAGGCCGTTTCGGCGGCAGTCCAAGGCACTTTAAATCGAACATCGTTAGACACGGCATTTTGGTAACTCCATTCATGAATCCCCATTTTCTGCGACATCAGATTAGTCATGGGGTAGGGGCGGCGGGTAACATCCTCATGGCTCAGAAATCGATCAATCGACACCGCTGCCTCGTGCCCATGTGCCACCGCCGTGATAATATTTTTGGGGCCATAAGCAGCATCACCTCCAAAGAAAACCTTGGGTAGAGTAGATTGGAAAGTACTCTCACCCAGTACTGGAAGTCCCCATTTGTCAAATTCGATACCGCAATCGGACTCAATCCACTGGAAAGAGTTTTCTTGTCCCACAGCTACCAGAACTTCATCGCAAGGCACCAGCACGTCCGGCTCACCAGTGGGTACTAGACTGCGTTTACCCTTTGCATCATATTCGGCACGTACTATCTCAAAAGTCATTCCTGTCAGTTTGCCATCTTCGTGTTCAAATCTCTTGGGTACGTAATAGTTCAGAATAGGGATACCTTCGTGCTGGGCGTCTTCCTTTTCCCAGGGAGACGCTTTCATTTCTTCAAAACCGCTACGTACTATAACCTTGACATCTATCCCACCCATACGCCGAGCGGAGCGACAGCAATCCATTGCAGTATTACCACCGCCCAGAACTATGACACGTTCACCTACGCTGGTGATATGGCCAAAAGAAACCGAGGCCAACCAATCAATACCAATATGTATGTTGGCCGCTGCAGCTTCCCGACCCGGTATCTCAAGGTCGCGCCCGCGGGGAGCACCGCAACCTACAAATACTGCGTCATAATCTTGTTCAAGCAGCGCCTTCAGTGAATCAATTCGCTGGCCGCTATTAAACTGAACCCCAAGATCCAGAATATAACCGGTTTCTTCGTCAATCACCGACTCGGGCAGACGAAAGCGCGGAATTTGGGAGCGCATAAAACCGCCGGCTTTGGCTTCGCCATCGAATAAAGTCACCTCATAACCCAACGGGGCCAAGTCACGAGCCACAGTAAGCGAGGCCGGCCCTGCACCTACACAAGCAATACGTTTGCCGTTGCGCGGGGCTACCAGAGGCATACGCGCTTTAACATCACTCTTGAAGTCGGCAGCAACGCGTTTCAGGCGACAAATTGCCACGGGTTCGGCTTTAACCGAGTTATTTTCTTCGACACGACCGCGTCGACACGCGGGCTCGCAAGGACGGTCACACGTTCGTCCCAAAATACCTGGAAACACGTTGGATACCCAATTAATCATATAGGCATCGCTGTAGCGACCTTCACCGATCAGGCGAATATATTCGGGTACAGGAGTATGGGCCGGACAAGCCCATTGGCAATCAATGACCTTGTGAAAATAGGCCGGATTAGTGGTGTTGGTAGGTTGCAAATTTGCCTCCATAATTTAGTGATCTTGCGCCAAAAACTGGATTGTTTTTGGGGAATTTCCAAGTTCGGCTATCCTATATCGACAGCCCCATAATAATTCTTGTTTCATTTAAAATCAGTTGGTTTTACTTGTTGCCTTAATTTAAGTTCCAAAGTTTTGGATGATAAATTGCTATCTATTGACATCGGTTTCAGCCATAGTCGAGGTTCGAAGCTGCCGGTGCAATTAATACAAGACGATCAATCAGGATTGAGAGGATCATGGAACGTGGATTTGAGTTGGTACAGTTGCAATTCTACTTAATCTGTGTGGATTATTCCATCTTTATGATTCCGCCTTTTGAAAATAAGGCATTACAGTTTACTTTAGTTTCCCTTTATTTGTTATGAAAGAATAGAAAATAAGCGACGATTGCCATAGCAATATTAACCAGCACAATCATTGAAAGCATCCACAAAATTGTTCGCAACCAGCTGGGCTTCCTCTTTTTTCCTGCTGAAGAACTTTCCTGTACAACCACTTGATCACCCATTTCTGAAAGCATATGTTGATTTGCCATTTTACTTCTCCAAAATTCCAATTCACATTGATCACTGAGGCTCGCACTCTATGCGATCGCAACTTCAAATGATTTTTTCACGATGAAACAACTCGTTGTTACTGATCCCACTTATCGAACCATTTATATATCACTCCAGTTCGCTCAAGTATGAAAAATAAAACGATACCAATAATTATCCCTGTCATTAAACCGGCTGGTACGGACATGATCCTTGCTCCTTATTTTACATGCAGCTGAACGGCGCTGCCCCTCAGATTTAAAAAATCAGGCCAGATTTTCTAACCACCTGACGAACCGTAATATCAGTTTCTGGCCGAATAATGCTCAACCCCAAAACGCCCCTCCCATCCATCTTTTGCATGAACTTCAATGATAACCCGATGCAATCCCTTTGGAAGATCGGGAGAAATATGCAAATTGACGCTAGTGCGGGAAGCAGGAACCATATCCAGATTATCCGATTCAAGCTGATAGCTTCCCTCCGGAATGCCTTTGATTGAGAGCGATAGTTGTGCAGGTGCATACATCTTGTTCGAGACAAGTATCTTGTAATCACTGACAGACAATCCGGAAGATTTCTCAGAACGGTAGGCAACGATGTTATAGGGCGAATAATTGGCAATACTCCAGGCGAAAAGACCACAACCGATCAGAAATATCACACCGACCCACAAGTTCACTCGGCCCAATAGTCCGCCATCCTTGCCATTCAGTTTTGAGGACACAACTTTTTCTGCAAGTTTAAACCTCAGCAAACCGGACATGTCTTCTTTCTCATGAAGTCTGTCGCAGGCATCAATACATTCGCCACAATTAATACACGTATCCGTTGATTTAAAATTCGTCGGATTAATATCGATACCACAGGATGTCGCGCAATAATTGCACTTCACGCAATCGGATGAACGGCTTTCGTTATAAGCTACGTGCAGCCCGTCATTACTCTTGAAAAAGCGCTGCCCGAAACGATACATGCAAGCATAATTGCACCAGAAATATCGTATGCCCGATACATCCAGAAAAAAAGCCACCACGCTCACAAAATAAAGCCGGTGCATGAATTGGGAAAGGCTGGAATCTGTTCTGAAGGTAATGAACGCCCAAACTTCATCCGGCGTGAAAAAATAGAAAAAAGGAATCAGCCCAAGTACTAAGGACATTGCCAGAAAAACCAAACCGAGAATGATCCAGTTGATTGCCTTATTCTTGGTTGCAGCAACCCTGGAATTGTTGCTTTCAACATTAACGTTAGCCAGCTTGCCGAGCATTTTGTGGGTCAGCTTATTAGCCCACTCTGACACGGCGTTCTGTGGGCATGCCCAACCACACCAGACTGTCCCAATAGTTGAGTAAGTCATGATAGCGGCAGCAACCAGGATGGTTCCAAACCCAAGCATCAGTGCAATGTCTGACCACCATATCTGGCGGCCCAGTACTACAAAGGTCCCGGCAACCAAATCAATTCTAAATAAACCTGAAGCGGGAATAGCAACAAACAGCAGGAGCGACACTACTTGAGTGGCTCTTCTGGGCCAATGAAATTTCACGGAGGAGTGAAATTTCGGCGGTGAAATGGAATGCATCTTGTGAGGAATTTATATAATTTACTGCTTATCATTATGCACCTTGGCAGTGTGGGCATCTGTGATGTTTGTCACATCCAAATAAATTTAAGCAGTATTTTTAGCTTCACATGCCGCTTCAAGAATTATTTCTTGTATTTTCTACACGAATCTCCCTGTACGGTACCAAGAAATCAGGTTTCTGTCTGTTATCATTCGACTATGCTCAATATCCAAAATCTGACCTACCTGCAAGGGGGCATTCCGTTACTCCAAAATGTCAATTTGCAGTCTTTTACCAATCAGCGTATCGGTCTGGTTGGAAAAAACGGCTGCGGTAAATCGACTCTGTTTCGCCTGATACGCGGAGAAATTAAACCGGACGGTGGCGATATTTCCATGCAATCGGGTAAAACCATCGCTTTTGTTGAACAGGAAATTGCCACTTCCGATCAATCCGCACTCGAATTTGTGCTTGATGGGGATACCGAACTACGGTTGTTGGAGAAAACGCTGGCACAAGAACAACATGATGCAGCGTGGTTCGACGCCCAACACCGTTATGAAGCCATCAATGGTTACGTTGC
>Ga0007854_10000303_pt1 | contig 33402 bp, 27 predicted proteins | sample CryBogCBH12Aug08_FD_60382 | JGI IMG/M metagenome (GOLD analysis project Ga0007854, IMG submission 60382) | Freshwater microbial communities from Crystal Bog, Wisconsin, USA - CBH12Aug08 | ecosystem: Environmental > Aquatic > Freshwater > Lake | place: Crystal Bog, Wisconsin, USA | collected... | reverse complement strand
AGTTGCCGCAACTGTCGCTCACCGCGACCCTCGGGCGCACCACCGACGCGACGAGCGCGCTCTTGGGAAGCGCGGGCCGATTCTGGGATCTCACCGGCGATCTGGCCCAGCCGATCTTCCAGGGTGGCGCGTTGCTACACCGTCGTCGCGCCGCGGAGGCCGCCTTGGATGCGGCGAAAGCGCAGTACCGCTCGACGGTCCTCGGCGCGTTTCAGAACGTCGCCGACGTGCTGTGGGCGCTCGATGAGGACACCCGGGCGCTCGATGCGGCCGTGACGATCGAGACGACGGCCCAGCAGACGTGGGACCTCGTGAAGCGGCAAGTTGCGGCCGGCGACAGCGCACGGTCCGCGGCCTTACAGGCGCAAAGTGCTTGGCTCAGTGCCCACATCAACCGCCTGAGTGCCGAGGCGACGCGCCTGAGCGACACGGTCGCGCTCTACCAAGCCCTGGGCGGCGGCTGGGCATCCACCCCGTAGGCTCATCCGTTTCGCTTGTCGGGCCGCCTCGGCGGCCCGTACAGTGCCCCTCGGGATGTCTTCGGGGGGAAGGGTGATGCAGCGACGTATCGGGTTGCTTTGCGTGGCGGTGTTGGGCTGGACCGTTGCCGTGGCCGAGGTGCCGGTAGGTGCCGCCGCCGTCCACTACGGCCCGGACGAGGCCCTGGCCACCGGGAACGAGTGGCTGGCCCTGCCGGACATACGCCCCACCGACGCGGCGTTGCTCAGTTTCAACGTGCTCTCCGCCCGCGATCGCGGCTTGCTTGAGGTGCGCGGCGACGGCGACCGGCCGGCGCTTGTGCCGCATTTTGAGGCGGACGGTCAGCCGGCCGTGTTGCACGACCCGGCGTGGTCACTGCGCGCCCAGTGGATCCCCGAAGCCACGCAAACCGTCAACGGGGTCGAGTACACGGTGACCTATTGCGCGCCCGACGGCTTTCGCGCGGCGTTCGTCCGCCTGACCGCGACCAACCATCGCGCGGTGCCCGTGACCGTGAAGCTCGGCGTGCGCAGTTCCTTCGGCGCGCTGCGGCGGGTCACGTACGTCCCCGTAACGCTGCGCGGTGAGCGCCGCGTGGGCCCCGCAGCGTGGGTCGCACCGGGCGAGCAGTACAGTTTTGTCACCGACGACACCCATTTCAGTTGGGCCGTCATACACCCCGGCTCCACCGGCGCCTTCCAAGTGCCGCCCGTCACGAGCGCACCGGAGGCCGATGCGGTGCGGACGGACACCCTGGCACCCGGCGGTCGCACGGAAGCGCTGTACATTCTCTCCACCGGTATCGAGGAGTTCAGCGCGGCGCACGCCGGACGCGCGCTGCGGGAAGCCCTCGATCGACTGGGCAGTGAGGCACTCATCGCGCGCACGGAGGCGTGGTGCGCCGCACGCAGCCGCACGACCGGACAGGCGGACCTCGATCGCCTCATGAACCGCAATTTGCTGTTCACTCGGCTGTACGCGTGGGGCCGCACCTTTGATACCGAACAACTGGTCGGCGTGACCTCGCGCAGCCCGCGCTACTACGTCTCGGCCGCGTACTGGGATCGGGACGCGATGCTGTGGAGCCTGCCGGGCCTGCTCGACGCAGACCCTGCGTTTGCGCGCGAGGCGCTGGCGTACGCCTTCACCGTGCAGCGGCGCAACACCGGCACGCACAGCCGCTTCATCGACGGCACCGTGCTCGAGGACGGCTTTCAATTGGACGAAGCCGCGGCGCCCGTGGTCGCGCTGAGCGCTTACGTCGAGGCCACGGGCGATACCGGGTTTGCGCGCGCCTATCAGCCCGTCATCGACGAGCTCGAGGCGCGCCTGCTGTCGCACCGGGATCCCACCACCGGCCTGTACGAGTCGATGCAGGACTCACAAGACGAGTACCAAAAGCGGCCGTTCATCACCTACGACAACGTCCTCGTCTGGAAGGCCTTTCACGATCTGGGGGCGCTGCGCCATCGACTGGGCGACGCAAACGGCGCCCGCGCCACGGCGCGACAGGCGGATCAACTGCGCGCGGCCATCCTCACGCACACGCTGACGGGGGATGGCGCCGCGCAGCGCTTCGTCGCAGCCACCGACGGCCACGACAACGCCGAAACGGACATCCCGCCCGGTTCGTTGTTGACGCTGCCCAGCCTTGGGTTCTTGCCCGAAGACGATCCGCGCTTTGTCGCCACCTACCGGTGGCTGCACTCGCCGGCCTATCGCTACAGTTACTCGGAAGCCCCGTACGGCCTGCCCGGCAGCTACCGACTCCCGTTTACGACGGTCTGGACGCTCGACGCGGAACTCGGCCTCTCGCTGGGGCGCGATCGCGCCCTCGCCATCCTACGCACAAGCCCTTGGGACAACGGCATCGCCACCGAAGGCGTGGATCCCACCACGGCGGTACCGGATCGCGCCGGGCGCGCGTTTGCCACGGCCGCTGGCCAGTTGGCGCACGCCATTTGCCGCGCGTATTGTCTCACCCCGTCCACCGGCCACGCACCGTCTCCGTGACGCCTGACCGGCCCGCCGTCGGGCGATGCCGGCAGCGCCGTGCCGCGACGAGCGCGCGGCGCCGTTGCGACTATTCGAGGCTGACCGGCGCGAGCGTCGCGTGTCGGCCCGCGAACAGCGCGTGTAATTCCGCGGCGATCGCGAGTGCAATGCCTTCGGGCGTCAACGCGCCGAGGTCCAACCCAACGGGTCCGCGCAAACGCGCCCGCAGCGCCGCGGCGGCGGCACCGATCATGCCCAACAACCGCTCGCGCCGGGCGCGCGGCCCGAGCAGCCCGACGCGTGGGACCGTGCTGTCGGCCAACGCCGCCAGATACGCCGCGTCGCTGTCCAAGTGATGACTCATGACGATCGCGGCATCGAATCGCGCCAAGTTCAGGCGCTGCGCGAGCGTCTGCGCCGCGCCGAGCGAGCACCGGGCAAGTCCCCACTGCGTGTGGTTCAAGTAGAGGGGTCGATGATCCGCGACCGTCACGATGAAGCCGAGTCCCGTTAACAGCGTGACCAGCGGCACCGCGTCGGGCCCGCCGCCGCAGATCAGGACGCTCGGCGGCGGCGCCAGGTACTCCATCCAAGCTTGCCGCTGCGGATCAAGGTCCAGGGTCTGACTGCGCTGCGCACTCTGTGTTGCCGCCAACGCGGTCGTTAAGGCGGGGTCGTCGCCGCCCACGCAGTGCGTGCCGAGCGCGTCCGTCGGCCCGCGATGCACCACGGCCAAGGCGGCACCCTCGCCGTCCCCGACGCGTTTGACGAGCTCCAGCAACTCCATCGTCAGGCGAGATGTCGGTGCAATCCGTTCGAGCAACACGCGCATCGCGCCTTCGCAGCCGGCACCGATGCCGTAGATCAAATCGTCGGTGGTGCGCATGTCGTATTGCGCAATCGCCGACTGGCCGGTCGCCAAGACCGTCGTCGCGTGTTCGGCGAGATCGCGCTCGAGGCATCCGCCGGACAACAAGCCGGTCATGCGCCCACTGGCCTCGATCAACATGCGCGCCCCCGCCTTTCGGTACGTGGACCCTTCGGTGGAGACGATCGTGGCCAAGACCGCGGGCTCCGCCAGCGCGGCGAGCCGTTGCGTCAGCAACTCGATACTCGTATCCAATCTCGGGTAGTGCATGGATGAGGTCCCTTCTAAGGCGCGGAGTGGTAGTTTAGCGTCAACGCGTCGCCTCGGCTTACGGTACATGTCCTGTACGGCCGACGCGCGGCGACCATACCCGGGGGAGCGATGGCGGTCGGAATCGGTGCGAAGCACAGCCTGGAATTACTGGAGTCGTTACCGGCCGGCATTATTCACTTGAACGCCGAACGCGAAGTCCTCGCGATGAACGATTACGCGCGTGCGGTACTCCCCATCGACGTCAAGCAGCCCTTTGGCAAACTCGTCTCGGCGTTTCACAAGGCACGCTCACGCAGCAAGGTCGACTCCTTATTGGACGAAACCGCCGCGTGCCCAATGTCACAGCAGACCTCGTTGACGATGATGATCGACATCCCGGATCGGATGCTGCTGATCAAACTCTCTCAGCTCAAAAACGAAGCACACGCACCGACGGGCTACGCGTTGATCTTTTTTGACGTGACCCGCTACGTCACCGACAAGCAGCTGGACGGGGAAACCCCGCGGGATGCGAACCCGTTTCAGCTCAATCACCTGCCGACGCTGGTCGACCGCGGTGTGCGATTCGTGTCGGTCAGCGCCATCACCTGCCTCGAGTCCAATGCACACGCGACGCGCGTCTTTACCGCAGACGGCGTTCGAATGTGCAATCTCAGCATCGGCGACCTGCACGAGAAATTGGACCCGCGGCAATTTCTGCGCGTGCATCGGCGCTACATCGTCAATCTGGCACACGTCACGGGCCTTGCGCGCGTCGGCTCGCGAACGCACCTCATGCTCGCAGGACCGGACTCTCCCGAGGTCCCGGTGTCGCGCGACTCCCTACCCGCCCTCAAGCAGGCGTTGCGCATCGCGACACGCGGCTGATCTCGGCGCGGTTTCCGACGGGATTTCATGCTGCACCGCCGCAAATGCGACGGTTCGTGGTCGAATTTTGACCATTCGTGCGTCCGTACGCCTCGTCGTACAGGTTTTGTTGAGTTTGCAAATGAACTATGGCTAGATCATGGCCCCTGCGGACTTCAGTGCCCGAACCAAGAGGTGCCCATGATTCCCCCTAAGTTCGATTACCACGCGCCCAAAACCATTTCAGAAGCCGTCGCCTTGCTCGGCTCGCTGGGTAGCGATGCCAAGTTGCTGGCCGGCGGACACAGCCTGCTGCCCATGATGAAGCTGCGCTTTGCGCAACCCGGACACCTGGTCGACCTGAACGGCATTCCCGAGCTGCGGGGCATTTGTCTCGACGGGAACACCGTTGTGATCGGCGCGATGACCGTTGAGAACGACTTGATCGCCTCGGAGACCCTCCGCGAGCGCGTTCCGCTGCTGTGCGACGCCGCCCGGTTGATTGCGGATCCGCAGGTCCGCAATCGCGGCACGATCGGCGGTGACATCGCGCACGGCGACCCGGGCAACGATCACCCGGCGCTCTCGTTGGTGTGTGACGCCGAGTTCGTGCTGCAGGGACCGAACGGCCGCCGCACGGTCGCCGCGGACGGTTTCTTCTTGGGCACCTACATGACCCAATTGGCCGAGGACGAGGTCATGGTGGCGATCCGCGTGCCGTCGTTCGCGGCCGGCACCGGTTGGGCCTACGAGAAGTTGAAGCGCAAGACGGGTGACTGGGCGACGGCCGGTTGCGCCGTCGTCTTGCGCCAGTCCGCCGGTCGCGTGACCCACGTCCGCATCGGTTTGACCAATTTGAGCCAAACCGCCCTGCGGGCGGTCGATGCCGAGAACGCGCTGCTTGACCAGCCCTTCAACGAGGCGGCGGTGCAGCGTGCCGTCGACGCGGCGGTGGCGATCACCGACCCCGCGGAAGATCTGCGCGGCGACATTGAATACAAGCGTGCGATGGCCGGCGTCATGGTCAAACGCGCTCTCCACACTGCCTGGGCGCGCAGCGCCTGATCCCCGAGGAATCACTCATGGCTAAGAAACTGATCAGTGTCACGGTGAACGGCAAGAGCGAAGAACGGGCGGTGGAGCCCAGGACGCTGTTGGTCCATTTCTTGCGCGAAGACCTGCACCTCACGGGCGCCCACATCGGCTGCGAAACCAGCCACTGCGGTGCCTGCACGGTGGATATCGACGGCAAGTCGGTCAAGAGCTGCACGCATTTGGCCGTGCAGTGCGACGGCTCGCAGGTGCTGACCGTCGAGGGGCTCGCAGACAAGGGCGTCCTGCACGCCGTTCAAGAAGGGTTCTACAAAGAGCACGGTCTGCAGTGCGGCTTTTGCACGCCGGGCATGTTGGTGCGCGCCTACCGATTCTTACAAGAGAACCGGAACCCGTCGGAAGACGAGATTCGCGTCGGCATGAGCGGCAACCTGTGCCGCTGCACCGGCTATCAGAACATTGTGAAGGCGGTGCAGTACGCCGCCAACAAACTCAATGCGGCCACCGCAGCCTAACTCCCGGAGAACTCACCCATGAGTGCTGTCATTCAAACGCCCGACGATCGCGAAGCTGCGCTGGCCGGTATAGGCGCTTCGCGACTGCGCAAGGAAGATGCCCGCTTTATCCAAGGCAAGGGCAACTATGTCGATGACATCAAGATGCCCGGCATGTTGCACATGGACATCGTCCGTTCGCCGATCGCGCACGGTCGTATCAAGCGCATCAACAAGGAGGCGGCGCTGGCCATCCCCGGTGTGCGCGCGGTGCTCACGGCCGAGGATCTGAAACCGCTGAAGTTGCACTGGATGCCGACGTTGGCGGGCGACGTCGCGGCCGTGCTGGCCGATGAGAAAGTGCATTTCCAGATGCAGGAAGTCGCGGTCGTGATCGCCGACGATCGCTACATCGCCGCCGACGGCGTCGAAGCCGTGGAGGTCGAATACGAAGAGCTGCCGGTCGTCATCGATCCGTACACCGCGCTCGCCGCCGATGCCCCGGTCTTGCGTGAGGATCTGGCTGGCAAGACCGCCGGTGCGCACGGTCCGCGCGATCACCACAATCACATTTTCACGTGGGAAGCCGGTGACCGTGCGGCCGCCGACGCGGCCTTCGCCGCAGCACCGATCAAAGTCGAACAGCACATGCATTATCCCCGGGTGCATCCGTGCCCGTTGGAGACCTGCGGCTGTGTCGCGAGCTTCGATCCGATCCGCGGTGATCTAACCACGTACATCACGAGCCAAGCCCCGCACGTGGTGCGTACGGTCGTCTCGATGCTCTCCGGCATCCCCGAGTCCAAGGTTCGCATCGTGAGCCCAGACATCGGTGGCGGCTTTGGCAACAAGGTCGGCATTTACCCCGGCTACGTCTGCGCCATCGTCTCGTCGATCGTGCTCGGCCGTCCGGTCAAGTGGGTCGAGGATCGCATCGAGAACATTTCCTCGACGGCCTTCGCTCGCGATTACCACATGGACGGTGAATTGGCGGCGACGGAAGACGGCAAGATCTTGGGGCTGCGCGTCAACGTGTTGGCTGACCACGGCGCCTTTGACGCCTGTGCCGACCCGACGAAATTCCCGGCCGGCCTGTTTCACATCTGCTCCGGTTCGTACGACATCGGCGCTGCGCACTGCTCCGTGAAGGGCGTGTACACCAACAAAGCGCCGGGCGGCGTCGCCTACCGCTGCTCGTTCCGCGTGACCGAGGCGGTGTACTTGATCGAACGCATGGTCGACGTGCTCGCACAGCGTTTGAACATCGACAAGGCGGAGATACGCCGGCGGAATTTCATCCGCAAAGAGCAATTCCCGTACACCAGTCCGTTCGGTTTCGAGTACGACTCCGGCGATTATCACACCGCGCTGCAGAAGGCCTTGGATGCGGTCGACTACCCGGCGCTGCGTGCCGAACAAGCCGCCAAGCGTGCGGATCCGAACTCGCCGACACTGATGGGCATTGGACTCGTCTCGTTTACCGAGATCGTCGGCGCCGGCCCGTCGAAGATGTGCGACATCTTGGGCGTCGGCATGTTCGACTCCTGCGAGATTCGTATCCACCCGACCGGCAGCGCGATCGCCCGCATGGGCACGATCACGCAGGGCCAGGGCCATCAAACCACCTACGCTCAGATCATCGCCACCGAGTTGGGGATCCCGAGCGAGGTGATTCAAGTCGAGGAAGGCGATACGTCGACCGCGCCTTATGGGCTTGGCACCTACGGCTCGCGCTCGACCCCGGTGGCCGGTGCCGCGATTGCGATGGCGGCACGGAAAATCCATGCCAAGGCCCGCAAGATCGCCGCGCACATGCTCGAGGTGAGCGAGGCCGACTTGGATTGGGAGATCGACCGCTTCAAGGTGCGCGGGGACGACTCGCGCTTCAAGACGATGGCCGACGTGGCCTGGCAGTCGTACCACCAGCCGCCGGCCGGTCTCGAGCCCGGGCTCGAAGCCGTGCACTACTACGACCCGCCGAACTTCACCTACCCGTTCGGCATGTACCTGTGCGTCGTCGATATCGATCGGGCCACGGGCGAGACCAAGGTTCGCCGCTTCTATGCGTTGGATGACTGCGGAACGCGCATCAACCCGATGATCATCGAAGGCCAGATTCACGGCGGACTGACCGAAGGGTTTGCGGTGGCCATGGGCCAACAAATGCCCTTCGATGCCCAAGGCAATCTGATGGGCAACACGCTCATGGATTACTTCCTGCCGACGGCGGTCGAAACCCCCAAATGGGAGACGGATTACACCGTGACACCCAGCCCGCACCATCCGTTGGGTGCCAAGGGTGTGGCGGAGTCTCCGCACGTCGGGTCGATCCCCACCTTCACCTCGGCGGTTGTGGACGCGTTCGCCCATGTGGGCGTCACGCACCTCGACATGCCTCACACCTCGTTCCGTGTCTGGCAGGCCCTGCGAGACCACGGACTGGCGCTCTGAGAGACCCATGGAAGTCAAACTCGATAAACAGTATCCCCTGCCGGTCTCACCCGACCAGGCCTGGGCGTTGTTGTGCGATCTCGAAGCAACCGCCGCGTGCATGCCGGGCGCGGCGATCACCGAGCAGGTCTCGGAGACGTCGTACAAAGGCGCCGTGAAAGTCAAAGTCGGGCCGGCGTCTGCGCAGTTCGGCGGCACGGTCGACGTCATCGAACGCTCCGATGCGGAGCGTCGGGTCGTCATGCGGGGCAAGGGTGCTGACAAAGGGGGCTCGTCCGCCAGCATGGATCTCACCGCGACCATCGCGGCCGATCCCGCCAACCCCGCCGCGTGCGTGTTGGTCGGCTCGGCGTCCGTGATCGTGAACGGCAAGTTCGCGCAGTTCGGTGGCCGGATGATGGTGTCCGTGTCGGAGATGCTCTTGGGGCAATTCGTGGAGCAGTTCAGTGCCACCGCGCAGTCCCGTGCGGTGCCGGCTGCCGCGGCCGGCGCCGATGCCGGCGCCGCCGCAACGCCACCGCCTGCGCCCGCCCCCGTGCGGGAACTGGATGGGTTGGCGCTCGTCTGGGGGCTCATCAAAGGCTGGTTCGCGCGTCTCTTGGGACGTCGGAGCTAGGCCCGATGGCTGCGCTCGCCGCAACGGCAACCCCGGGCGATTTGAAGGCCGCATTGGCCAACGCAGGCTATGTGGCCGACGAATCGCTGGCGTCGGCCGTGTGGCTTTCGCGAGCGCTCGGTCGCCCGCTGTTGCTCGAGGGCGATGCGGGCGTCGGCAAAACCGCGCTGGCCCTCGCGGTCGCCGAGGCGTCGGGCGCGCGCCTGATCCGGCTGCAGTGCTTCGACGGCTTGGATCTGGCGCAGGCGTCCTACGAGTGGAATTACGGGCGGCAACTCATGGCGATACGCCTGAGCGAGGCCGACGGCACGCGGCTGCGGGCCGAAGACCTCTACACCCGCGACTATCTCTTGGAGCGACCGCTCCTGCAGGCGCTGAGCCAGGACGGTCCGTGCGTCTTGCTCATCGACGAAGTGGATCGCGCGGACGAAGCCTTCGAGGCGTACCTGCTCGAAGCGTTGGCGGAGTACCAAGTCACCGTGCCCGAACTCGGTACGATCCGCGCCCGGCAGATCCCTCAAGTGTTCTTGACCAGCAACGGCACGCGGGATTTGTCGGACGCACTCCGCCGACGTTGCCTGTACCACTGGTTGGACTATCCGACGCTCGAACGCGAAATCGCGATCGTGACCGCACGAGTACCGCAAGCCGATCAGCAACTGGTGGTCGACGCCGTGCAGTTCTTGCAGCGCTTGCGCCGTCAGGATCTTGTGAAGACCCCCGGCGTGGCCGAGACCTTGGATTGGATCCGGGCGTTGCATCAGTTGCACCACACGACACTGCCGGACGACCTCTTGGCGCTGCTCTCGACACTCGGCTGCGTGTTGAAAACGCGTGAGGACCGCTTCAAGGTGGGCCTCGAGGAAGTGCGTCAGTTGTGCGAAACGCAGGCTCCCGCCGGCGTCGCGGAGGCCTTGTCGAGTTCGCTGCGATGAACGGCGACGCGCCGCTCAGCGCAGCGCGTCCCGCCAGCGCGCGCATCGCCGCCTTTGCCGGGTATTTGCGCGAGTACGGCTACACGCTCGGCGTCGCCGAAACCGCCGATCTGCTGCAGTCGGCCGAATGGCTGTCGGCCGCCCCGCCGCGGCTCGTGCGACATGCCTGGCGCAGTCTGGTCTGCCGTCACCCGAGCGAGTGGGCGCAATGGGACGACCTGTACGCGCGTTTCTGGCATCCGGAGCGCGTCAAGGGCACCGTCAAAGTCACCGGACGCACCGTGGCACGGCGCGATTTGCGCGCAGCCGTCGCGGATCTGCAGGAGTCCCTGAGCGGGGCGTCAAGCGCGCCCACCCCGGACGCCGCCGCCCGCCCCTCGAGCGGATCGCTCGATACTCCCGACGCGTCGCCCGCCGCTTCCGACAGCCTCGGCGCCGCGATGGGCGGCGCCAGCCGTGTCGACCCCTTGCACGACCGCAGCCAAACGATGTGGTGGCCCGATGACCTCACACAGCTGCAGTTGCTGGCACGGCAAATCGCCCGCGCCTTCCGGCCGCTGCGCACCCGCCGGTTCGTACCACACCCGCACGCCGACCGCTTAGACGTGCGCGGCACCTTGCGGCGCAGCACCGCTGACGGCGGCGCGCTGCTGCAGCCGGTGTGGCGTACGCACCGACGCGTCACGCCGTCGCTTTGGTTATTTGTCGACGTCAGTCGGTCGATGGAAGCGCACGCCGCACTGTACCTGCGCGTGGCACGCGCCTTCGTCCGCGAAGCCGATGCGCGCGTCTTCGTCTTCCACACGCAAATCACCGAAGTCACGGCGCTGCTGCGACGGGACAGCGGCCGGATCCAGGAGAAGATCAACGCCGTCACGGCGGGGTTCGGTGGCGGTACCCGCATTGCGGACTGCCTGAACACGTTTGCGCGCGGTGAGGGTCGCAGCGCGCTGCGCCGCGGCGCTCGCCTCTGGATACTCTCGGACGGCTATGACACGGGCGAGCCGTCCGATCTGACGGCAGCACTCCAAGGGCTGCGCCGCGCCGGCAGTCAGGTCGTCTGGTTTCATCCCACGCGGACCACAGCGCTGTCGACGGCACTGTCCGGCGCGCGGCGCTTGATCGATGTCATGCTGCCCTTGGCGTCGTTACAGGACTTGCAAGCCGCGGCCCCGCGCTTGCGTTGACCGATTCGAGGAACACGGTATGTCGACGATCGACTGGTTAACCCACGCTGAGCGTCTGCGGACGCGGCGCGAACCGTTTGCGCTCGTGACCGTGTTACGGGTGATCCCCCCGACCGCGTCCCGCCCGGGGGACAAAGCGGTGGTGACGAGCGACGGGCAAATCCACGGCTGGATCGGCGGTGGCTGCGCGCAACCGGCGGTGATCAAGACGGTTCGTCAGGCGCTGCGAGACGGTCGCCCCCGGCAGATTCGTATTCTGCCGCGCACGGATGAGCCGACCGGCGCGGCGTCCGATGTCACGGAATTCGGCATGTCCTGTCATTCGGGAGGGACGTTGGAACTGTTCATCGAACCGGTGTTGCCGAGCGCCCGTTTGCTCGTGATCGGCGATTCGCCGGTCGCGCGGGCGCTGGCGGGACTCGCCCCCCAAGTGGGCTTTGACGTGACCCTACTGGCGTTCGGCGCGAGTGCCGACGACTTCCCGGGCGTTGCCCGCGTCTGGTCCGACGATGCGCCCGAGCGCGTGCGCGAGGCGTGGGGTTGCGGTGGATTCGTGGTCGTGGCGACGCAAGGGCGGCGCGACCTACCGGGACTCTTGGCGGCTTTGCGGGTGGAGGCGGAGCACCTGTGGTTTGTCGCGAGCGCCCGTAAAGGGGCTGCCCTGAAAGCGGAACTGCTCGAGCGCGGCTGCGATGCCGCGGCCGTGGCACGCATTGAGGCCCCGGCAGGCGAACGCATCGGCGCGCAGACGCCCGAGGAAGTGGCGTTGGCCGTGCTGGCGTCGGTCGTCGCCTCGCGCCGTCGCGGACAGGCGCCCGCCGACGCGCGCCGCGCATCGGCCCTGATCGGCGAGGAACGTTGAAATGGGATGCATCCTCAAAGGCGGCGGCGGTCTGCACGCCCGCTTGGTGGTGGGTTCCGTCTTGTTGGCTGCCGGCCGCGGTGAGCGCATGGGCGGGCGGCCCAAGGCCACCCTCGAGTTGGGTGGCGTTCCCCTCATCCGCCGCCAATTGATCGCGTTATCCGGCGCCGGCGTCGATGAGGTGGTGGTGGTGCTGGGTCACTATTACGATCAGATCGAGCCGTTGGTGCGCGACTTTCCGGTGACGGTCGTCCGCAACGAACAGTCGGACGCCGGGCAGGTCTCGTCGCTGCGCTTAGGCTTAGCGGCGTTGGGCGCGCGGTTGGATGCCGTCGTCGTCGCCCTCGCCGATCAACCGCTCATTGGCACTGCCGATGTGTCGGATTTGATCGGCGCGTACAAAAAACGGCCGGCCGGGACGGACGTTGTCCAACCGTCGGTCGCCGGCCAGCCGGGCAACCCTGTGATGTTCTCCGCCGAGGTACGCGATCAGATCCTCGCCGGCGAGGCGAATATCGGATGTCGACATTGGCAAGCCGATCATCCGCAACGCGTGCATCGTTGGGAGACGCCGAACGCGCGCTACCGGACGGACGTGGATACGCCGGAGGACCTCGCGGCGTTCGAGCAACGCACGGGCCATCGTCTCTCGTGGCCTTCTCACGCGACCGCGGATCGCGCATGACGACAGTCGTTCCTCCCGTTTTCCACGACCGATGGCAGACACCGCTCGGCGTGCACGTCTGGGCGCAGGCGGCCGACCATCAGGACACGCTGATACGGGTGTTGAAGATGCTGCGCTTCCAGGACGCGACGGCGAGTGCCGACGCCGCGTTCTATGCGAGCGCCGACGATCTGCTGCAACGCATCCGTATCCCGGAATGGGCGGCGCTGGTGAACTTCCTGGTCGACGGCGTGTCGCGCACCGTCGCACACGCCAATCGAGCCCAATGGGGTGAGCAGCATCCGGCCTTCCAAGTCGCCGTGCGCGGCCTGTGGTGTCAGATGTCGAACCATGCCGCCCACCACGACGTGCACACGCACGGCAACTGTTCGTGGTCGGGCGTGTACTGCCTACAGGTCGACCCGCCCGCGGTGCGCGAGGCGCATCCGGTCTTCGGCCCGCGTAACGGCGTCACGCGATTTTACGGGCCGTACGCGGGGCTGCTCGGCGGCGCCTACAACGATTTTGGTAACGCCTATCTGCAGGATCATGCCTGGGACGTCGCGCCGCTCCCGGGGCAACTGATCGTGTTCCCGTCGTGGCTGGCGCACCAAGCGATGCCGTACCAGGGCACGCTCGACCGCATCATTCTGTCGTTCAATGTCAGCGTGCACGCGCCGACCGGGGACGATCAAACGCGTCGCTATGCCAGCGCGTAACGCCGCCGTCGGTTGGGTAAATCGAACGGTCGCCTTCTTACGGCCACCGCCCATTTTGGAGAGCATCACGGTGAATCACGAGTTTGTAGTGCACGGGATGACGTGCCAAAAGTGCGTCGTCGCCATTACCGAGGCGGTGCTGAAAGCCGACCCCGCGGCGAGCGTCTCGATCGATTTGAGTCGGCAACTCGTGCGCATCGAGTCCGACCTCGCCGCCGGGATCCTGAGCGAAGTGATCCTCGACGAAGGCTTCGTCGTTCGGTAATCCAATGCCGGGCCGTACGAACGGCCCGGTGTCGCATCGCGTCTGCGCTTAGGCCACGTAGACGAAACGAACGGCGAAGAGCACGGCCAGCACGTAGATCACCCAATCCTCACGCCGCGCCCGGCCGGTGACGAGACTTAAGATCGCGTAGCTCGTGATGCCGAACGCCAGGCCGTTGGCGATCGAATAGGTCAACGGGATCATCACGAGCGTCAAAAACGCCGAAATGGACTCCACCGGGTCGGCCCCATCGATTTCCCGCACCGACCCGATCATCAAGGCGCCGACCAAGATCAGCGCTGGCGCCGTCGCCGCCGCCGGTATCGATTGAACCAGCGGCGCAAAGAGCAGCGTGGCGAGGAAGAGCAATCCCACCACGACGCTCGTGAGTCCCGTCCGCCCGCCCGCCGCCACGCCGGCGGCGCTCTCGACGTAACTCGTCACCGGACTCGTGCCGGCCACGGCGCCGACCATCATGGCGGCAGAGTCCACGAGCAGGATGCGATTGAGGCGCGGAATGGAGCCATCGGGCGCCGTGAGCCCGGCGCGTTTCGTCACCGCGACCAACGTGCCGACGTTGTCGAACACGTCGACGAAGAGAAACACAAACACGATCTCGATCAGTGACAGTCCCACGCCACCCTTCAAGTTCAAGGCGGCCGGGATATCCAGCTTCAAGGCCGTGGCCCCCCACGAACTCAACGCGAAGCCGCCCGGTGCCACGTGCACCATGACGAGCAGTCCGGCCACGGACGCCAACGCCGATGCGCGGTTGCCGACTCCGGCACCCGTCGCTCTCACACGCGTTGAAATTGGTCGGGACGGAGAGATTTGAACTCTCGACCCCTTGCACCCCATGCAAGTGCGCTACCAGGCTGCGCTACGCCCCGACCGGAGGCACGCTGCGGGAACCGCAACGTAGAAACGAAATTGTAATCGATGATGGCCGTCACGACCACCGCTAAACGTTGTTAGCGACGCAAGGACTTCAGCAGTTCCTCGAGCTCCAAGCGCACTTGGCGCACGATCTGCTGACTCTGCGAAACATCATCGCGCGCTTCATCGCCCGCGAGACGCTGACGCGCACCGCCGATCGTGAAGCCCTGATCGTAGAGCAAGCTGCGAATCTGGCGGATGACCAACACGTCCTGACGTTGGTAGTAGCGACGATTGCCCCGCCGCTTGACCGGCTTGAGCTGGGGAAATTCCTGTTCCCAATAACGCAGCACGTGCGGCTTCACCAGGCACAGGTCGCTGACTTCACCGATGGTGAAATAGCGCTTGCCGGGTATCGTCGGCAGTTCCGCGTTATTACTTGGTTCCAGCATACGCTTCCACTCGTGCCTTCAGCTTCTGACCCGGGCGGAACGTGACGACACGACGCGCGCTGATGGGAATCTCTTCGCCGGTCTTCGGGTTGCGACCCGGACGCTGGTTCTTGTCGCGCAGATCGAAGTTGCCGAAGCCGGACAGCTTCACCTGCTCGCCGCTCGACAGGGCCAGGCGTACCTCTTCGAAGAAAAGGTCAACGAGCTCGCGCGCTTCACGCTTGTTGAGGCCGAGCTGATCAAACAGCGCCTCAGCCATTTCTGCTTTGGTCAGTGCCATCGTTGATTCCCGTTCCGAAGACGCTTCAGTCTCGGAAAGTGGCCTTCAAATCCCTTTCGAGACGCTCGCGAATGCCGTTCATCACGGCGTCCACGTCTGCGTCGGTAAGGGTCTTGTTTTTGTCTTGTAAAATCAAGCCCAAAGCCACGCTTTTTTGTCCATTTTCGACGCCTTTCCCTCGATAGACGTCAAAAACCCGGAATTCGCGCAGCCATTGCGTAAGTCCAACAGTAACAGATTCGCGCAACTGGTTGAAAGTCAGCGCTTCATCCACCACGACCGCGAGGTCGCGACGCACCGCCGGGAAGCGCGAGAGCTCGTGCGCCTTGGGCAGGGCCGCGGCCGCGAGCGCGTCCCCATCGAGTTCGAACAGGAACGGCGACGCGGGCAAATCCAACGCACGGGTCAGCTCCGGGTGCAACTCACCCAAATACCCGACCACTCGGCCGGCGCGAAGTACGCGCGCCGAGCGCCCTGGGTGCAAACAAGGCAAGCCGCCCGCTTCAAACGACCAATCGGTGCCGCCGTTGAGCGCAATCAGCGCTTCGACGTCGGCTTTCACGTCGTAAAAGTCCGCCGCCCGTGCGGTCACACCCCATTGCTCGGGATCGACGCTACCGGCGACCACGCCAGCAATCACAGTAATCTCTTTTAATTCATTATCTTGCACGACAAACTTCGCGCCGTGCTCGAAGAGTCGAACGCGGTCTTGCTGGCGTCGCACATTCTCCGAGAGCGCCTTAATCAGACCCGGCCAGAGCGAGATACGCATCTCCGCGAGATCCGCGGAGATCGGGTTGGCGAGCGCGAGCGCCACCGCATCCGGATGCAAGAGCCGCTGCAGCGCTGGATCGACAAAGGTGTAATTGATCGCCTCGAAGTAACCGAGGTCGACGAGTGCCTGAGCGAAACGCAGGATCGGAATCCGCGTCTCCGTGACCGACGCCGGTCGTTGCGGCATCGGCGCATCGATCGCCGGGATCGCGTTGTAGCCGTAGACGCGCGCGACCTCTTCGACGAGATCGGCTTCTTGCGCGATGTCGAACCGCCAGCTGGGCGGTGTGACGACATGGCCCTCCGCCACCGTCTCGACCGTCATCCCCAACCCCTGCAGGATCGATGCGACGCGCTCGGCCGCAATCGGGATACCGATCAAACGTTCGATTTGGCGCGCGCGCAGCGGTATCGGCGCGCGCACCGGCAGCGCCGCTGCGGTCTCCTGTACCACGAGCGGACCCGGCGTGCCGCCGGCCATCTCTACCAAGAGTTGGGTCGCTCGCTCCATCGCGCGCACGATCCCCTCCGGATCCACGCCGCGCTCAAAGCGCTGCGAAGCGTCGGTGATCACGCCAAAGCGCCGCCCACGTCCGGCGACCGCATTCGGATGAAACCACGCCGCTTCCAAGAAGACGTCCGTCGTGTCGTCGGCAATGCCGCTTTTCTTGCCGCCCATCACGCCGGCCAGACCGACCGGCGCCACGTCGTCCGCAATCACGAGCATGTCGGTGGCGAGCGGGATCGTGGTGCCCTCGAGCAGCTCCAAGACCTCCCCCTCCCGGGCCCAGCGCACGTGCAAACAGCCCTCCAGGCGACGCAGGTCGTAGGCGTGCATGGGCTGCCCGAGCTCAAGCATGACGTAGTTCGTCACGTCGACGAGTGGGCCTAAGCTGCGTTGGCCGGCGCGGCGCAAACGCTCTTGCATCCACCACGGCGTCTGCGCCGCGGGGTTGAGTCCTTGAATGACCCGCCCGGCAAAGCGCGCGCACCCATCGGTGGCGGCGATCTGAACGGGAAATGCGGCCGCAGAGCCGGCGGGGACCGGATCGATCGTGGGCAGGCACACATCGCCGCCCGTCAGCACCGCAGCCTCACGGGCGATGCCGAGGACGGACAGCGCGTCGCCGCGATTGGGGGTGAAATTGATCTCGAGCACCGTGTCGTCGAGCGACAGCGCCGTGCGCACGTCGCTGCCGATCACGCACGACTCCGGCAACTCCAGAAGCCCCGAGTGTCCCTCACCCAAGCCGAGTTCGCGCGCGGAACACAGCATTCCGAACGACTCCACGCCACGCAGCTTGGCTTTCTTGATCGCGATGTCGTTGGGCAACTGAGCGCCAACCCGCGCGAAGGGCACCTTGATGCCGGCGCGTGCGTTCGGAGCACCGCAGACGATCTGCAGACGCTCGCCGTCCACGCCTTCGACATCGCACACCCGTAGCTTGTCCGCTTCAGGGTGCTTCTCGGCGCTGTGGATATAACCGACGACGACGTTCGTAAACGGCGGTGCGGCGACCGAGCGCCCTTCGACCTCAAAGCCGGCCATGGTCAGGCCGTGCGCGAGCGCGTTCACGTCAGCCGGGAGACGCACCCATTCCGAGAGCCAGTCGAGACTCAGCTTCATTCCGGATCCCTCACCCTGTTAAGCGCGACCGAACTGTCCCAGGAACCGGAGGTCGTTCTCGAAGTAGAGCCGCAGGTCGTTGACGTCGTAGCGCAGCATCGAGAAGCGCTCGATACCCATTCCAAAGGCGTAGCCGGATATCTTCTCCGGATCGATGCCGCAGTTCCGTAAGACGTTCGGGTGCACCACACCGCACCCGAGGACTTCGAGCCATCCGGTCTGCTTACAGACACGGCAGCCTCGGCCTTCGCAGAACGCGCACTGACAATCGACTTCGGCCGACGGTTCGGTGAACGGGAAGTACGAGGGCCGCAAGCGGATCTCGAGGTCTTTTTCAAAGAACTCGGAGACAAAGCCCTGCAGGATGGCTTTTAAATTCGCGAAGCTGACGTTCTCGTCGAGCACCAGGCCTTCGACCTGATGGAACATCGGCGTGTGCGTTTGATCGGAATCGCAGCGATAGACGCGCCCGGGGCTGATGATGCGCAGCGGGGGCGGATTCGCCAACATCGCGCGCACCTGCACCGGCGAGGTGTGCGTGCGCAACAGGCGTCCATCGCCAAAATAAAAGGTGTCGTGCATCGCGCGCGCCGGATGGTTGGCGGGGATGTTCAACGCTTCGAAATTATGGAAGTCGTCTTCGACTTCGGGGCCTTCCGCGACGACAAAGCCCGCGCGGCGGAAAATCTCTTCGATCCGCTGGCGCGTGCGGGTCACGGGATGCAACGCCCCGGGACGACGGCCACGACCGGGCAAAGTCACATCGATGGTGCCAGCGGCCAGTTCCGCCGCCACGGCCGCCGACTCGAGCGCCGCGTGGCGCGTGTCGATGGCATCGTTGAGCTGTTGCTTGGCGAGGTTGATGAGCGCACCGGCTTCGCGGCGCGCGTCGGGGGCCATTGACCCGAGCGCTTTGAGCTGCTCGGTGACCACCCCTTTCTTTCCCAACAACCGCACACGGATCTGATCAAGAGCGATCAGATCCGCGGCGGATTGGATCTCGGCTAGACCCGAGGTGACGAGACTACCGAGATCCACGGCGTTAGGCCGCTGCGGCGGAGGCCGCCTTGACCTGCTCGACGATCGCGCCGAACGCGGCCGGTTCGTGCATGGCGATGTCTGCGAGCGCCTTACGGTCGATCGCAATACCCGCCATCTTGAGGCCATTGATGAGACGGCTGTAACTCAGGCCGTGACCGCGGGCAGCCGCGTTCAGACGCTGAATCCACAGAGCGCGGAAATCGCGCTTCTTACGCTTACGACCGACGTACGCGTACTGACCGGCCTTGATGACGGCCTGCTTGGCAACGCGGAACACCTTGCGGCGTGCGTTGTAGTAGCCCTTGGCCTTATTGAGAATCTTCTTATGACGGCGTCCGGCGATGACGCCACGTTTTACTCGTGCCATGGTTTATCTCCTGACGTTTTAGTGGTTCGGAAGCAGCTGCGTCACGCGACCGAGATCGGTCTCGTGCACCATCTTCCCGGAGCGAAGCTGGCGCTTACGCTTCGAGGGCTTCTTCGTCAGGATGTGACGCTTGTGGCTCTGGCCGCGCTTGAAGCCGTTCGCAGTCTTGCGAAAACGCTTCGCCGCAGCCCGGTTGGTCTTCAACTTGGGCATCGTGCAATCTCCATCACCGGTCGGTCCCCCGCCGGCACTTTTTGTTACCCCTTCACAGCCCGTTCAGGGCGCTGGGGGCGTTCCGGCACGCAGGTTCGCACCCGTCGCACCGGTCACTTGTGTCGCGGATGTCGCCATCCGCGTCTACAAACCGTAAATCTTACTTCTTCTTGGGCCCGAACATCATGACCATTTGGCGACCCTCCATCAGGGGGTTCTGCTCAATGGCCGCGTGCGCGGCGAGGTCTTGGCACAGGCGATCCAACAAGCGGCGACCCACTTCTTGGTGCGCCAACTCACGACCGCGGTACCGCAGCGTGACCTTGGCCTTATCGCCTTCCGTCAGGAAGCGGATGATGTTACGCAGTTTGATCTGGTAATCGTTTTCATCCGTTCCAGGTCGGAACTTGATTTCCTTGACCTGAATCTGCTTCTGCTTGCGCTTCGCGGCGTGGGCTTTCTTGTTCTGTTCGAACAAGAACTTGCCGAAGTCCATGACTCGGCACACCGGAGGCTCCGCCATCGGCGAAATCTCAACGAGGTCTAACGATTGCGAGGCTGCGAACTGCAGGGCTTCCGCCCGATTCATCACGCCGACCTGCGAACCATCGTCGCCGATAACCCGGAGCAACGGCGCGAGAATTTCGTCGTTGCGCCGTATGCGCTTCGTAGTAGAGATAAATCAACCCTCCAAAGAATGACGGCCGCGGCCCGCGATATCGGACTGGATCAGTTCCAGCGCTTGTTCAAGCGTCATGGAACCGAGATCCTTGCCCGAGCGCGTGCGCACGGCCAACGTGCGGGACTCGGCTTCCCGGTCCCCTGCCACCAAGAGGAACGGAACCCGCCTCAAAGTGTGCTCGCGGATCTTAAAGCCGATCTTTTCGTTGCGCAAGTCGCTGTCGACCCGAACCCCCTGATTTTTCAAGAAATCAGCACATTCGGACACGAAACCGGCCTGACGGTCGGTGATGTTGAGCAAGACCGCCTGCGTCGGCGCGAGCCACGTTGGGAACTTGCCGGCGTGGTGCTCGATCAGAATCGCGAGAAAACGCTCGAAGGAACCGAGGATCGCGCGGTGCAGCATCACGGGGCGCTGGCGACTGTTGTCTTCCGCCACGTACTCCGCATCCAGGCGCTCCGGCAGCACGAAGTCGACCTGCAGCGTACCGCACTGCCAGTCGCGACCGATGGCGTCCCGGAGCACGAACTCGAGCTTCGGACCGTAAAACGCGCCCTCACCCGGGTTGAGCGTGTACTGCAATCCGGCGGCTTCGACCGCAGCCTTGAGCGCGCCCTCTGCCTTGTCCCACGTTTCGTCCGATCCGGCCCGTTTTTCCGGACGATCGGAGAACTTCACGGCCACATCGGTAAAACCAAAGTCAGCGTAGACCGACTGCAGCAGGCCGCAGAACGCCACGGTTTCCGCGTTGATCTGGTCTTCGGTGCAGAAGATGTGGGCGTCGTCTTGCGTGAACGCGCGCACGCGCATCAGGCCGTGCAACGCGCCAGACGGCTCGTTGCGGTGGCACGAGCCGAACTCCGCGATGCGCAGCGGGAGATCGCGGTAACTCTTCATGCCCTGCTTGTAGATGAGGACGTGACCGGGGCAGTTCATCGGCTTCACGGCGAGCATGCGATGCTCGGACTCGGCGATGAACATGTTCTCGCGGTAATTGTCCCAGTGGCCGGTCTTTTCCCAGAGCGTGCGATCCAGCAGCTGGGGGCTCTTCACCTCCACATAGCCGGCCTGGTCGAGCCGCTTGCGCATGTAGGTTTCGACGTCGCGCCACAGAGTCCAGCCCGGCGGGTGCCAGAACACACTGCCGACCGCTTCTTCTTGCTGGTGAAACAAGCCGAGCTCACGACCGATCCGGCGGTGATCGCGCTTCTCGGCTTCTTCGAGACGCGTCAGGTACTCCTTCAACTCCTGATCGTTGCGCCAGGCCGTGCCATAGACACGCTGCAGCATCTCGTTCTCGGAGTTGCCGCGCCAATAGGCGCCGGCGACCTTCATCAACTTGAACGCTTTGAGCTTGCCCGTCGACGGCACGTGCGGGCCGCGGCACAGGTCAAACCAGTCGCCCTGCCCGTACAGACTGATGTCCTGGTCCGCCGGAATGCTGGCGATGATCTCGGCCTTGTAGTGCTCGCCCATCCCCTTGAACAAGCTGACCGCCTCGTCGCGAGGCATGACGCGCCGCTCGACCTTGTGATCGGCCTTGGCGAGCTCTTTCATCTTGGCTTCGAACTTTTCCAGATCCTCGGGCGTGAACGGCCGTTCGAAGGCAAAGTCGTAATAGAAGCCGTTATCGACCACCGGGCCGATCGTGACTTGGGCACTCGGGTAGATCGCCTGCACCGCTTGCGCGAGCAAATGAGCCGTCGAGTGGCGAATGACCTCTAAGGCGGCCGGGTCTTTATCGGTCACGATCGCGAGCGTGACGTCCCGATCCAATCGATACGAGGTATCGACCAACACCCCGTCCACGCGGCCGGCGATAGCGGCCTTGGCAAGACCGGCGCCGATGCTGGCTGCCACGTCGGCCACCGTTACGGCGGCGTCGAACGAACGTTGGCTGCCATCCGGCAGAGTAATCACGGGCATGGGTGCGGCCTCAACGAATAAAAACGCCCCAGTTTACCAAACTTATGGGATTCGCTGCCCGCGACCGCGATCACGTTCTCGCCGCCAACGGCGTCAGGGCGCAACCGAACGCGGCGACGGCGGGAGGTAGTACAAATCGATCGTCTGGCCGATCCGCTCGCGCACCGGATAAGCGTTCAACCAGGCGTAATGGCCCGGCGTATAAGCACGAGCGAGCGCTGTGATCGCGATCCAGCCACTCACGCGCTCCTCGGAGTTCGTGAGCAGCCGGTACGGCGGCAGGTGCTCTCGCGTGAGGTCGGCCGTGCCGAGGTAACCGAGTGAAATTGACGGCACGTGCAACGCGGCCAGCCGCGCGGTCAGCCGCTTAAAGTCCTGCCCCCAATCGAGATCCGAATCGACGAGCACCTGTTCCGGGTGCGGCGCAAAGGGGTTGAAATACGCGAGGTAATCCGGCCACGTCCGCACGAGCGTGATCCCTTCACCCACCACCCCGGACACCAGAATGACCGCCGCAAGAACACCCCACACGCCACGCGCATGGACGCGCCGCCACAACGCCATCGCGGTCACCGCGGCGCCGACCGCCAAGAGCGGGTAGGTAATCAGTACGTGCCGGACGCCGATGTTGATGTGGCTGTAGCCGGACGCAAACCAGAGGATCCCGGCGCTCATGAGCGGTACGGTGAGCAACGTCGCGCGACGTTGCCGATACGCCTCACGCACGAGCCAGCCCAGCCCAAAGACACCGCCGAACAGCAACGGCCATTGCGTTTTGACCGACAACGCGAGCAGGTAAAACCACGGCCAGCCGCCCTGATGAAGGTCACCTAAGAGATACGACAGATGGCCGTTGTCGTTGTGGACAGTGATCGCCTGAAACGCGCCGAGATACCACTGAAAGGCCAGGGGCACGGGGACGTGCTCAAAGAAGTCATAGGCCGGCCAACGCAGCACGCCGCTCTTGTAGCCAAAGAGATAACCGATGGCCTGATTGAAATGGTGGATGTGATCGGTCAGATAGATCCAGCGCCCGCCGTAGGCGACGGTCAAAACACCGGCCATCACGAGCAGCGCACTCACGGAGCCGAGCCACCACGCCCGCGCCCCCACCGGTGCGCCGAGCGCCGGTTCCCGACGACGGTCCCACAGCGTCAACGCCAGCACGATCAATCCCCCAATGCCGCCGTAGGGGATTGCGGACATTTTGACGCCGAGCGTCAGCCCGCCGGCCACCCCGAGGATCAACGCGTCCCGGTAGCGCCCGCGCTCCAGCCACACCCGAAAGGCGTACACCGCCCACAGGCAACTAGCCGCCGCGGCGATATCGATCGTCGCGAGCCCCGCGTGACCCAGGACGGTTGGGGTCGTGGCAACGATCGCAACGGCCACGAGCGATCCGGCAGGCCCGGTGACCGTTCGCGCCCACCCGTACGTCGCGGCCAATAACAGCAGCAGAAACGGCAAGGTACCGGCCCGCGCGAGCGCCAAAAAGCGATCGTAGTGACCCTCCCCGTAGAGGATCGCAATCCCCTCCGGCTTGCCGTCCGGCGGCGGCAGCCCTTGCGAGCGTGCGCCGGCGAGGTACGGCCCCAAGGCCATCAGGGCGCGCGCGATCGGGGGATGCTGGATGTCGTAGTCGTAATGACCGGTGTCGACCAACTGCAGGCCGGCCGCGAGGTGCTCCGGCTCATCCCAGGTGTGGCTGAAGGTCGACCACGTCGAGGCCACGAGCAGGCACGTCGCCATCGACAACCCGGCCAGCACGGCAAAGACGGCGAAGCGGCGGCGCAGAAATGAGGACATGAACCTCCCGACGGTTCGCCGCATCATAACGACGCGAAGATGAAGCGGGCCTTAAGTTTCTTTATGCTGCCGCCGATGGAAGCCTTTCTCGTCTCGGCTGGCATCGTCGCGTTGGCCGAAATCGGCGACAAGACTCAACTCCTCGCCTTCGTACTCGCCGCGCGCTATCGGCGACCGCTGCCGATCATCGTCGGCATCCTCGCCGCAACGCTCGTAAACCACGCCCTCGCCGGCCTCGTTGGCCGACTGGTGGTGCACGCGGTCGGACCCGTCGCACTGCGTTACGGGCTCGCCGTGTCCTTTCTCGCAATGGCCGTCTGGATCCTCGTGCCGGATCGACTCGACACCGACGAGCCCTTACCCACAAGCCGTTTTGGCCTCGTGGGCACCACGGTCGTCGCCTTCTTTCTGGCGGAAATGGGCGACAAGACGCAGATCGCCACGGTCGCCCTCGCCGCGCGCTACGCGTCCGTCGTGTGGGTGGTCGCCGGCACGACCGTCGGCATGCTGATCGCCAACGTGCCGGCCGTGCTGATCGGTGATCGTCTGGCCGGCCGCCTGCCGACCCGATGGATACACGGGATCGCCGCCGCCGTCTTTGCCGTACTCGGCGTCCTCGTCTGGCTGCGGCCGCCGATCGAACTCTGGCCGTAAGCGCCGCCTCCCACGAGAAGGCGGCGCGCCGAGACGGCTACACGTTTATTTCGCTGCGGGCGTCTCGTAGGTCACGTAGTACTTTCGATAGCCCTTCGTCGACCAATGTCCCTTCCAGCCTTTGGGGATCGCGACGCCCTCGCCGGCTTTGGCGGCGACGACCGACCCGTCGGCGGAGGTCAGCGTGATGGCGCCCTCGAGTATAAAAAAGAACTCGTCGTCCTCGTACGCGGCGATATCGGACTCGGAGGGACCGGCCTCGTACAGGCCCACCTCGAATCGGTGATCTTTGGACTTCATCATGATCACATCGGTGGCCGGACCGTCGGGACCGTCGACGGATTTCACGGCGTACTTGCCCGTGAACACCGGACCGGCCGCATCGGCCGCCGTGACCTTGACCGGCTTTTTGACCGCCATTACCGGCGCCGGCGCATCGGCCCACGCACTGACGCACAGCATTGACGCGACAACCCAGATTGACGAACGAACTCGCATAACGGCCTCTCCCCCGTAAAGACACAAACGGCGAGCGTGGCTACGCCGAACCAAGGTTGATCGTATCCGGTTCGCGCGCGCAGCGCCCACTTCGGGCACAGGCACCCAGGCGCGGACCTTTCGCGTGCGACAGTCCCGCAACGAACTGTTTCGCGTCTCGGGGTTGCGGCCCCGTACTCAGTCCAGTATTCTTCCGCGCCTCCCATAGGGGCGCGTAGCTCAGCGGTAGAGCACTTCCTTGACATGGAAGGGGTCACAGGTTCGATCCCTGTCGCGCCCACCAAAAATAACTATAATATCCGCGGTGTTACCGAAACCGCCCTAGCCAAACCCAATCTCCGTACGGAATTTTTACGGAAATTTAGCGGTCAAATTGGCGTGACTAGGCGCTCACTAGTCGTTAAGTCTGCATTTGGGATGCGTCCAATCCATCGCTGGCTACCAAACCGAATCCCAACCCTCGTGGTCAATAGGCGCTTCGACCGGCCTCACCCGTTACCCGTCACCGGATCGGCGTCCCAGGCCCTAGATGCGCGACTAGCCGCAAAGGTCAGGGCCGCATATGCCACTTATGAACCTCCGCCTTACCGACCTCTTGCACAGCCGAGCGTTCGGCTCGTGGATGGCTTACAGAACTCGTTACCTGAGGAAACTGCTCCGCGTCGCGACCGGCGAGGACGGTTCCTGAAGCGCCTAGACAGTCTAGAGACCGCCAGTTTTCCGATGAGTGATGATCAGATTCGCGCCGCAGCACGGCGAATCCTCAGCCATTGCCCTACTGGCACAAAGAAGCCTCTAGCCCTCGCCTGCGGCTTCAAGGGTGAATGGGCGCTTCTGTAATGCCCACAGCTATGACGCGCGATCAGTCTACGTCATGTCGAATGACGCCGGCGGTAATGAAATCTACGTGTACGCACGGACGGATTACGGCGCCCTCATCCCGCGTGGACGCGTGTCAACGGGCGGCCGGGGTAGCGGCGGCAAACTGGATCCGCTGATCTCTCAGGGATCGCTGAAGGTGACCGCGGATGGCCAGCGACTGCTGGCGGTGAACGCCGGGAGCGGCACGCTGTCGGTCTTCGAGATCGACGGCGCCGATCTTCGCTTGACGGATCAGGTCCCCACCGGCGGTGCGGAGCCCGTGGCGGTCGCGCAGCATGGCAACCTCGTGTACGTGCTGAACAACGCCGGAACCAGCAATGTCGTCGGCTTCAAGCTGGCGGGCGGTCACCTGAAGCGGATCGCCCATTCGCTGCAGTACCTCAGTGGCAACAACGTCACGGCGACGTCGATCCAGTTCTCGGTGGACGGACAGTCGCTGCTGGTCGTCGAGCACGGGCCGAACAAGATCGACGGATTCGGCGTGAATGCGGACGGCACCCTAACCACGCGGACCGCGAATGCGGCCTCGCCGGGTGTCTTCGCGCTCTCGGTTGCGCCCAACGGCACCGTCGTCGCCTCCGAAACGGGCCCCGGGACGGCCAACGGATCCACGGTGTCGTCCTTCCGAGTCGCGGCCGGTGGCGTCCTAGCGCCGGTCAGTGTCGCGGTGCCCGCGCTCGCCAATGCGAACTGCTGGAATGCGATCACGCCGGACGGTCGATTCGTCTACACCTCAAACGCCGCATCGGGATCTCTCTCCGGGTACGCCATCGGCGCCGACGGGTCGCTCACGCCGTTGCCGGGGACCGTCGTCGGGTTCAATCCTGCCGGCTCCACGAACCTCGACATCGCGATCAGCTCGGACGGCAATTTTGTCTACACACTCAATTCGGCCACCGGATCGATCGGCGAGTTCGCGATCAATCCGTCGACCGGCGCGCTGACCGCGCTGGGCGTGACCGCGGGGCTGCCCGCGGCCGCCGGGCTGAATGGAATCGCCGCGAACTGAGGTCAAGGCGAGTGCTAGAGCACCCGGCGACCTTGACCGATGACTTACGCGATCAGGGTTACGACGCAAACATCTGACGTTGAAAAAGCGAACGCCTTCGGACCCGTTTGTATCGTGCAGGGCCAATCTCAACGCGTTGATTGAACATAAAACATCGCCCGCCGAAGCGCGTTTTTGGCTCAAACCAAGCATTCACCCGCGCGGGCTCATCTAGTTGCGAGACAAGACCCGTGACCGGATTTCAGCGCTGCGCTGACCGTACACGGATTACGATGAACCTCATGGATTCGGGTTTTACTGTAGGCCGATCGAATCCGATTGGGCTAACCGACTATTAAGTCTTCCAGAAATGCGCGGCCGCCTCGATATTCTTCCACACCGGTGTTTGGAACACCGTTTCGTCAAACACCCGGTTCCATTGCGGCAACTGGGGACGAACTTGGGAACGAATGACGTGCAGATCCTTGAATCCATACACGTAGTCGTCCTCGACCGTGGTCTGTTCCACGTGCTCGAAATTGTGCTGAAAATCAGCGTGACCGAGGAAGGCGTACAGCTGACTCAGGGTCGCCGCAGGTTGACGCGTCAGCGAGTCGTAATCCACGAAATGCATTCGATCCCGCCAGCCGCGCGTGATTGCATCGCGGATCGCGTTGTAGGCTCGGCCGACCGGTTGGCCGTCATCGACGAACGTCTCGACCCGCCCCATCGCCGTTTTGAACTTGAGGGCCAAGTTCGCTTCCTGATGAATCTGCCCCAGGGCCGAGGTCTTTCGGTACAACTGTTCGAAGGAGGCCACGGTGTCACGCAAATCGCGCACGGTCACAATGATCTTGATGCGATCCCGGCCGCCCAGCAAGGCAGCGGCCATTTCCAGAAATTCCATCCAGTAGCGGTTCTTGTCGATGCAAATCGGCCGATCGGTGTGCGCGAAATACGCTTGGAGCATGGCCTGCAAGACGCGCAGCTTGATCTCCTCACTTAACTTGCGATTGGTGGCCTGAAAAGCATCGTTGCGATCCCACGCGTTTCGCACATTCGTCAGCATGTCGACGATGCCGGACGTCGGTGTCACGTAGATCGCGGGGTTCTGGGCCAATATGTTCGCCAACAACGTGGAACCGCTGCGCGGCAACCCGGCCAGAAAATAAATATTCTTGTTCATGGTCGCTCCGACCCGCCTCTCGTTAGCCCGTGCTCATCGCACACAGCCAAATTGACCCCCTTGGTGAGGGACTGCGATTCGACCGCCCATTAATTCGGCGACCATCGTGAGCGATGGGCGGAATCCTCGCACGAGGCGGGCGTGACCGCCCGTCCCGCGTGCGATTTTTGCGAGGCACGTCGTATTTCACCTCCCCCGAGCGCGCTCAGCCCCACTGGCGAAGCGACACTCGGGGGGGGGGTACGGCGCCCGATCGAGGCCCCTTAGGCGGATTCTCGTCCTCCAACCAAGCGCAGCCCCGGCGCTGGGACGGACGGCGACGCCGCCTCAGGCGCAACACCGACCGGCACCGGCACGGCCGCCTTCTTGATCTCGGGGTTCATGCCAAGAACCGTTCCATCGCTCTTGCGCCGCACCGATAGGCCGGAGTGCATGTCGGGGGTCAATCGCACCGGTGAGATGAACCGGAAGGCCGCGTAGCCCCGACCAATACCCGCCGTCAGGAGGTCCGGACGGAAGTTACAGGCCAACACTTCGCCGAGCACTGTTCCGGCGTGCAAGACTTCCAAGGTCACCGGATAGTGTGGGCTCGACAGATCCTGCGCCCAGCCCTCCACCTTGAAGCCGCCGTGAACCCGGTCAACATGACCGCGTAGAGGCCCTGGTGTCAGAGCCGTCCCGGCACGGGCCAAGACCGGCGCCAGACCCTTCGCCAGCGCCTCGCCTTCTTGTGGTCGCGGCGCACACAACGTGACGTCATCCGGCGCCCGTTCGTTCGGGAAGCGCGCATAGAAGTCGGCCGCATTGTGGAACTCATCACGCAAGGTGCCGCCGTCCGCGTAGGTCTCCGACCAAGCGCCTTCCGCCAACACGCAGTCGTGCGTCGGACCCAGATCCAGCTGGTAGTACTCCACCTGGTCGGGCAACCAACCCTGCGTGATCGTGATGCCGTTGACCAAGTGCTTCGCCAACAGCAACGTGCCGTTCACGAGCATCGAGTGACCGGGTGAAACATACAGGTCGCGTCGGGGCATTTGATCGCCCAGCGCCCCAGCGCGGATGTGAACCGGAATGTTCTTCCAGTCGTTCTTGATGGCTTCGCCGCGGAAACTCTGACGACCGATCCAGCGGATCGTCTGCAGGCCGCCAAAGCGAGTCACGACAGTATCGCCCGCCTTCAACGTTTCAACCGTCACTTCACCCGTCGGGGTGAGGATCCGGGTGCCCTCGAGATAACAGATCGCCACCGACACCAACACATGGCCGGTGCCGTCATTGCTCAAGGTATAGGACGCCCCCACGTCCGTCCCTGCCGCGAGCGTCGCCGACGCCAGCACCGTGCCGCCACTGTCGAGCACCTGGAGCGTCCCACTGCTCACCCTGACCGTGTCACCGGACGTATAGCTTGCCGCCGCAAAGTCGACCAGCGCGCCTTGCTGCAAGGTGAGGTTCGTCGCCGAACCACCGGAGAGGATGATCTCGCCTCCCGAGAGCACGGTGTCGCCCGAGAGCGAACCGCCGGAGGCGACCGTGACGGTGCCACCGGAACTCACGGTCTCCTTACTGGCCTGGCCGTAGACGATCTCGGCACCACCGTTGCCGATCAACGTGCCGGACGCCGTACCGTAGTCCGAGAGGATGCCGCCACTGCTCAGCGAGAGATTATTCACCGTACCGGAGTTCAGCAGCGTGCCCGCGCCGAACTGCAAGGTGCCGGAGAATCCACTGCCCGAGACGTCACCGCCCTGGATGAGGCCGCCACTGACGTTGGTGACGCTACCGAGGACCGTGCCGGTGCCAAGCAGCGTGCCGGCGTTGGTGAGGACGCCGCCGCTCGCATTGTTCAGCACGCCATCGTTGGTCCACAGCGCACCCGAGCGGTTCTCGATGGCGCCACTGACGTTCTCGACAGTACCCGCGTTGTTCACCGTGCCCGACGATGCGTTGATCAGGGTCCCGTCGTTACTCAGCGTGGCCCCGACAGCGTTCGTGAGTCGACCGCCATACAGGTTCTGCACCGTAGCGCCGGCCGCGTTGGCCACCGTGCCGCTGTTGTTCAACGCACCGGCGTTGTTGAACAGCCCACTGTTGCTGAGCGTGGCGCCGCTGACGTTATTGAGGACGCCGCGGAAGTTTTGGTTGACCGTACCGTTGGATCCGTTCAGCAGCAGAGCGCCTGAACTGTTGTTCAGGTCAGAGAAATTGAGCAGCGTGCCGTCGTTACTGATCGTGCCGGCGTTATTGACCGACCCGTTGTAGTTATAGATGGTGCCGCCGAGACTGTTCACCACCGTGGCGCCGATCTCGTTATTGAGCACGCCACCGACGTTGTTGCTCACGGTACCACCGGACCCGATGACCAGAAGGCCACCCGACTCGTTGTTCAGCGCACCGCCGCCCCAGTTCAGCACGACGCCGCCGGAACTATCCACGAGCGTACCGGTGTTATTGACCGTGCCCGAGTAATTAACCAGGTAGCCCGTGTTGTTCAACGATCCGGAGGCCAGATTGTTGAGCGTGCCGTGCACGCGCAGCCTGCCGCCATTGTTCAACGTACCGCCGGATGCATTGTTCAGCGTGCCGCCCGCCGACGCATACAGATAACCGGTCGTGACATTATTCAGGTTGCCACTGTTGTTGAGCGTGGCGCTGGATTGGACGTACAGATTACCGGCATTGTTCAGCGTCCCACCGTAACCGTTGATCATCGTGCCGCCGGACCGATCGATGATTCTCGCGCCGTAACTGTTGCTCAGCGTGCCGCCAGACGCATTGGACAGCGTGCCGTAGTTGTACATCTGCACACGCGAACTGTTGACCAACAGGCCCGCGTTGTTGATCAATCCGCCCGCGCTATTGATCACGTCGCCGCCGTAGGTGTTATTCCACGTGCCGCCGGCCGCATTGTTCAGCGTACCGACGTTGATCACAAAGCGACTATCACTGAGCACGCCGCCGGACTGGTTATTGAACGTGCCGGAATTGATCAAGCCCTGGACGTTGTTCCACGTGCCAAAGTTGTTAATCGTGCCTCCGGCCTTGTTCTGGCCGCCTAGGCCGTTCACCGTGCCACCGGCGTAGTTATTCAGCGTACCGCCGGCATTGTTGTACAGTTTGCCGCCGCCCGAATCGATCAGCGTGCCGCTATTGCCTAACACTGCACCGGCGTCGATGTTCAACACACCGCCCAGCGTGTTGATCAGCGTGGCGCCGGCACTGTTCATCACCGTACCGCTGTTGTTCACCAGGCCGACGTTGTACAGGCTACCGCCACTGCTGTTGACGAGCGTACCCGACGCCAGGACGTTCACCGTACCGCTGACCGACGCCGCACTGATGGACTCGCCGGCGGAGACGATCGCCGTACCGCTGTCGAGCACCTGATAGGTAACCCCAGCGAGAAGCCCCGTCGCTACATAACCCGCACCCACCTGCTCGATGGCACCGGCCAACAAGCTGGCAGAGCCGATCGCACCCGCCTGCATATCGACAATACCGCCGCTGCTGACGGTGACGACCGATGCCGACTGACCAGATTGGACCACCGCAACACCGCCGGATTCCACTCGGTAGACGACGCCCGTGGTGACCCCCGACTGGGTGGTCCCGGCGCTCACGGTATCTATCGTGACCACCGACACGAGGGCGTGACCCGCGCTATCAGCGGTCAGCGCGTAGATCGCACCGTCATACGTGCCGCTCGCGAGGCCGACGGATGCGATGACTGACCCGGCACTGTCCAGAATCTCGAGCGCGCCACCGACGACGGCGACCGTCTCGCCCGGCGCCGCGGCCACGCCGGCAAAATCGACCCATGCACCCTTCGCGAGCGTCAAGTTGGTGGCGGATCCGCCCGAAATAACCACCTCGCCGCCCGAAAGAACCGTGTCACCGGCAATGGAACCGCCTGCGCCTAACGTGATCACACCACCGGAACTGACCGTTTCATTGGACGCGTTCCCGTAGATCACCTCGACCCCGCCGTTACCGATCAAGGTACCCGAGGCCGAACCGCCTGCCGCGACCGCCTGGCTCGCGCCGCTGGTCATAATATCGGTTGCCAGCGCCACACCACCCGACTCGATGGTCTGAAGACTTCCCGAGAGCAAGGTGTTGCTGACCGCCGACCCATAGATATCGGCGATGCCCGTGACGACACCATCGACGGATGCGCCGGACAACACACCGCCTGCCGCAACCAGCACCTGGCCGCCCGCCGAGATAAACGTACCACTCGCCGTTCCGGAAACGGTCATCGTCGCGCCGCTGCTGAGCGTAGCGCCCACATCGGTCGCGCCCGTACCGACGATCTCGGCACCCCCTGATACCAGAGTGTTGCCCGATGCTGACCCCGCCAACTGCAGGGATCCACTGACCGTCGCGTTCGTCAACGATGCGCCGACGCCTACCGATAACGTACCGCCGGCTACGATCGTCGTGCTCGATAGCGATGCGCCAGAGCCGATCTGTACGGCAGCCCCTGAGTTCACGGAACTGATCCCTGCACCGGAATCAATGATTGCGATCGCGCCAGTTAAGAGCGTCATGCCCCCCGTCGCACCCGATTGCAATTCGATCGTACCGCCCGAGGACACCGTCACGTTTGAGGCTGACTGGCCGTTCAAAACACTGATATGGCCGCCAGTCGATACCTGATAGGTCACACCCGAGGTCACACCGCTTTGGGTATAGCCAGAACCTACCTGCTCGATGGCGCCCACACTCAAGGTCGCCGTACCCATCGCACCGGACAACAGATTAATCGTGCCACCACTGCTGACGGCTATGTTCGATGCTGACTGACCCGAGGAAACGTCGATCTGGCCACCTGACTGCACTTGATAGCCAACGCCCGCCGTCACGCCACTCTGCGTGTAACCCGAAGCAATGATCTCGTTCGCTCCACTCAGCACGGTCGGGGCACCTGTTGCACCCGAGGGCAATTGAATCGTGCCACCGGAGGACACCGTGGTCCCGGCAACGGAGTTCCCCGCCACGAGCGTCGCGCCCGACTGCACCTGCCAGTTGGCACCGATATTCGCCGTGTACGTGACACCGGCACCCAGCGATACCGTTGCACCGACCTCGTTGATGCCAAGCGACCCAGTAGCACCCGCAAGCACAACTTCCGTCCCGCCGCTGCTCACCGTCCAACCATTCCCATCCATCGCCTGGCCAGACGACACAATCACCGTGCCACCCGACTTGACTTGGTAGGCAACACCCGAGGTCACACCGCTTTGGGTATAACCGGAACCGACCTGCTCGATGGCGCCCACACTCAAGGTCGCTGCACCGGTCGCGCCCGACAACACGTTGATCGTGCCCCCGCTGGAGACCGTGACGCTCGACGCCGACTGACCGCTCGATACGCTGATCTGGCCGCCCGACCTCACTTGGTAGGTGACGCCGTCCGTCACACCGCTCTGGCTGTAACCCAAA
>Ga0007854_10000300_pt1 | contig 33555 bp, 28 predicted proteins | sample CryBogCBH12Aug08_FD_60382 | JGI IMG/M metagenome (GOLD analysis project Ga0007854, IMG submission 60382) | Freshwater microbial communities from Crystal Bog, Wisconsin, USA - CBH12Aug08 | ecosystem: Environmental > Aquatic > Freshwater > Lake | place: Crystal Bog, Wisconsin, USA | collected... | reverse complement strand
CCGTATGCGCTCCGCGCCTGTAACGTTCTCGATCTGTCATGCCTCAATTTAGCCTGTAATCCCGGCTGAAGCAATACCGCCTAAAGGCGAAGGTTTATACCCGGCCCATGGAAAATAAAATGTTCAGCATTTCAAGATTTAGCCCATCTATCACGGGGTTTGGTATTGCTGGATGATATGGTTTTGCTTTGCGAGCATCCACTAATCTTGCAGGAACTGCTGCTTTTTGATCATCAGGTTGTGTCTTCAAAACAGCGTGTATGTTTTTATGCTTGCCGATAGAAGTAATCTCACCATTTCCAGGTTGATCTGGTTTTGGATCTAATTCGATTTGGAATACATTTCCACGAAGTTGAAACGGTATTGCCACCTTATTCCCTTTGGCACGAGTCGTTAAATCCCTAAACAACAATATTCGAGCCCGTGATGACAAGCCAGCTAGGTCAATTCGTGTTAGGGGAGTATTCTCTTTTAATTCTTTTCTAAAGTTTTTAACTTTGCTTTTTAAATCTTCATTGCGGACTTCTCTTCGAAAGAAGAGATCAGTAACTGCCTTATGACGTCTGTATTCTCTACCAGGGTAATAAACAGGCGCAGCATCAGCTTCAGTAGCTGCTTCTTACAAAACGTCCTTAAAACCAGCATCAAAAGGTTGGTCTTTATCAAGGGCTGTAGCCTTTGCTTTTTTCCCCTTACCTAAATCGTCCTCATCCCCGCTAGCTGCCTGAGCGCACCCCAAGCAAAATACTATTCCTGCAAAAACAGAAAGATACTTCAAATGTTTAATCATGACTTTTTCCTTTGTCGTAAAATTGAACACCCGCAGTAGGCGGTAAAATATTATTCTAAAGAAGGGGAAAAAAGCCGTGAGTTTCAGTTTGTTAATAAACGTTCAACAAAAATTCACCATTTTTTAAGAACTCGCAGGGTATTTTGAAAGAAAGACAGTCTTGTAAAATTGGGATGCCGTGGCTATTTCTCCCCTACCCTTTCGTCCAAAATTGAAAACTCTTTTGCTTCAAAAAGGCATTCTAAGGCCAGATCAAGTGCGCGTTGCTGAAGAAGAACAGCGCCGCCAGCCAACCAAACTTTTTGGGGAAATACTGGTTGACCTGAAATTAATCAGCCCCAAAGCATTGCAAGAAACCCTGTCCCTTGTGACGGGATTTCCTTTTGTGAATTTAAAGGAAACCTCTGTCAATCAGGGGGTGGTTTTGACTTTGCCAGGCCATATTTGGCGCCAGCATCACGCCATTGCTTTTGACAAAAACAATAACCGATTTTTAATAGCCATGGCGGACCCTGAAAATATTTTGCTTTGTGACGCTTTGAAATCGAAATTATATGAATTCCTTGGGCAGCACCCAGAAATTCAATTTTACCACGCTGACCCACAGCAAATTGAAAACGCAATTGATACCCTTTGCAAAAATAGCGATGCGCCAAATTCCGATAAGCAAGCTGCGCTTGAAATTGCCGAATCTATTTTGACCCATGCCGTTCGAAAAGGGGCCTCTGACATTCATTTCCAACCAGAGGATCAAACCCTGCAGATTCGTTGCCGCATTGATGGAATTTTAAGAACGACAGAGGTTTTGCACAAATCGGCCTGGGCTTCCCTTAGCGTGTGTCTAAAGGTTATGGCAAATCTTGATATTGCCGAATCAAGGCGTCCTCAAAGCGGTCGATTCGATCGCCAAATAGCTGGCCATGCCCTTGATTTTCGCCTGTCCACTCATCCAACTATTTTTGGGGAAAATATTGTTGTGCGGCTTTTAAATAAAGACAAATCCCTTTTGACTTTGGATGAATTGGGCTTTGAACTTTCAGATATAGACTACCTTAAAAGGGCTTCAGACTCTCCGCAGGGCATGATTATCCTAAGTGGACCGACTGGGTCTGGCAAAACGACCACCTTGTATGCGCTTTTTTCCCAAATGGATTTTGAAAAACGCAACATCATGACCCTTGAAGACCCTGTTGAATATCAGCTGTCTGGTATCCGTCAGACCGAAGTTCGTGAAGGGGGCGTGATGGGGTTTGCAGACGGCATAAGGTCCATTTTGCGCCAAGATCCTGATGTGATTTTCATAGGGGAAATTCGGGACGAAGAAACGGCGCGGATGGCTGTGCGTTCAGCAATGACGGGGCATCTTGTGATTGCAACTCTTCATGCGAATAATTGTTGTTCAGTCCCTGCCCGGCTTATGGACCTTGGTATTTCGCCAAACCTTTTGTCTGGAAACATTGTATGTGCCGTGGCGCAGCGATTGGTTCGAAAATTGTGCCAAAACTGCGCAGGGGATGGTTGCGATGATTGTGATAAAACAGGATTTAGGGGACGCGTTGCGGTGACCGAGATTTTGCCCTTTGATGCAGGTATGGACGAACTGATTTCAAAAAACGCAGGATATTTTGAGATTTTTCAGTACGTCAAATCAAAGGGGTGCCGATCCCTTGAGGCTGATTCTTTGAAAAAAGTTCAAAGGAAAATGACAACAGCCGCCGAAGTGAACCGCGTTTTGGGTGGAGAATTCTTTCTTTCGTAACAAATTTGATATAGGCTTAAACCAAGGCCTTTTGCTGATTTAGGAGTGCTAAGATGAACTTTCTACGACAAAAATATTGGTCCCCTTATGTTGCTGGGGGATTATTGGGTCTTTTGCAGATCCCAGTCTTTTTCTTGGATGCTTCTTTGGGGTCTTCAGGGGCTTTACAATCAATTGTTTGTGTTTTTTCCAATTTCCTAACAACTAATAACATTAGTACCACTTGCCTGCCAAACCTTAAAAACTGGTGGCAAATTGGGCTTATTTTAGGAATTATCTTTGGGGCATGGCTATCGATAAAGCTATCCGGTTCTGTTCGTCCCTCTATTGCCCTATTTTGGAAAAAAGCGATTCAAAACTACAGCAACAAGAAACGCTATTTTCTGGCATTTAGTGGTGGGTTTCTGTTCTTTTTTGGAGCAAGGTTGGCCGATGGATGCACAATGGGTAACGGTGTCTCTGGGATTTCTTTGCTATCTGTAGGATCCTTAGTTGTTATCATTTCCATGTTTGTGTCTGGTATTTTAACCTCGCGCTTTTATCGTTAGGAGAAATTTATGGTCATTTTCTTTACTATCCTTATGGGAATAATGATGGGTACTGCAGTGGGTGTTATCTTTGAAAAATCCAAGGTAATTGATCCTGAACAATTGATCGGCCAATTTCAGCTTCGCCGTTTTACAATGTTGAAGGTTTTTTTGTCTGCAATCGGAACGGGTATTGTTGTTTATTTTTTCTTTAATCTGTTTGCTCTTGAGCGATTAAATTGGAAAGTGTTTTCCTTGCTGCCTGATTTGCTTGGAGGGGCTCTTTTAGGGGCGGGAATTGCCCTAGCCGGCACCTGCCCTAGCACCCTTTTTGGACAACTGGGCGCAGGATACAAGGACGCAAGGTTTGTTTTTCTAGGGGCTGTAACTGGGGCAATTATTTTTTATTACTCAAAACCTGCCCTGCAAATCTGGATTAAAGAATGCTGGCCACATGAAAAATTAAGGCTCGATGAATTGGGCTTGGGGTATAACCTAACGGCTGTGTTGGTTGTTTGTTCTATAGTTTTTGTTCTTTACCTTTTAGAAAGGTATCGCCCATGGAGGGTTGATACCGAATGCCAACACATTGATTGATCTGAAAAAAATTCAGCGATCAAAGCCCTTTGATGCGGTTTGGGTTACATACCGTCCTGGTGCATGTTCAATAATGGATTCTGGGTTGACCTTGTAGGCTTGAACTTTTGGCCCCAAATTGGGTTCAATCCATCGTTCCCATTCAAGCCACCAGGACCCTTTTGTCTCCACAGCTCCCGTAAACCAATCATCGGCCTCTGTTGCGGCCGGGTCTGGATTGACCCAATAACAATACTTGTTTTGATTGGGGGGGTTAATGATCCCCGCAACATGGCCTGATGCCGATAACACGAAATGGGCATTTTTAAAATGCTTTTTTGCCGAAAAGGCTGCCTTCCATGGCACGATATGATCATTTTGTGCGCCCATGATAAATGTTGGGATCGTGATAGCTGACAGTTCTATTTGAATACCGTCCAAAGACATTTTTCCTTTTTGCATAAAGATATTATTAAGGAAAAAATTGCGAAGGTATTCAATGTGCATCTTGCCTGGCAGATTGGTTGTATCGCTGTTCCAATATAAAAAGTCCAAAGGGTTTGGGTCTTTTGCCAAAAGATAACTGTTGATGTAATTGGACCAAATTAGGTCATTGGCCCTAAGGGCACTGAACATTTTGACCATACTATTGCCAGCTAGAACTCCGTGTTTTTTTAGCTGTTTGTCTAAAATTTTGACCTGGTCTTCGCAAACGAAAACCGAAAGTTCGTTTAATTGTTCAAAGTCCACAGGGGTTGCCAAAAAACTTGCGCTTTCAATGGGTCGTTCGCCGCGTGATGATACGTTGGACAAATAGGTCATAAGGGCCACGCCCCCTACACAAAAACCAAGGGCGCTCATGGGTTGGTTCGTGATTTTTTGAACCTGATCCACAGCTTTTCCAACGCCCCGCAAGACATAATCTGCAAAGCCCAGTTCAGCGTAAGATGCATCGGGGTTAACCCAGGAAATGACAAAAATTGCACGTCCCCTTTCAAGGTTCCAGCGGATGAATGAATTTTCAGTCCGAAGGTCAAAGATGTAATATTTGTTGATCCATGGCGGAACAATTAAAAGAGGTTTTTGAAAGCAATCCTGGGTCATGGGATGAAATTGAACCAACTGAAAGATTTCATTTTCAAAAACAATTTCACCTGGTGTTGCTGCCAAATTCTTACCCACCTCAAACGCTGTCAACTTATCAAGTGATGGCAAGCGAAAAGCCCCGCCGTGTTCAGTTTGGTCCTTGATAAACTTATGATATCCTTCAATTAAATTATCTCCGCCCCGTTTAAGACTTTCACGAATGACGTCTGGGTTGGTTAACGGAAAATTTGTGGGTGCGAAAACATCCATCAGGCTTTTTAGAAAAAATATTAATTTCTTCTTTGAAATGTCGTCAACTTTTGTATTTGAAATAAGACTTTGTAAATAGCGTGCATGAAGCAGGTAAGCCTGTTTCATATAGTTGAAAATTGGATTTTGTTCCCAGTCTTGTCCCCTAAAACGACGATCATTTTTTTCAGGAATAATAATTGGCTCAACAGCTTCGCCAACGCACTGATCAAGGGTAACTTCAAAAAGCTTTTCAAGATCATCTAAATAGCGTTTTTGCAGGAGATGCCAGGTTTCAGGTTCCTCTAGAAAGGTGACCTTTATGCCCTCGTGTGCATCTACTACAATTTTACTTAAAATTTCTGTATCGAAAGGGCTAAAAGAATATGAGTCAAGTTCAAAACTTTCTATGGTTTTGAGGCAGGCCTCTTGAAATTGAATTAAAAATTCAAAGCTATCTTGAATAATTTTTGTCGCTTGGTGTGGAAAAGGCGATAGTTCTGGGTCTGTATCATTAGACTGTTGGAATTCGTTCATTGTTCATGCTAGTTTTGAGGAACTCTAATATTAGTCTAACATACGATACACTTATGAAAAGAATTTTATTTGTAGTTGGATGCCTTCTTTTAACAGGATGCGCCTCTGATTACCAGGATTTAATCCCTTTGACGCCTGGGGAACCCTTCCCTGAAAAAATAGCACATCAGGAAATTGTATGCAGCCAAGGTCAACAGAAAAAGCTGATTGAGCTTCATGATAAAATTGCTGGGGATTCTGATGACCTCTCTTTCTGATTTAGATGTTTCACGTGAAACAATTCAAAAGTTTGAAATTTATTTTGAATTGTTGAAAGAATGGAATAAAGCTGTTCCTTTGGTTCAAGAAAAAACTTTGGATGATTTTATTCGAAGACATGTCATAGATAGTTTGCAAATCATACCCCTTTTAAGAAATCAGAAAGAATCTTCTATTATTGATCTTGGAACGGGTGCTGGTTTTCCAGGTTTGGTTTTGGCGCTATACGGATTTAAAAATATAACATTGGTTGACTCTAACCGCAAAAAAACATTATTCTTGTCAGAGGTGGCGCGAAAGACATCGACGAAAGTTACTATTGAAAATGAAAGAGCTGAAAATCTAACATTAAAATATGATTTTGTTTTGTCTAGGGCCTGTACTTCTTTGTCAAATTTGCTATCCTTAATGAAGAATGTTTCACGTGAAACAACGACGGGAATTTTTCATAAAGGAGAAAAAAGCGTGCAAGAAATCAAAGAAGCAAAGGATTTGTGGGATTTTGACTATGAATTGATTCCCAGCATCATTGATCAAAGAGGAAAAATTGTTGTTGTTAGAAACGTGAGTAAAAAATATGGCTGAAATTATTGTTGTTGCAAACCAAAAGGGGGGCGTTGGTAAGACGACGACATCGGTTAATATCGCCACTGCTTTGGCTGCGGTTGATAAAAAGGTTCTGTTGATTGATTTTGATCCCCAGGGAAATGCATCAACGGGTGTTGGAATTTTAAAAAAGAATAAGATTTTAACAGCCTATCATCTTTTGGTTGGTCAATGCACAGTTGGTGAAGCTTTGATGAAAAGCCCAATCCCGGGCCTGACAGTCATTCCCGCAGGCATTCAATTGGTCGGGGCAGAAATTGAATTGGTGGGTGTTCCTGACCGGGAATATGTTCTTAAATCCGTTATTGAACCGTACCGCCCTATCTTTGATTATATAATCATTGACTGTCCCCCTTCTATGGGGCTTTTAACCCTGAACGCCTTGGTTGCTTCTGATTCGGTGATTGTTCCTTTGCAATGCGAATATTACGCCCTTGAAGGACTCAGTTACCTTTTAAGTTCCGTTCAAAAGATTAAAAAGAACTTTAACCCAAAATTAAAACTTTTCGGTGTTGTTTTGACCATGTTTGACCGTCGTAGTTCCCTTTGTTCGCAGGTTGCAACGGACGTCAGATTACATCTAAAAGACAAGGTCTTTAAAACAGTTATACCCCGAAACATCCGTGTTTCAGAGGCGCCATCCCATGGAAAGCCTGTTCTTTTATACGACGTTAAATGCCTGGGTTCACAGGCCTATATGGAACTTGCCAAAGAAATTCTTCTAAGAGAGAAAGGAAAAAGAAATGAAAAATGAGTCTTCAAAAACCCTGGGGCGTGGTTTATCTGCCCTGTTAGGGGATATAGACGATTACGTTTCCGAGCAAACCCTTCAAAAAAGCAGTAACGAGGTTTCCATTGATTCGCTAAAACCGGGTCGAATGCAGCCTAGGCAATATTTCGACCCTGAAAAAATGGAAGCTTTGGTTGACTCTGTCAGGCAAAGGGGAGTTTTGCAGCCCCTTCTTGTCCGGGACGATAACGAAGGCGGCTACGAAATTATTGCTGGTGAACGGCGTTGGCGCGCAGCCAAGCAGGCAGGCCTTCAAAATGTCCCTGTTGTGATCGTGGTTTGTAATGATCGCGAGGCCTTGGAACTGGGCCTTATAGAAAACCTACAGCGCGATGACCTGAATCCTATGGAGGAAGCAGAGTCCTTGCAAAAGTTACTGGTTGATCATCAAAAAACCCAGGAAGAAATTGCCTTTTCTGTCAGCAAAAGCCGCAGCTATGTTGCCAATATGCTGCGTTTAAACCAGTTGCCTGAGGCCGTTAAAAACATGCTGCGCGAGGGGAAAATTACGGCCGGTCATGCACGCAGCCTTTTGAATGCGCCCAATATCGAAGAACTTGCCCAAAAAATTATCACCGAAAAACTAAGCGTGCGCGCGGCTGAGGCATTGACAAAAAAGCAGAAAAACCCAAACATGGCTCTTCCCACAATTGACCCTGATATTCAGGCCATAGCAGATCGTCTTGGCGAGATTGTTGGCATGAAAACCAAATTACAAATTAACCGTATTGGGGGCATGTTAACCTTTTATTTCCAGGAATTTGAACAGTTAGATGATCTGATGAATCGCCTTCAGGGGTAGGGGAGATTAGGTTTCCTTTTCTTCACTAACCCCACTTTTTCAAAGGGTATATTTCTTTCACTGGCTCTGTGCTATAAGTATAAGCAAGTTCTATTAATTTACCCAAAAGGAGACTGACAAATGTCACAAGGATTTGATAATCAACCAGCCCTCAGAGGCGCTAGGGTTGCTGAGCAAGCCGGGATTGATCTCGGCCTCAGGAACTATATGCTGCGGGTTTACAATTATATGGCTCTTGGCTTGGCACTGACAGGCTTGGTTGCCTTTTACGCTGCAGAATCCCCTGGTCTAATGATGGCAATTTTTGGCAGCCCCCTTAAATGGCTTGTTATGTTTGCCCCACTTGGTATGGTTGTGTTTTTAAGCGCGCGTATTGGAAGTTTGTCCACCGGCACAGCTCAGCTTTTGTTTTGGGCCTATGCAGGGTTAATGGGCTTGTCCCTTTCGATTTTCTTTCTTGTCTTTACCGGCGAAAGCGTGGCGCGTCTATTCTTTATCACCGCATCTGTCTTTGGTGCCATGAGCCTTTATGGATACACAACGCACAAAGATCTAACAGCGTTTGGGTCCTTTTTGACGATGGGGCTTATAGGGATTGTTATAGCTAGTCTGGTTAACCTATTCCTTCATAGCAGCGGCATGCAAATGTTAATTTCGACCGTTGGTGTGGTGGTTTTTACCGGTCTAACCGCCTACGACACGCAGCAAATCAAGGAAAGCTACTTTGAATCGGATGGACAAGAAATCGCCACTAAAAAGGCCATTCTTGGGGCCTTGAACTTGTATTTGGATTTCGTGAATCTGTTCATTTCGCTTTTGCGTATTTTTGGGGATCGTCGTTAAAAAAATCCCTTTTGCAAGGCTTTATACTTGACCGCCCTTTCGGGGGCGGTTTTTTTTGTCTTGAAATCATGATTATAATACATATCTAGTATGATGAAAATGCATATAAAAAGTAAAAATTATTAAGGAAAAATATAAAAAAACGGTCAAAATTCACAAAGAGGTTTTCAAAAAATATGCGCCAATCCCTTGTATCTTAAGGCTTTGTGAGTTTAAAAATTAAAAATAATACAAAGTATTTATTATGACTTGTTCTTTTTTTGCATAGCTGGTATCACATCTATGCGATGTGTATTTTTAAAGATTTGTATTCTTTGAGAAACTTATATATTTTTTCCCATAAGGAAAAGGATGAATTTCTTCTAGAATAACGGATAGGTCACTGTTTCTTCTTATAGAAGATCAGAGACATTTGTAATGTAACCCTCATTAAGTAAGGATTTTAACCTTGGTTGCTACTGTTAAAAAAGAACACCAAACCTTTGCAGAGCGTGTCAAATCTCTCAGAGGGTATTTATCAATGACGCGCAAGGAATTTTGCAGTAAACACGCAATTCCTGAACCAACTTTGCGCGCTTGGGAACTATCCCTTTATTCCATAAGCCCATCCCATCTTCAAAAGCTAATTAGGGCCTTTGAACGGGAAAATATTTTATGCACAGAGGATTGGCTTTTAAGAGGCGAGGGAACACCGCCCCTTTTTGCTGCGGAAACAATTGGGCGCGAACTTGAGAAAATCACCAAGGACATATCGACTCAGCCATCTTTAATTAGCCCTGTTCTGGTGGAATCCGCCGTTTTTCAGCGCTATAATCCAGGGTCCCTGGTTATACAGGTTTCAGACGATTCTATGTGTCCCCAGTTTGAAAAGGGTGATGCAGTTGGTGGTATTAAACAAAGCGACCCCCTAAAGGCATCTGACTTTGGCAAGGTTTACATCGTTGTTCTTGAAGGTGAAGACCCTATGGTTCGAATCCTTTACCAAGGAAATACAGGTGACAGCTTTACCCTCGGTTGTCTTAACCTTATGAATCAGGTTAAAAACCCAATCATGACCGATGTAACCCCGAAAGAACTATATCAGGTCGTTTGGCACAGAAAGAATAACTAACCCCGCCACTGTTTGCGCCAGGCCTGGAGCATCAGAATCACCCAAAGGGAATTTTGGTGGTTAAAGCGCCCACTAAGGTGGTCCTTCCAGGCCTTTTGGACAGGATCTGGGTCCATAACCTCAGAAAGGCTGGATGGGCTTAAAAGGTCCTCTGCCCAGTCGCGCAACGGACCCCTCAGCCAGCGGTTAAGGGGAACACCGAACCCCATCTTGGGACGTTCAAACAAGGACACAGGAACATAATCCCTTAGGATTTCACGAAGGGGCCACTTTCCCTTTGTCCCATGTATCTTCTCAGCCAAAGAATACCTCCAGCCCATAGCAACCACCCGGTGATCCAAAAGGGGGACGCGGGCTTCAAGGCCAACAGCCATACTGGCCCGGTCAACCTTGGTCAGCACGTCATCCGGAAGATAACTAAGCGTATCTATGTACTGCATCTTCTCAATGGTCTCTTTCAAAAAGGATGCTTCTTCAAAGATTGGCAAATCTGGTTCCACTTCACCCTGAAGCAAGGCATTCGGATCGGCCCACTGGCTGACCAGGGAACTATAAAGCTGCTGCGAATTTTTGGCCATTAACATTTGAAGGACACGTTCAATACGTTCAGCTGGCCGCAAAGCCTTGTAATGGGTCGGAAGAATTGCCTCCATCGCCCTCCAAAGGGGGTGCGGAACATAAGACAAAGCCTTTCCTAGCGTTTTTCTAAGGGGCAGACGCTGACACTGCCGCCAAATTTTCTCGCCCAAAAGGTAACGATTGTACCCTGCGAAAACTTCATCCCCTCCATCACCAGAAAGGGCTACAGTGACCTGTTGTTTGGCCAATTGTGACACTAAAAGGGTTGGTATTTGGGAAACATCGGCAAAGGGTTCATCGTACAGGGCTGGAAGCCTTGGTATAACCGAAAGGGCTTCCTTCGGTGTTATGTATAGTTCCGTATGATCTGTCCCCAGGTGGCGCGCGATTGCAAGGGCATAGGGGGCCTCGTTATGGTCCTCTTCCTCAAAACCAATTGTGAACGTCTTAATGGGTCTGGTGCTTTGCGATTGCATCAGGGACACAACCAACGACGAATCAATCCCGCCTGACAAAAGGGCGCCTAGGGGAACATCCGAAATCATGCTTCTTTGAACCGCATCCTTTAATAGGGCATGCAATTCTTCCTCGGTCGGGGACGCATAAACAGAATCATGGCGTTCTTTTTCGATGACGGTCTTTAAGGACCAATAGGTGTGGATTTTAGGGTCCTCGCCAACCCGGTAGGTCAGAATTGTCCCAGGGCACAGCTTTTTAGCGTGCTTATAAATGCTATAGGGGGCTGGAATATACCCGTACCGAAGGTACAAGGCCATGGCTTCATGGTCCGTGTCCCTTGGAAACTCTGGGTGGGCACAAAGCGCCTTAAGTTCAGATCCAAACATAAGCGTCCCCTGGTGATAGGACCAATAAAGGGGTTTAACCCCCAGGCGATCACGTACCAAATAAAGGCGCTTTTCCAGGGTGTCCCAAATGGCAAAGGCAAACATGCCAATAAATTGTTTGGTGGCTTCCTCAACGCCCAGGGCAGCGCAGGCCTCAAGCATAACTTCGGTATCAGAATGTCCGCGAAAACGCACCCCTTTTGCCTCTAAGATAGGGCGAAGTTCTTGATTGCTGTGGGTTTCCCCGTTATAGACCATAACCCACCTTCCGCAGCTGGAATGCATGGGCTGGTGACCTGCTTCGGACAAATCAATAATAGAAAGCCGGCGCTGGGCAAGGCCAATTTGGCTTTTTTCATCCACCCATAATCCTTGGTCGTCAGGGCCCCTGTGAAACAATGTTGTGTTCATTGCATTCAAAAAGTTAAGGAAGTCGCCTTTCGATGATTTTTTCAAGGCCACAAAGCCTGTAATACCACACATCTAGCTTACCCTGTAAGACGGGATGGTTTGAAAAATACTCAGCATCTTGAATCTGGTTTGTTTATAGGCCATGATGGTGGAACAGTCTTGCATTTGATGAAGTTTCATTCTACATCAGGTAGTATTAAAAGATAAGATTTAAATATGCTGAGAGTCGCGCCGTGATTATAAATTGCCCCCAGTGCTCAAAAGAATATGTTTTGCATTTAGATCAACTTCCACAGGCGAAGCCCTTACCAAACCATGGCTATGGTTGGATCATGTCCTGCCATGTCTGCAAATACAGGTGGTGGCACAAAAGCAAAACTCAGCCCGATCTGCCTTTGGCGCAAAATCCTTCGGACCATTTTGAGGACCTGGGCGATTTGCCAAGCCCCAAAAGAATTGTTACGCCTGTTCCTGCAAGGCCGCAAAGCTTTCCTGATGAAAGCTCTTATTACCAATCTTCCTTTGATGGTCCGCAAACAGTTGTTGAGATGGAAGAAGGGCGCCTTCGTCCAGAGCCTGAGGCCCCAAAAACATCCCTATCAAAGGTTTTGGTTACGTTTTGGTTGTTATTTTTGTTGATTGCCGGCATGGCGTTCAGTGCCTTTTACGTTTACAGGGGTGATCTTTCCAGATTATGGAGTAAGCCTAACCCCATTCCCGTTCAAGTTCAAAATCCGATGGTGCTTCCTGAACCCCATGATCCTTTGGTTTTACAAAACGTAAAATATAGCACCCAAGCGGCTGCTGATGGTCAAAGCTATCTGAACGTGGTTGGGGAAATTGTGAACCCTAATCAGGCCGCTGTTTCTTTGAACCCCCTTAGAATTGTTGTTTGGGGTCACTCTCAGAATAACCAGGCCTCAGAGTCTGCCTCTGAGCCACCAGCCAGCACCGTCAAAGCAGACTGGTCTCATCCGTGGGAAAGACAGCATGTTCTGCCTGGGGAACGTCTGTGGTTCCAAAGTGGAACACTTTTAGCCCCTAATGTCCAAATCGAACGGGTTGATGTCACGTTGCCTTAATTCTGCGTTACATGTGCGCTCATGAAAAAGACCATGTCATCCCGGAAAATTGGACGAGTCCAAGCTTTGCTTGGATTACGAGTCCTTTATCCGGGATCTTTCAAAAATCTGCCAAGCAAGATCCCTGGGACCAAGTTTCACTACGCGGCAAAGCCAGTGTTCAACTAGGTTCCGGGATGACACGCCCCTCCACCAGTAGCCCAACGGCTTGACCGTGGGGTCCAGCTAAAAGCGATGAGCAGCAAGATTTATTATTTAACGCCAAACCTTTTTTGTATTATCTCATAGTTTCCGTTTTCGTCAGACCCTTCTCCTACAATTTGCTCACTGTAGTCTTCTTTATAGTTTTGAAATTTCTCAACCATGGTCTTTATCCAATCTTCTTGTACGTTAGAAAGTACGTACTGATCGGCGAACTTTACTATGTTTGAATTCAATGTCTCTACACCTTTTTCTGTTTGAGGCAGTTCAAAGATAATGGACTTTAATGAATGATTAAGCGGAACGATATGAATTAATACGGCAAGTTTAGGTGTTAGTGGCACATAGACATTTCCGTATTCTAACATACATACAGGGTTATCACTCGTAATAAACGGTTTGGCAGTTGTATTGTGAATTATGGACCAAGGCATTCGATAGTAATACAATCCAGCTTCAGGCATGCCTTCTATCAGACCCGTGTTTGAAAAATGTGGATCAATTTTCAATCTGATTCTTGGGTCTTCTAAATCGTTAGCCATGGTTTGTGCATTAATTTCATCAGGATTCTTTGATACTTTTTTAACGTGCTCTATTATCTCTTGGTATCGGTTAGGATTGATTCGAAGGTCTTCTGCCATTTTTCTGCCAAGATTTTCTATATCCTTTTCCAAGGCTAATTTTCCAAGCCCTTTTCTTTTTGGCGTCCAAAGACGCATCCGTGCAATGTTGGAGGCTATGTATAATTTAGCATCCCCATTGTAGTTATTATCTTCAAAATCCTTGAGGGAAGGATTATATCCATTCTCTATAAATCGAAAATAATCATCCAGTGGCCTATTGTTTTCAAAATAGGGGTTATAGTCTCCACCTGCTTCACAACACACCGATTTAATTGATTTGCTCTTACAGTCATTTGGATTGCTTTTCCAATACCGCCATATAAATCCAGGTTTATTCGGATCACTAAAATGCTTCAAGTATGTCCTTGCGTTGTAATGATCGCTAGACGCATCTGGGGCTTTTTGATTTGGTGTCATTTCACTTTTTCTCCACTTATGTAATTTCTCCAGAAACCTGCTGGAGAATTGCCGATACACCTCACTCCCGGTGATAGGGGTGGTTATTTTTAATTTGCTGACAGCGATAAAGTTGTTCAACCAAAAGGGATCTAACCAACATGTGGGGCCAGGTCATTCTGCCCAGGTTAAGCAACATCTGGCATCGTTCTTTAACCTGGTTGCTTAGGCCATCTGCGCCCCCTATAACGAAGGTACAAACCTTAACGTGCAGGGCCTGATTTTCCAAAAGGTTAAACAGGGACCGGGTCGAAAGATCCTTGCCCTTTTCATCCAGGCCAACCACGTATTCCTGGGCGCCTAGGTGGTCCAGAATCAACTGACCCTCGTCTTGTTTTGTGTAATGTTTTTTCGAAATAACTTCCTGGACCGAAAAATCCAGCGTCAGGCGCCTTAGGTAAGAATCCAATAACTGCTTTTCAGGGCCTGCCTTCAGCGCCCCGACCCCAATTAACCTATATTTCATAGGGGCAAAATTGGGGCAGATCCTTCTTCAGGGTCACGGGTTTCCCACATTTTTTCCAGGTTGTAGAAAATTCTAGCCTCTGGTTTAAAGACATGCACCCAAACGTCGCCTGCATCGATCAGCACCCAGTCACACTGGGGCATTCCTTCGGCAACAACGCTGTGTCCCCGTTGTTTCAGGGTTTGCGATACATGATCCGCAAGGGCGTGCACCTGACGGCCTGATGTTCCGGTTGCAATAACCATGTAATCAACAATGGCTGCCTTGTGGGTCAGGTCGATTGTAACAATGTTCTCAGCCTTTTTTTCATCAAGCAGGTGATGAATTAATTGAGAAAGTTCATAAGAAGTCATGGGTTTTTATTTATAACCAGGTCATTTGATGTGAGGGTATTCTATCGATCACCCCACTCTATTTCAATCTTTATGTGGTGGGGCCTTAAGAAACGCTGTTTTCAGGCTGCGTCGCGTGATTTTTGAACCGGTGACAAAGGTCCCGGAAGTGGTAGTAGGTGTAGAGGCAGGAGCAGATACCAACCAAGCTTGCAAGATACCAAATATAATTTTTAAATGTTGTAGAGTTTGTATCCATCATATCAGGCAAAATGCCACTTAAAATGATTATGAAGGTTAACAAGAAAAAAATGATAAAAGAAAAAATAGTAAAACGTGTAGAAGTTACAAAACAAATGGCTAAGTACTTTTCGGTGAAATAACTCATCTTGTGTTGTTTGCCTAACCTAAAACATGTGATTGCCGTAAATGCTGAAAGCATGCAGAGCCAAATAGCTTCCAGAGGAGATATGGGATCGGAAGTGAGTGTGCAGAAAACAAGAGGTACGGTGCACACCAAAGGCAAAAAATACAACAGGTACTGCCTGTCTGTAACCTTCCCCTCAACGATGTTTTGCTTCAGCTTTTTAATATTCCAAATGATCATGATCTTTAGACTTCTTTGCCTAGTTGCATATATTGAACGGGAAAAATACACAATGTATAGCTGCTTGTAAAGGGTTTTTTTGTGCTACACCACAAACCGCATCAGGTACGCATCCTTAGGTTCTTTGCCTGTGTAATAGTTGGGGCGGGTTCCGACAACCTTAAATCCCTCTGATTGGTACAGATGAATCGCGGCCCCGTTATCCACCGCAACCTCAAGAAAAATGGGACCACTGACAGTTTCCAAAAGCTTTTTTAACAGCGCCCGACCAATGCCCTTTCCTTGGTGGTCTGGGTGCACAGAAAATGTCAAAATTTCGCATTCCAAGTTTACTTGTCTAGCCAAAATAAACCCGCAAGTCTCAGCCTTTTCAAGGGTCATCCAGCCTGTTATCCGACCCCATTTGGTCGATGTAAAGAAATCCTGAAATGTCTCGGCTGACCAGGCTGATTCCTTGAAGCAAACAGCATGTAACATGGCCAAGGCCACGCAGTCAGCATCTTCAATGGGTATCATGAGGGTTCCTTAGTAAATCGTTGCAATCAAGCAGTCTATGAATTTGGCCCGTTAGGTAAAAGGGAATAGACAAAAGCGTATAGGACAGATTCTGCCCATCCCGCCCCTTTACAGAAACGGCTGTGATACTTGGAAAATCGTTATTAATGCGAACCGCAATCGTTGATTTTTTGAGATCCATAAAAAGGTGAAGGGACTTTAAACTTCCCGTACTGCCTGATTTCACCTCAACGGGAATGACTTGTTTTCCGTGCTCTATTAAATAATCAATTTCGGCATTGGACGGTTTTTCCTCCCGCTGCCAATAGTAAAGCGATGGCTCTTCATAAGGGGGGAAAAGCGTGCGCAGCATTTGTCCTGCTACCTGTTCGGAAATTCCCCCTTCGGTGGTTGTCTGAGGCATAGAAAAGCCATTTCCAAGTGATCTGCCCGCAAGTCCAACATCCAGGAAAATCTCCTTAAAGGCCTTTTCTTTAACCTCAGCTCCCAAGGGGACGCCGTTGCCTGAGGAACTTTGAACACCATGACACAACCGTGCTTTGTTGAACAAAGATAGAATTTGCTTTCCAACGGCAGACTGAATAGACGAATCTGCCTTTGAATAAACAAATTTTTCACCCAATTGCAGCGGAACAGCTTTTAAAATTGTATCTAATTTATGAACGTCAATGCGTCCTTTGTACTTGAAGAAATCATCACGGTAAGTTGTCAGAAGGTCCTGCTGAATATTTATGACATCCTCTATGGATTGATTTTTGATCCAATTCGCCACCACGGCGGGCATGCCGCCCACACAAACGTAGGTTCTAAAACCATCCTGTAGCTTTTCATGAATCGCAGAGGGAATGACAAAGGGGGGCTTAATGTTCCTGATGTAGGTTAACAAAGTTTCTTTGCCGCAGCCGTGCAGAAACTCTTCAAAGGAAAGGGGTTCTAGGTGCATATAGCTGATGCGCCCAACAGGCATGCTAAAGGCATGGTCTTGCAAAATGAATTCAAGCAGGGATCCTGCTGCGATGACGGGTAATTCTGGCAGGTCCTCATAGAACCATCTTAGCTTTGCAAGTATTTCTGGGGCCTCTTGAATTTCATCCAAAAAAAGCAGGCTGGATGCTGGGTCAATTTTTACGCCAGAATAAACCTCTAAGTTTTGCAAAATTTCTTTTGGGTTATTTGTTTCAAAAAGGGACTTGATTTGGGGATCGCGTTCGAAGTTTACCTCGACCAATTTTTTTTCTGTATGAAGGGCTAGTGTCCTGGCAAGCCATGTTTTCCCAACTTGCCTTGCCCCCCGAATGACTAGAGGTTTACGGTCTGGGCTTACAATCCATTTATTTTCCAGGTAAGGCAAAGCAGATCTGAACATTATGTTTCAGCCTCGTTTGAGGGGACTTATGCTCCTAGAATAACAAAAAAACTGAGTAAGTCAAGAAAAGAGGTGGCTGTTTTCGTGACTTGCTCAAGAAAAGTAAGTGGTGTTTTTGTGTTTTCCGCTCTTAACATAGTCCGGCAGGTAAAGATAGTAGGGCTCAAAAGTCTCACATTCAGGAGCATTCTTAAGGGCGCTTATGTTATAAAGATCAATTTGGCACGCTGCCAGATTTTCGTTATGGGAAATCCATCTGTCCTCAAAAAAGATCTCGTTTGGGGACGGGTAATCTGAAATAACCTTCATGTCAGGGTGCGCCTTCAAAAGGTCCCTTAGCTGATGAAACGTATACTCCCCAGGCGGTTCACCTAGGCATTCTTTAAAAACCTGCCCATAAAAACTGCCTTTTTTTGAATCAATCAGAACAATAACAGGGTCCTTTGTCTGCATTTGGGCGGCATGGGCTAAAACGTCAAAGTTGGTTGGTGAAAAGATATGTGCCTCTGGAAACGCCAGCGACAATCCTTGAGCTGTTGCAAGGGTGACGCGAATATTTGTGAAAGCCCCAGGCCCTTTTGGGGCCATTAGAAGGGCAATAGGGGGGGCGCAGGCCCCTTTCCAGACTTTTTCGATAAAAGGTACCAAAACCATTCCCTGGGTCTGTCCTGCCTCTATTTTAAGGGAATCATTGACACGTCTGTGGCCCGTTTCCAAACTCACAAAGCATTCATTTTGTTCAAGGTAAAAGGATAAAATGACCATGGCGACTATATTTTTTCATAAAAGACTTGAATTCCTCTAAGTAAATCCATACATTTTCAATGTGCTGAATTCAACATAAGTTATTTTTTCGGGTCGTATTTTAGGGTGGATGTTCTCCAACGCATTGAAAATAGTATAGCAGAACCTCTTTTAGATAAAGGGTATGCTGTCGTTCGCGTCCAAATGAATGGAAATATCAGAAAAACACTGCAGGTCATGATCGAAAGGATCGATGGTCAGCCCATTACCGTTGATGATTGTGCGCAGGCAAGTTATTCAATTTCAGTGCAATTAGATGTGGAAAATGCTGTCAGCGGTTCCTATGTCTTAGAGGTGTCTTCCCCTGGACTAGATAGACCTTTGGTTAAGATTAAGGATTACCAGCGTTTTGTAGGGCATGCTGTGGTTGTTAAAACGACGCAGGCTATTAGGAACCGTAGAACTTTTCAGGGAACGTTGGAATCTGCGACAGAAACGGATATAACAGTGGTGCTGGAAAGCCCAGAAAAGGATGAATCTCCGATTTTTAATATTCCCTACACTGATATTCACGCTGCGCGTTTGCATGTAGCGTTCTGATCGACTATAAATACGATAACGCAAACAAATTTAAACCATCCAAAACTGACAATAGAGGATAAAAATTTTGGCTAGTAGAAAGATAAAACCAGTAGAGACAGAGGCGGTAAGTCAGCCGCGCCATGAGTTGCTTCAGGTTGCTGAGGTTGTTGCCAGAGAAAAAGGCATTGACCGAGAAGAAGTCTTGGAGGCTATGGAGCAGGCTATTCAAAAGGCCGGTAAAGCCAAATATGGTTTTGAACATGACATTCGTGCTGTTATTGACAGGACAACGGGGGACGTCAGTATCCACCGTGTTAGAACCGTTGTTGCTGAGGTTGAAGATCCTTTGACTCAATTGACTGTAGAGGATGCAAAACTTGAAAGTCCCCATGCTGAGGTTGGTGACGAATTAAACGAAACGTTGCCCCCTATTGAATTTGGACGTGTTGCGGCGCAAAGCGCCCGTCAGGTGATCTTTCAAAAGGTCAGGGACGCAGAACGCCTGCATCAGTTCGAGGAATTTAAAGGTCGTATTAACGAAATTCTAAGCGGACTTGTAAAGCGCGTAGAATTCGGCAACGTTGTTTTGGACATTGGCCGGGGCGAGGGTGTTCTTCGCCGTGAGGACATTATCCCCCGTGAGACGTTCCGCGTGGGCGACAGGGTTCGCGTTCTAATAGCCGAACTAAGGCCAGAGGCGAGGGGGCCCATGGTCATTCTTTCCAGAACCCATCCCCAGTTCATGGCTAAGCTTTTTGAGCAAGAGGTTCCAGAGATTTACGATGGCGTGATCGAAGTCAAAGCCGTTGCAAGAGATCCTGGCAGCCGTGCGAAGCTTGCTGTTTATACCCAGGACCCAGGCATTGACCCCGTTGGTGCTTGTGTTGGTATGCGTGGAACCCGTGTGCAGGCGGTTGTTGGTGAACTTCAGGGTGAAAAAGTTGACATTATCCCCTGGTCATCGAATCCTGCGACGTTCGTTGTAAACGCCTTGGCACCCGCGGAAATCATGAAGGTTGTCATTGACGAGGATTCTAAGCGTGTCGATGTTGTGGTTGCCGAAGACCAGTTAAGTCTTGCAATTGGGCGAAGGGGACAAAACGTTCGCCTTGCTTCCCAGTTGACAGGGTGGAATATTGACATCATGACCGAGGCCGATGAAATCACAAAACGGACAGCGGAAAGTTCGAACCGTTGCCAGCTGTTCATCGATGCGTTGGATGTGGATGAAATGATTGCACAGCTTTTAGCATCAGAAGGATTCTCTAAGGTTGAGGAAATTGCTTTTTCAGATGTTTCTGAATTCTCTTCCATAGAAGGTTTTGATGATGAAATTGCTGAAGAACTTCAGAATCGTGCGCGTCAGTATCTTGAAAAACGAGATCAAGAGGCGTTGACACGTTGCCGTGAAGCCGGTATGGCTGAGGACTTGATGGCTCTAGAGGGGTTGACCTCGGTCACTCTTTCCAAGATTTGTCAGGCCAAGATTAAAACCTTGGATGATTTGGCCGAATTATCAGGGGATGAATTGCTCGATATAACGGGCAAAGATAGTTTATCTCTGGATGACGCAAATAAGATTATTATGGCAGCGCGTGCACATTGGTTTGAAAATGTATAGTCGCTGGTTAAGGATGAAAGTAAAAGAAAAGCATGACGGAAACAACGGAGCCTAAGAATCCAGTAGGCAAGGACGATGGACAGAAGAAAACTTTAACTTTAAGCAAAAAGTTAGAGCTTAAGAAGGTCGTGGAAAAAGACCAGGTTAGGCAGAGTTTTTCTCATGGCCGGTCAAAAACCGTAGAAGTTGAAGTGAGGCGAAAGCGCGTTTCTTTGACCGGTAAACCAGCTGAGAAAACACCAGAGCAGACTGAAATTGACCAGATTTTCTCTGCAGAGCCTATCGATTCAGCTACGGCTAAAAGACTAACTCACGGCGAATTGGAAACACGGTACAAGGCCGTTAAAAAGGCTCTTCGTTCAACCTCTCAGGAAACAGACGAGGCTGAGGAATTTTCTGATGACGCCGAACTGGAACAAGAGGAAGAGACTGAAGTAGAGCTATCCGCTCCTGAAGAAAACACTCAAACTTCCCCATCATCTGAGGTTGTCCTTCAAAAACCCAAAGAATCTAAGGCAAGGTTCCAAGAACTGAAAAAGAAAGCACCAAGCCTTGATCAAATGACCCCGATTGTCTTAAGGGCATCCAGTTATGGACCTTCGAAAGAGACTGTGGCCAAAATGCAGGCGGCAGCTGCTGCCGCTGTTCTAGTCCCTGAAGATGTGACACAAAAGCCCGTAACAAAGCACGTTCACGCCCCAAAGCAAGTCAAAGATGCTGACTTCGATGACGAGGTTGGAACTGGCCGCAAAACGGTTGGTCGCCTTGAACCTAAGAAACCAGGCGCTGTGCGCAAATCTTTTGAGGCTCCGCGAAAGCTTCACAGAAACGTTCTTACAAAAGTTCTAGAGGGTGACGAGGGCGAAAGAATGCGTTCTTACGCTGCCATGAAGCGCGCCCGTCAAAAGCATAAATTACAGAATGAAGATCAAGACCAGATCAAGATCGTTCGTGATGTAATTATCCCTGAAACAATTTCTGTTGGTGAGCTTGCCAACCGTATGGCCGTTCGTGGTGCTGACGTTATCAAGTCCCTTATGAAACTGGGGATGATGGTCACCATCAACCAGATGATTGATGCAGATACTGCCGAATTGATTTGTACCGAATTTGGTCACAAATTCAAGCGCGTAGCCGATTCTGATATTGAACTTGGCCTTGGCGGAGAAGAAGACGATACAGCTGATATGCGTTCACGCGCACCTGTTGTGACGGTTATGGGGCATGTGGACCATGGAAAAACGTCGCTTTTGGATGCGCTTCGGAAGACCGATGTTGCAGGGGGCGAGGCTGGTGGTATCACGCAGCATATTGGTGCTTATCAGGTTACCCTAAAATCCGGTCAAAAAATTACGTTCATTGACACCCCTGGTCACGCAGCGTTCAGCGAAATGCGCGCACGTGGTGCCAATGTGACGGACATTGTTGTTTTGGTTGTTGCCGCTGATGATGGAATTATGGAACAAACCCTTGAAGCAATCCACCATGCTATGGCCGCAAAGGTTCCAATCGTTGTGGCAATCAACAAGGTTGATAAGCCAGATGCGAATCCTGAGCGTGTTCGAACAGAACTGCTTCAGCATGGCATCGTCCTTGAAGAATACGGCGGCGAAGTGATGAGCGTTGAGGTTTCAGCGAAACAACGTCTGAACCTTGAAAAGCTAGAAGAAACCATTTTGCTTCAAGCCGAAGTTTTGGACCTGAAAGCAAATCCCAACCGTACAGCCCATGGCGTTGTGGTTGAGGCCAGAATGGACAAGGGGCGCGGTACTGTTGCAACCGTTTTGATTCAACGGGGAACCCTTCGGGTTGGCGATATTTTCGTAGCTGGAACAGAATGGGGTCGTGTGCGTGCCCTTGTGAACGATCATGGACACCCAGTGAAGGACGTCCTGCCAGCCATGCCGGTTGAGGTTTTAGGCTTTAACGGCATACCTGGAGCTGGTGATGAATTCTTCGTTGTTGAGGACGAGGCCAAGGCAAGAGAAGTTGCGGCCTACCGTCAGCATAGAAAGCGTGAAAATACGGCTGTTGCTTCTGCTCGCGGGACGATGGAACAAATGATGTCCAAAATTGCAGCTGGCGAAGCCAAAGAATTGCCGCTTGTCATTAAGGCAGATGTTCATGGTTCGCTGGAAGCTATTACAGCCAGCCTTTCAAAATTAGGAACTGCTGAAGTGTCAGCCCGAATCCTGCACGGGGCTGTTGGTGGTATTAACGAAAGCGACATAACCCTGGCGCGTGCTTCGGGCGGTGTTATCATCGGCTTTAACGTTCGTGCAAACCCACAAGCCCGTGAAATGGCAAAGCGTGATGGAATCGAAATTCGGTACTATTCTGTGATCTATGACGTTTTGGACGACATGAAAGCCGTGATGAGTGGCTTGTTGACCCCAACAGTTCGCGAGAAGTTCCTTGGAACCGCTGAAATTCGGAGCGTCTTTAATATCACAAAGGTTGGAAAGATTGCAGGTTGTTATGTCACAGAGGGGCTTGTTAAACGCGGATCAAAAGTTCGCCTGTTGCGTGATAACGTTGTCATCCATGAAGGGGATCTAAAAACCTTGAAGCGTTTCAAAGACGAGGTTAAGGAAGTCAAAGACACCTACGAATGCGGTATGGCGTTCGAAAACTACAGTGACATTCGCGTGGGCGATGTGATTGAATGTTTCGAACTTGAATCAATCGCGCGTCAACTTTAAGAAAACAGGACTGATTGGGTGTCTAAATCTCTGAATCTTTTTGTGCCAACAAAGGCACCCAGCCACCGCCAGAAACGGGTTGCACAAGAGATTAGGCATTATCTGGCCGAGGTTTTTATGCGGGGCGACTTCCCGCCCCGGTATACAGAGGGTGGAGATTTGATATCCCTTCCAGCACCAGTCACAATCACTGATATTTCCCTGTCACCGGACCTAAAGCATGCGGTCATATTCGTGATGCCTTTGGGCGGAAACCACAAGGAAGAAACGCTGGAATTTTTAAGGGCAGCATCGAACTTTCTTCGAAAATGTCTTTCTAAGCAGCTGTTGTTACGCGGCACCCCAAAGCTGATTTTTCAGATTGATCAAGGCATGGAAGAGGCGCAGAAAATCGAAGCCCTTTTGAAGAAGATTTAAGAGGTAGGGGGCAAGGCCACCTCATGAAAATCCTCTACAGACTTTGTCCTCCCGGAGCTTAGTTGAGCCGCGGCTTTGCCGCGTGGAGAAACTTAGCATCAGGGATCTTTTCCAAAAGTCTGCCTGGCAGATCCCGGGTCATAAGCCTCAGAGCCGCAGAAAATCTGCGGATCCGGCTAATGCCCGGGATGACATGGTTTTTTCATGAGGTGGTCCTGGGGTAGGGGGCCTCAAAGGCCTTGGTGCAGCATAAATATCCCTTCATTTGTCATTCCCGCGGAAGCGGGAATCTAGGAAAACAGCCGTTTTCTGGATCCCCGTCTGCACGGGGACGACACTGAAAGTCAATAGCAGGGGATTTTAGTTTTAACCTTTGCTTAATGTCTTTCCTGTAATCTGGATAAGATTAGGTTTCGGAATTTGCTCTTTGACACTTGGCTTTTTTTAAGGAATTTCATGTCCTTGTAGGGATGGCACTCATCCCCCACCCAATCCACCCTATATTATAAAGGATGAATATTTAATGAATTATTAAAAAAATAAACAATTGCATTTAATTTGTTTTTATTTACTTTTGTGATTCACTACACTGAACGTAGGGCCTGGCTTTGTGTGCCGAACCCAAGAAAAATTTTTCATCTCCCCCCAACCTTCTCAAAAATAATTTTGGCAATTCTGTGGTATTCCTGGGCAATCAGGGAATCTGGGTTCTTGATCACAATCGGGACCCCTTCATCACCACCCAGGCGAATGGAAAGATTAATTGGAATTTCACCCAAGAAGGGCACGCTTAATTTTTCAGCCTCTAACCGTGCACCACCGTGCCCAAAGATTTCGCTGACTTCGCCGCATTTGGGGCAACAAAACTCGCTCATGTTTTCAATAATACCTATGACCGGAACCAAGACCTTTTCAAACATATGAAGACCCTTTCGGGCATCAAGAAGGGCAATATCTTGAGGCGTTGACACAATGACTGCCCCATTCAAAGGGACCTTTTGCGTCAGGGTCAAATGCACATCCCCCGTTCCCGGGGGCATATCAACCAAAAGAATGTCCAAGGGGGCATCGTCCTTTGCCCAAAAAACATCCTTTAATAATTGTTGCAAGGCGCCCTGGACCATAGGGCCCCGCCAAATCAGGGGCGACTCTTCAGGAATCATCAGGCCAAGGGACATGCACTGAATTCCATAACAACTAAGGGGGATCAGCTTTTTATCGGCGGTAACCCCTGGTTTTTCAGTTAAATGCAGCATTCTTGGCAAGGAAGGCCCATAGATATCAGCATCCAAAAGCCCAACCTTGTAACCCAGTTGCCCAAGGGCCACCGCCAGATTAACTGCCGTTGTTGACTTTCCAACTCCGCCTTTTCCAGACGCAATGGCAACAATACATGAAACACCCGGCAAGGGCAGTTGTTTTTGAAACGGATTCATTTTGGCCTTTTAAATCAAGAAGGGGCTTTGGTTGAACCATAGAATAGAGCGTTGACCTTTTCAAGGAATCAAGACTTAACACATTCCCCATAAATCTTAATAAATTTTTAAATAATTAAGCCTTACCATTGTGGTTGAAGGACCAACTATTCTTCACCGCAAATTTGAATGAAAAGGCATTAATGAATAACAAGCGTCTCAGTTCTGTGTTTTATAAGTGGCTATTAATGCTGGTCGCTATAACTTTGCCTATTCAAAGTGCGGGGGCGACGCAGACAGTATTAGCACCTACCTATAATTATAGAAACTCTCTTGTAACGAATGGTCCCTATGGATTAGCTTTTGATGCGTCTGGAAAGCTGTATGTGGCGAACTACTATGGTCATAGTTTTTCTGTTTTTGGGGATTTGGCGGATGAAACCACCGGTACCTCTTACACAATTCAAGACAGCGGCAATCCAACTGCTTTGGCTTTTGACGGGAATGGCAATCTGTATGTTTCAGATATTTCGAAGGGGTGTGTTTATATCTTTGAATCTGCGACCATTACTGGGTCTAGCCCCCTTACACCTGATTTGACCATAAATTCAAGCGGTTTTGGTTCTGGAGGAGGACATGGCCCATGGGGGTTGACCCTTGATTCCGCTAATAACCTTTATGTTGTTGGCAATAATTATGGCATAACGGTCCCTGTTTTTGAAAGCAGCGCCATTAGTACTGCGCTTGCTAACAAAGACACCGTCCCAAATCCGACGCTAACCCCTGACTACACCCTTAATGGGACAGGTTTCCTAAATGGAATTGCCTTTGATGGGTCTGGTAAGTTGTATGTTACAGATTGGAGCCAGGGCTGGGTCGATATTTTTAATTCTACTAATTTAACGGGCTCAAGCGGTTCCGATGGAAACATCGGTGGTTTTTATGGTCCTGTTGCGGTTACATTTGATTCTGCTGATCGTATGTATGTAACTAATGCTGGAAGAGGTACCGTGGACATTCTGACAGCAGCGGGGGTCAAACTGAATAGCATTGGAGCTGGATCATTCTCCAATCCGCAATTTGCGGTTGTTCGGCCAGCAGACGGTCTTCTTTGTGTTGCAGATCAAGGTAATGGCCGTATCCGCGTTTTCACACCTGGACTTGGTCAATCTGCAATTTATTCTTCGAATATTCCTGCGACTTCCGCCACAGGATTGGCTTTTCTTCCAAACGGCAATCTGGCTGTTGGGAATTCTTCTAATGCTGTATCTGTTTATAATGGGACAACTATTGATACAAGTGTTTCTGCTATTACAGGTTTGACCAATCCGGGCGCAGTCGCTGCTTATGGCGATTACTTTTATGTTGCCAACAACACCAGCGCTGGTGGCGTTTCTGTGTATAACGCAACGACGGGGGCCCCTGTTACCCTAAGCAATAATCAAACGGGTTCTTATGGGACCCCAACCGCATTAGCTGCGTATAATGGCCAACTTTATGTGGCAAATTATTCAGGCGGACATGTTAATGCTTTCAATGCGTTAACAGGGGAATTTATTGCTACTGTTGGTGATTTTGCCAATCCAAATGGCTTAGCTTTTGATGCAAGCGGAAATCTGTATGTTTCGGAGTTTGGGTCTGGGAATATTTATTCCTATGCCAACAATAGAGGTGCTTTTGGCCCTAAAACCCCCCTCATTACTGGCCTTATTTCACCTGCAGGTCTTGCCATCGATCAACAAAGATATTTATATGTTGCAGAGCAAGGGACCTCTAATACTGTTCAGGTGTATGATTTGGCAGCGTCCCCCCCATCGGTTATAGGAACTGTTGGCGGAGCAGGGGCCTCTGGAAAAGGGTTATTTGGAGTTCCCCAATTTATTGCCATCAGTCCTGCCGCAGGGAACCCTATTTACGTTACGGATTCTGGAAATAACGTTGTTCAGGTTTTTAACAATCTCAATCCCTCTGCTCCAACGCTTCAAACGGCAAAAGTAGTTCTTAGTCTTTCAAGCTCTGATCAACAACCTTATACCCAGTACACTTACAACTATACCGCCACATCTTCGGAAAGTTTTGTTAGTTTTCAATTTAGAAATGATCCTAGTTATTGGTATCTGGATGATGTTTCTGTCACAGATTCTAGTAATAATCAGTTATTAAGAAACGGTGGGTTTGAAACAGGTAGTTTGACTGGATGGAACCAAGTGGCGCCAAGTGGTGTTAATTTCTTTGGAGGCATCGATACTCAGGCACATTCTGGTAACTATTGCTATATAGATGGTTCTACTGGTGGGGCTGGTAGTCTTTCTCAAAACTTTTCTACGGTTTCTGGTCAGAATTACGATTTTAGTTTTTGGTTGTCAAATGGTGATACTCTCAATGGTACCACCAGCGCATTAGTCCAAATAGGTCCTTATGTGCCACCTCCCTATGCAAACTACCTCTCCAGTATCTCTACTCCGGCTCCCACAGGATTGGCTTTTCTTCCAAACGGCGATATCGCTGTTGCAAATGGTGACGGGAACGATACTATCTCAGTTTTTGATTCTGACGGAAATTCAGTTGTTCTTGCTAATCCGATTTCAAGTCTTCCTGAGCCCAGGGGAATAGCCCTTTATAACGGTAATCTTTTTGTTGGGGCTTTTAACAGCAATGCGCCCACGTCTGTGCCGATTTTTAATGCCTCTACAGGGGCATCTGTGACTTTTCCAAACTCTATCTATGATAGCAGCGCTCCTGATGTTCCAACAGTTTTGGCCTTTCACAATGATCAACTGTACGTAACAAATCATGCGGGTACGACTGTGTCGGTCTTTAATGCCCATACTGGGGCATATGTTCAAACTATTGATGGGTTTTCTGGGCCTAATGGATTGGCCTTCGATTCTGCTGGAAATATGTACGTTTCAAATTCTGATGCTGGCACCATCTCTGTCTATACGGGGTCTGGAGCCCCTTCTCCTCTAATCAGCAGAGGTTTAAGTGGTCCCGGTGCCTTGGCGATTGATTCTTCGGGGCATTTATTCGTTTCAGATCAGGGGAATAATCTTGTTAAGGTTTACAATACTCAGGATGGAAGCTTTGTTGGAAGTCTGGGGGCTTCAGGAACCCAAGGAGCGGGTCAATTCAGTAACCCACAGTTTATTGCGCTTAGTCCCGACGGTCAGTATATTTATGTTTCAGATTGGGACAATGGTCGTATACAAAAATTTCAAAATCTCAATCCCTCTGCTCCAACGCTTCAAACGTTTTCGCCCTATTCCTATGCTTCGAATATTCCTATGAATTCCCCCAACGGGTTGGTCTTTTTGCCAAATGGGCATCTTGCAGTTGGGGATTCTCAATATGGGACCATAGCGGCTTACAATGGAGCAACGGCGGATGGTTTTTCCATCACTCGCCTAGGACAACCACGCGCGATGGCGACCTTTAATAACTATCTCTATGTTGTGAATGAAAATACGAATTCTGTTTCTGTTTCTGTTTTCAATGCCACGACGGGTGATCCCGTTACCCTTCCCCATACCATCAGGACACAAAATTCACCAACATCATTGGCTATTTACGATAATAAAATTTACGTAACAGATTTTTACAATGGAACTGTCGATATTTTCAATGTGTTAACAGGGGAATCTCTTGGTAATATTTCAGGGTTTCAATATGCACATGGAGTCGCTTTTGATGCCAATGGTAATCTTTATGTGTCGGATCCTGAGAGCTCGAAGGTTTACTTGTGTAGCGGTGGCACCGGAGCTCCAACCCCCCTTATTACTAATTTACCAAGCCCTGCGGGAATGGCCCTTGATCAGCAAGGATACCTTTATGTTGCTCTTGATGGCAGCAACACGGTTTCTGTTTATGACACGACACGAAGTCCACCTGCTTTTATGGGGACCTTTGGAGATACTGGAACTGCGGGGGCAGGATCTTTCAACTGCCCTAACTTTGTTGCTATTAAACCAGATGGAACACAAATCTACGTCACGGATGGAAACAATAGTGTTGTTCAGATTTTTGACAATCACTATTCTGCAATTAACCCCACAGGCTCCCGTCCTGCCATTCAAACAACCTATGCGTATCCTTACCCCTATTCTTCAAATATCAGTCTGAACGGAACCAACCCCCCCAAACTATCTGGGCTGGCTTTCTTGCCAAATGGTCACCTTGCCGTTGCAGATTGGGGTAATGGGGCCATAAGTGGATATAACATTCCTGGCAATACGACAGATGGTCTTTCCATCGCAGACACAAATAACCCAATAGCAATGTCTGTTTATAATAATTATCTTTACGTCGCAAATGGGGGTGGCTCTGGTACGTCTGTTTCTGTTTACAATGCGACGACAGGGGCCCCTGTTACCCTAAGCGATAATACCATTCAAACAGATGCACATGGGTCACAATGGACGCTTGCTATTTATAACAATCAACTTTATGCAGGAGGCGGCCGGCATATCAATATTTTCAATGCTTTGACAGGCGCATATGTAAGCGATCTTGGAATGCCAAATGGGGGGCTTCAAAATGTGGCTGGATTGGCTTTTGATGTTAACGGAAATTTGTATTTTTCAAACTACTCGTCTGGCAGCATCTATCGTTATGAGAACACTAGCGCAATTCCAGGTTCTGCCCCCAACCTTTCAGTGCCATCTGACCCTTTGATCTCTGGCATAAATAACGTTTTTGGTCTTGCTCTTGATCAGCAAGGGTACTTGTATGTTGCTGCTTCCAATATAGTTTCTGTCTATGACACAACCCAAAGCCCCCCTATGCTTGTAGGAACCCTTGGGGGGACTGGAACTCCAGGAGAAGGAACCCTTAATAGTCCCATTTTTATTGCCATCAGCCCAGATGGAACCAAAATCTACGTGACAGATTATAATGACAATTACGTCCAGAGTTTTGATAACCCCTATTCCGCAATCAACCCAGCAGGTTGTCGTCCTGCCATTCAAACAATTGCGCCGTATCTTGCCACCTATTCTCCTGCCTCAAGTATCTCTGTAAACTCCCCCACAGGATTGGCCTTCTTGCCGAATGGTGACCTTGTCGTTGCGGATGGGTCCGCTTTGTCTGCTTTCAGGGGTACAACGTCTGCATCCTTTACATACGAAATTTCAGATTCCCATTCACCGACAGCAGTAGCCGTTTATAACAATTACATTTATGCCGCAAATAACATAAGCGGTGGGGGTGTTTCTGTTTTCGATGCAGGAACAGGGGAATCTTTGTCCCTAAGCAATAATCAAACAGATTCTTACGGAACCCCAGAGGCTTTGGCCGCGTACAATGGTCAACTTTATGTGGCAGATTATGCAGGTGGAAATGTCAATGTTTTCGATGCTGAAACGGGGGCGCATGTCAGTCAAATCGGTGGGTTTAGTCAGCCAAGTGGTTTGGCCTTCGATACTGCCGGTAAGCTCTACGTCTCAAATGCTAGTGGCAGTATTTCTGTTTGGAATGGCACTGGATCTCCAACTGCTCTGATCTCGTCTGGTCTGGATTCTCCCGCGGGTATTGCCATTGACCAGCAGGGGTATCTATATGTTGTGGACAAAGGGACTGTTAATACCTTGAAAGTGTACAAGACTAATGGGGATGCTGTCGGAATCTTGATGGGTAATACTCTTGATAGTCCTCAGTTTATAGCGATCAGTCCAGCTGAGAATAATCCAATCTATGTGACAGATTCAACCAGCCACAAGGTTCAGGTTTTCGCAAACCCAAGCCCAATGGCCCCTGCTCTTCAAACAGAGTATGTTCCTGCTGGTACACTATATGGCGCTACCTATTCTTCAAATATTCATACTAATTCCCCAACAGGGCTGGCGTTCCTTTCGAATGGTAAACTGGTGGCTGCTAATGCTCAGCCCAATAATACGGTCTCTGTCTTTAATTCGAATGGAAGCTCATCTTCGTTTGCAAATCCAATTACAAGCCCAACTGACCCCCGTGCAGTGGCTGTTTATAACAATTACATTTATGTTGCAAACTATGATGCTGGTACGGCTGCGCCTGTTTCTGTCTTTGACGCAACCACAGGGGCGGCTGTTAACCTTGGCACCGGTAATGCCCTTCAAACAAGTACGTCTTATGGGGCACCAACCGCATTGGCTGCTTATAATGATAAGCTTTATGTGGCAGACCACACCAACGGAAATGTTAACTATTTCGATATTAATGTGGGCAGGTATTTGGGTAGTATTCCAGGTTTCTCTGAACCAAATGGGTTGGCCTTTGATAAAAATGGTAATCTCTATGTTTCAAACTCTGACAGTGGAACTGTTTCTCTGTACAGCAAAAACGGAATTCTGAATCCTACCTATATCCCAAATCTCAGTAACCCTGCGGGTCTTGCCATTGACCAAAATGGCCGCCTATATGTTGTCAATAAAGGTGAGGATACTGTCCTTGTGTATGACACGACTACAGGTCCAACATTTGTGGGAAGTTTTGGGTCGGCAGGAATCGAAGATGGTGAATTTAACAGCCCACAATTTATCGCCATCAGTCCAGATGGGACCCAGCTTTATGTGACGGACGAAGGGAACGACCGTGTTCAGGTATTTACCCATCCTGATGGTTACAGGTCTCCCTCAGCTCTTCAAATGGCTTCCCCTCCCAAACCTATTGTCATTTCTCCGGCTCAAGTGGCAATGACCCAAAGCTTAATCAGGTCCTCAGGTTTGTCTTCAGGAAGCGCTGCGGTTGTCAGTGCAGCCCTTAACTCTGGTCGGATGGGCGCAATTTTAAATTCTATGCCTGCTTCGGTTGGTATGAATGTTGCAACTTCAACCGTTACTGCTGCCGCTGTTAACACTCAGGTTACCACATCAACCAGTACACCAGCCTCCATTGTGTCAACGGTTACAACAACTCTGTCTGATGCGGGCGGCGGGGCAGGAGAAATACAACACTATCATGGCTTTACCTCATCTCAATCTCAAAAGTTTGAACGATTGAACCAAGAGCTGCCTTTCTTGAAATTCCAGTCGATTGAATCGATGATTGACCCCATCAATGCGCCTGTGTCCAATAGTAGTCCAATCTTAATGGCCACCCCTTTTGAACAACCAAAGTTGGCGCTCAAACCCCTTTATATGGCTAATGACAAAAACCATATTTGGGTTCAGCCCTATGGCGGACTGCAAAAACTGGAATCCTATGATCAGGTTGCAGGCTTGTCCATTAAAAGTGCTGGCGGTGTTATGGGTGCTGGCAGACGGGTTCTGCCTAATATTATCCTGGGTGTTTTGGCAGGCGGGGCTGTCAATTCCTATGCTCAAGATGAAAAGAAGGGAGATGGAAACATATCCAATATGTACGCAGGCGTTTACGCAGCCTATTCGAAGCCAGAGGGCGGCTTCCGCGTAAATGGATCTGTCATTGGCAGCCAAAGCCACTATAAGGGTAATAGAAACATCAATTCCCTTAACCTGGTTGCAGGAAATAGTCATAAGGGGTGGGATGCTTCAGGGCATATTCAAGCTGGTTATAAGATTAGGTATGGACGGTCTTCGTCTGTTGATCCGTTTGTGTCAGTTGGATTTGCCCACTCTTATCAAGAAGCTTATTCAGAAACCAATGCAAATCCGTTTAACCTGAACGTATCATCTTCAACCACCCAGATGGGATCAATTGAAATAGGAAGCAAATTTGAACGGTCGTTTATGGTCAATGAAGCCATCGTTAAGCCGTTGTTGATTGTATCAGCCTTGCGGGAACACCCCATTAAAAAGCCTACATCAGCTACCTTAAGCTTTACCGAATCAGGCGGGTCCTTTACCGTTCCCGTTTCAACCCAGATCAAGACCTATGCGACTGCGACGGCCGGATGTGTTGTGATGCTTAAAAACAATGTCTCTGTCTCTGCCCTGGTTTCAGGAAAAATCAAAAAGCACGAACAGGCCGTCTCTGCCGTCCTGAAGGTTTCTTATAATTTCTAAATGTCAAACAACAAGCAGTGTCCGATTTAAATACCAAGGGATCTGTCCGATTATATTTTTTCATCAGGCGACCTGAATTTGTTTTTCTTTTTTATATAAAGCATCGGTTTCTTTGCCAATGACAACCTGGGTATTGGTGATCAGCGAATGAGTCACAAAAGGCTGAACCGCCTGGTAAATAACGGTCTTGCTCTGAAAAGGGCAGTACTGTTTTGGAATAAGACAACCAAACCTGACCCCTTCGCCCCCCGCAACGATAAGGGTTGCAATCTTTTTCATGGGTTTCTACCTTAGTAAACGTAATCCCCGGACTGTGGCATGTGGTTTTAGGGGGGTCAATATCTCCGAATACCCCTCATTTGATAAGGGGAGCAAAGGCCCCTTAGAAAAAATGGGCCACGTTATTTTTAACTACTCAATGCAACCCCTGGAAAACGGGCCGCGATTTTATCAAAAAAGGCTTTCTGGTCTTCGTCTGGCTCGGATGGGAAGGACCCAAGCACCATCTCAGCTTGCTCCGGCGTTAGCTTTTTGATTTTTGATTCAACAAACTCTCTACATAAAGGAGAACCAAAGGCATCTTTTAAGGCCCAATCCAATGCAATCTGTGGAAAAGGGGCCGCGATTTTCTTAAAAAAGGCTCTCTCGTCTTTTATTGTCCAAGGTGGATTATGATGAAAAAGCGTTTGAACGTCCTCCGG
>Ga0007854_10000297_pt1 | contig 33935 bp, 26 predicted proteins | sample CryBogCBH12Aug08_FD_60382 | JGI IMG/M metagenome (GOLD analysis project Ga0007854, IMG submission 60382) | Freshwater microbial communities from Crystal Bog, Wisconsin, USA - CBH12Aug08 | ecosystem: Environmental > Aquatic > Freshwater > Lake | place: Crystal Bog, Wisconsin, USA | collected... | reverse complement strand
GGGGTTGACCCTCGCCGGAACGTTTACCGGAACGCTTTCTGGCAATGGTGCCAGTGTGACGAATTTGAACGGTTCCTCGGTAACGGGATCTTTAACCAACAACACTTCCGGAAATTCAAAGGGGGCAACCAATTTTTATGGCACAGTGGCCAGCTCGCAAGTTACCGGGCTATCCTCCAACGTTTTGGGCAACGTTCTCAACTACACCAGCGGGAGCAACGTCGTCGTGGATCTGTCCAAATACACCAATCAAATCCGTGTGGGCCTGGTCTTGACGCTGACCAATAACACAATGATTATTTTTACGAATCCCGCTCCGGCGTTTACTTTCAGCATTGATTTCTACCAGACCAATTCTTGGGATCGCTATTACGACACGAACGTCCTGCGGGCGAGCTTCGGCGGGCTACGATCCTTCACCAATTCCGCGCCGGGCGCTTGGAATTTCGACTCCATTCATTTTGGTCAGTGGTCCAATTTCACGGTGCTGTCGTGCACTAACTTACTGCCATGAAAATGCTTGATTGGTTGAATACTTGGGGCTTCAAAACCAGCCGTTGGCTTTCGGGACGGCCGCTGCCGACGCTTGAGGCCCTGACGCGAATCTTTGCTTTTCTGGCCATGCTGATCGGGCTGGTGCTGCTATTGGACATCGAAACGAAAGGACAGAATTTACTGCGCTGGCATTTCAAAGATCGGCCGGCCCCGGCGGTGAACCATACCAACGTTATCCGCTTGCCCGAGCCGAAATATCCCTGGTACGGCGTCAATCTTGTCGGGACCAACTTGCAGGTGATATTCCACTTTTCGGAAACCAACGTGCAGACAAACTGGCTGGCATTGCGGCCTTAATTGGAACAACTAATGGACACAAATCAACTACTAGGGGCCAAGCTCGCAATGGCTGCCAGCAAGCCCGCGTTTGGGATGTCTGCGAGCGTCGGGAGTGGGGCAGCCGTGCTTCTGACATGGCTTGGTGTGCTGACTCCGATAGTTGGATTTATATCGGTGTGCATTGGCCTGTGCGCGGCCTACTACTCACTGAAGCACAACAAAGCGCTCTGCAAAAAAGACAAGGAGTCAAAATGAACGATCCGCTGCAATTTGTTTGGTCGCTGGTTCAAATTAACCCGGCTGTTCTGGCTGTTCTGGCTGCTCTGTTTGTTGGGTATGTTCTCAAGCTCATTCCGTCATTTCCAAACCAGCGTATTCCGCTTTTGACAATATCGGTGTCGGCTGGCGCGTATTTGTTTTTGTGTGTGCCGCCGGCTGATGCGCACGCGGACAAAGCTTCTTTTTTTCGCTATTTAATTGCTACCCTGATTCTAGGGTGTGTTATTGGCATGTTCGCCTGGCTGTTCCATGCGCAACTGCTGAAACGCATCGAGCAAAAAATCCCGTTCGTGGGCGACGCGCTCAAGGACGCTTCCCAAACCGAAACAAGACTGAAATAAATAACCATGAAAAATAATGCTCGTTACATCATCGCACTGGTAATGCTGGTCGCAATCGCTACCACGTTCACCATTGTCACCGGCTGCGGTTGCAAGACCGGCTCAGGCAATACATCTGTCGTTGGGACTGACACCAATGGACTGTTGTTTGTTTTTGGGAACCCGGTCAACACTAATCAGTTTGCTGCAACCATGAAGCTTACCGGTGTTGCCGCTGCAACCATCGCTGGCCGGTCGGACACCAATAGCATCGCTTATTTGCAAGCGGTGGCCACTGGCATTGAAGACTTGGTTGGCACAGGCTCCACGGATCCGAATGCGGTGCAAAACATCGCCAACGCTTTCACCACTGGAGTTGACCCGAGCGTTATCTCTGGTGTCAACGCAGGCGTGGCAGCGTACCAGACGTTTTTGGGATACGCGCTGGACCAAAAGTTGAGCAACTGGTCGCTCTACGCAGTGCCGGGACTCACATCATTTGCGCAGGGTATTTTAACCATTTACCCCACCAGTAAGTGAACCCGATCACATCCGTGATCACCGCTGCGTTCTCGGCGGTGAAAGAAATCTTTTCCTGGGCCTCTGGTCGAAGCGCTTTGAAGAACGCGGCCAACGTGCAGGCGGCGGCAGCGGCCCAGAACGAAACCGATGCCAACTCAGCGACAAATGCAGCCATCGCAAAAAAGAACACCAATGAAATCCGTGAAGAAATCGCAGAGTGATTTTTTGCCGTGGATTTTATCCGCCGCCGTAATTGCAGGGATTCTTTGCCTGCTATCTGGGTGCTCAACGGTTACGCCAACGGTGGTTAAGTCATCCACCGCTTCATGGGACGGAGCCGAGCAAAACAGTGGGCTTATTGCGTGGACCGCAGATGGTGGGGCGATCATAACGGCGCACGCTCGCGACCGCTACAATGCTCTCATTTTGGTGTATGGAAAGCAGTTTGCTCCACCGCTGGCCACGAATTACGGCATAGCAAACACGAGCAGTAATGCTTTTTTAATCACTCCGGAAGCTCTTTCAGATTTTGCTCGGATGAATCGCTGGCGAAAAACTCACCCGTAGCCAGCGGCATCGAGCATCGAAACAGACAAATAAATATGAATACTCGCGCAAAATTCGTAGTTCAAGAAGTCCGCAACCATGCGGAAAACCATCAGCAGGTAATTCTGCAAGCGGTCACCGACAAGCCATTCGATACCACTGGCAAAAGCGAGGACAACGATTTCGCTCGTTGGACGCCGAGCGGCACGTTGGACATCACCATTACGAATCCGGACCTCGTCGGCAAATTCGTTGCCGGCCAGAAATATTATCTGGATTTCATCCCGGCGGAATAACCACATGGATGCTGAACGGGAAGCCATAATCAACTTAGCACTTGAGCAAACAGGTGGAAAAATCACCGAAGCGGCTCATGTGCTAGGCTGTAATCCCCGCCAGCTTCGAGACGCCATTCGCGACAATAAATCACTGTTTGCTCGCTGGTCGCCAAGTCGTGTCACTCCGCCCGCCGATGCAACCGTAATCCATCGACCGCCGGCCGATATTCCGCCAATGACGGCCGATGAGGAGGAGGTGCTGCCGGAGGAGGCTGACGTTGCTGCGTTGCTTGAAAAAGAGGATGCGGCGGTAAAGGCGGGGCTGGAGAACATGGGGTTGCCGCCAGATGCGGCCAAACTCGCGCTCACCTGTCAAAAGCAGCAGCGCCACCACTTCCGATCAACCGTCGAAAGCATGGGGGGCGGGATTAACCGGCAGTTTTGGATTGTTCAAGCCGAGGTTGATAAAATTAACACCTCCCTCGATGGTGAGTTAACGCCACAAGAAAAATTCATGCTTCGCGAAGATCGTCGCGCGCTGCTTTTGATCTTGAAAGATTTTCACAACAGTGTTCTCGACGGAATGCTGACGCAGGCCAAGGTTCATCAAATCGTCAACGGTAAAAAGAAAGGTGCCAAGCGACCCAAGGGCATCTTAGACCTCGACGACCAATGAGCGATGATATGCAAACGCTGGCGGCGTTGTTGGATCCGCCGCCGGGCCGAAAGCCGCGTGAGCCAAAGCGCAAATCTTGGCGTCCCAAGATTGGGCCAATCGGCCTCGACATCATGCGGACCAACAGCGTCCCGGGCAACCCTAGCGAGGCAATCGTCAAGCTGCTTTACGGAGAACGCGGCTCGTTCAAGTCTGGCATATCGCTCCACTGTGTCGTCAACCATCTTTACAGTGACCTGGTTGCGCCCATAGCTGGAAAGCCCCACATTACCCCACTGGCGGTCATTTGCGCCATCTTGCGAAGCGCGGCAACCGAAGGTGGTGCTTGGGAAAAGCTGTTCTCCTTGACGCTCCCAGAGTGGTACGACGGCATCGGGCTTGAATTCACCGAGCCGAAGATGGATGACCAAAAAAACCGCTACGCCTTTGTTGGGAATAAATTTGGAACGTGGTCGCGGGTAATCCTGAAGTCCATCCCGCACGGCGAAAACATCAAGGCCCGCATTAAGGGCATGGAGCCAAGCCTTTTCTTGTTCGAGGAAATCACGGAAACCGATTCGGCTGATTATCTGAACGCCCCACTGCAACAACTTCGTCGCCCAACTGGCGCGCCTAAAATCTACATGGCGAACTGTAACCCGGCTGATTCAGGTGAGGAGCATTGGGTTTGGCGCACGATGGTGAACGATGGGAAGGACGAGTCGAAGAAAATTGAAATTCCAAACGGCGGCGGTCGGTTAAAAGGGACGGATCCAAAGTTTGCCGTCTGGCATGTCCCGTTGACCGAGAATGTATTTTGGAGCGCAGAGGAAAAGCGGTCCTACCAAAATACATTGCTGGTTGAAGCCAAGAACGACACTAGTGCCGTTGATCGGCTCATCAAGGGCATTTGGACGCCAAGACCAACTGGCGAGGGGCTGTTTAAGCAATATTTCTCATTTGACGTCCACGTCAAGGGGGACGCCAAGAGCAGTATTGGACTGCTTCCGCGCGCCGGCTACCCAATCGACATCAGCTACGACTTGGGCCAAGTAAACTCGTGTGTGTCGTTTCTCCAGCTTGTGCCGACCGCCAAAAAGCCAATTTGGATAGTCATCGACGAGGTCATTCATTTGCGTGAGCGAATCCTCTACAAGCTGATGGCGGCTGAGATCATTGGGAAAATGCGCAAGTGGTCCGAGATGCCGCTTCCATCCAATGATGGCAGGCCGTACAAATTCAGTTTTCGGCACACCACTGACGAGTCCGCGGTAAATCAGTGGCGTCCGGGCGGCGAGGGTTCTTACGATGCGTGGGACTTTGAAAAAGAGTTCGCGAAGGTGGTTAATGAGTTTGATGGTAAATCGATCAAGATGCTGGGCTGCCCAAAGGGCGCTGGCTCCGTAGAAAGCCGCGTCCGCTTCTTGCAGTCAAAGCTGTACATGGATGAATACTTCGTGAGCGCGACATGCCCGGGCCACATTGAAATGTTGCGTCACTTGGAAGAGGATGCCAAAAAACCGGGCAATCCCAAGCGCTCTAAATACATTCACACGTTTGACGCGGCCACCTACGGGCCATTCCGGATGGAATTCTCTGGCGACACGCGCAACACGATGCAGACCAGCGCTTATCTACCAACAATCACGCGGCTTGGAACATAAGTTGACTTTTTATCAAAACGGTGTAACCCTAAAGACAAGGCAACAATAATATGGATAGCACTGACATCAAAGACAAAATCGTCATCGACTCAACCGAATCCCCGGAAATCGCGGAACTGTTTTCAACGAAGCAGCCCGGCGATAAGGTCACTGGTCGGTTTGAGGGCACGCTCGATGAGGCTGGCACTAAGGTTATTTCCATTTCGATCTCCAAGGTTGAAATCGAAAAAGATGACGAAGAAGACCCCGGCGAGGCGGGTGAGTCGCCGGAAGCGGAGGCGGCGGAAGGGGATTCTCCCTCAGTTGCCATGTACAAGAGTAAGGGGGTTCCTGCTCAAGAAGACAATTTACCACCCGGCTCGCCGTCCAAGTAATGGCCGAGGGGCAAGCCATCGCGGCTCAGGTCCGGTTGCGTTATCGGCGCGCCGGAGTTTTGAGCGGCTGGAGTCGCGAGCGGTTCAATCGGCTATGTCGGCTATTGAACCTGACTCAAGTTGAGATGGGCGCCATGTGCGCAATCAGCCCACAGGAAGTTGCGCGAGGCATAAAATATAACCGCTTTACCCCGCCGGTGAGCCTACACCTCAGCATCATTGAGGCGGCTTTCTTGGAGCTTAAATTTGGAAAGAAGTGGAAGCCGATTATACCGCTGGATTTGATAAAATTATGATAGATTTTGAGATTCTAAAGGAGTACGGCACCACTGACGCTCGCCTTCAGGAGTTCTTTACCGCAAAAGAGCCGTCACCGCGGCGCAAAGCGAAAATGACGGCCACTGAGATTCGCATCCTTAATCGCGACATCTCCATGCGTAAAAAGTTTGAGGAGCAGATTCAAGGCTGGCTTCAAGAGCACATCGTGTTTTCTCTGGCGAATCATTCCAAGTATTCCGCAGTTGATATGGCCTGGGACAGCACGCCGATCAATAAAACCATCCTCCCACTCATGCAGTATGCGCAGGGGCGAATTTCGACCGAGAATCGTGACAAGTGGGCCGAGGCGGTGCCGGGTGAGTGCGTAAATAAAGACAAGGACGGAAAGATAACCGGCGTCAACATCCCAAAATTTCACGAGGTTAATGTCAACCTGCTGCGGTCGGTTATCACGCGGCGGCTAGCGGCTCAGGTGGTGAAATACAACACCTTGTGGCCTTATTTCAAATACGAAGCGCGCGATCAAACCCAGGTCGGCAAGCTTCGCGCTGAGCTACTTTCTCAGCGCGTGGACATCATGGCCGATCAATTTGATTATCGTCACACTCAAACTCAGATCAGCCGAGACATGTTCCTGTACGGGCATTGCGTCGCTTTTCCTCGTGCGTGGTGGGAGCGCGAGATTCAACTTGAGCGCGACAATGTTGCGCCAGAATTCGCGAGTGATAAAAAGAAAAACCGCGTTCGCATCGTCAAAGAGGGTATCGCGTGGGTAATGCCGCATCCGAGTAGAATGTTTTATGACAATGCGTTTCCGTTGTCTTCGCTGAACACTGATAATGGCTGTAAATATGTTGGATTCTGGGATGTTTGTCGCTGGGGGGATGTGGCCAATAATGCTGCGTATTTTAATCGCACATCGGTATCTTTTACGTCCGGAAGCATGGCCGATTGGTTTAGTACTTATTGGCTCTACTTTAATCAATATTTTTCCCACACCATCACCCCTCCGCCTTCACTGGATCCCGCGCAAGGCGAAACTCCAACTGCCACAACCGCAACCAATGATCGAAAGAATCAGGTTGGATTGTTCAATGGGCAAATGGAAGAAACCTCCTGCATATTCAGCCACATCTGGGTGAAGGTTCGGCCTTCGGTTTGGGGCTGGGGAACCTATCCGCATCCGGTTTGGATTCACCTTCGCGTGGCCGGGGATGCAACTGTGGTGTACGCAAAGATTTGCCCGTCCAGCCCAGCGGCAGTATTCAGTCACAACGAGAAAGACGACCGACTCATTAACGTCTCGCTGGCCCACGAGCTGATGTCGTACCAGGATCAGCTTACCAATTTGTACAGCCAGCTTCTCGAAGTGGTCAAGCAAGACCTGTTTTCCGTTGCTGTTCTCAACACTGACGTCTTTCCGGACACACCGGAGGGCAATCAGGTTCGGGATGAGTTCAAGCGATTGATGCAAAACAAGGGGACATACGCCAGCACGCAAATGCTGGAGGTGAGTTTCTCGAAGCTGAAACAACTCGGAATCGACCCGAGTCAGGCTTTTATTGTTGTTCGGTCGCACCCAAATCAAAGCATTGAGCAGATATTCAAGGCAATCACGCAAGTGATCGCCTTAGCTGACCGCTTGCTCGTAATGTCTCCACATGAGCAGGGACAAGCCGCGAGCCATGAAATCAGCGCGCATGAGTCGGTGGCAATCGCCAATAGCACAGATAATGTGTACGACTTCATCAGTGAAAGCATTGATGAAGGTCGCGCGGCGATGAAGCGGATCTGTTTTGAATCGCTGGTCGCCTGTGGCGACGATCAGGTTGAGCTTACTATCTCCGACCGCTATCCAGACAGTATCGTAAAAAAAGCCGGCTTCGAGCCGCGAGACCCAGACGGTGATGATCCGACCGGCTACGTCAAAATCACTGGAGCAAAGACTTCGCTGGTGCATGACTACATGTTCACTAGCCGCGACGGCGGAAATCGCCCAGCTGGACAGCAGGCCGCGACAGTCATGGTGCAAATGCTGCAATCCATTGGAAGCCTCAACCCGGAAATTCAAAACGCGGTGTTTGGAGCAATGGGTAAGGCCAAGGTGTTTGAAATTATCAACACCATATTCCACAGCCTCGATGCTGGTGTTGACGTTAAACTTCAAACCAAGGCAGGCGAAGACGACACGCTCGTTCTCTCGCAAGACAAGCAAGTAATGCAATCGCTCCAGCAACTCGCTGAGGCGGTACACAAGGACGCGGCGGGGATGCAGGCAGTTATCGCCGTCCTTCAGCAAACCAATCCACAGGCCGCACAAATGGTCAAGCAGGCCATGAGTGCGCCTCCACAGCAGCAACAACCGCAACCGCAATAAACCACGAATATGTTTGATGAACCCGTAGCACCACTCACGCCGGCTCCGGCCCCGGCCCCGGCCCCGGCCGCACCAATCGCAGTAGTCCCGCCGCCGGTCGCTCCAGTGATTGAGCCGGTCGAGCCTCCGGTCGAGCCCCCGGTTGAGCCAGTTGAAGAGGAGCAGCCCCACGATCCGCTAATGGCCGCGATTCTCGAAACGCTGGAACCGCAGGCCGAGGTTATTGAGCCAGCAGCTGAGCCGACAGTCGAGCCAGTTGTTGAGCCTCCGGTTACTCCAGTCGTCGAACCGGTTGCGGCAGCGCCAGCAGCGCCGAAGCGCAAAAAAGTGGTGTCCGTAATCTCCAAAGAGAATGCGGATTTTGTTGATACGCCAATTGCGAAGCCTGAACCACCCGCCCCGTTTGCGCCCGCACCGGTGGATGCTGACGAGGCGTACATCGCCACACTTAATCCCGAACAACGCGAAGACTTGCGGGAAGCGGAAGTTGCAGAGCGCTTGTTCCCTGAGCGCAAGGGTTTCAAAAAGAAATTGGTTGAATGGTATCGTGATTTTGATTCCAGGGCGAAAGATCTGCTCAAGGCAAACCCCGAACGCACGCTCAACGAGGAAGACGATGAATTCCAAGCGCTGGCCAGTAGCCGGCCGGCCCTTCGGCCCGTTGAATCAAAGCGGGTTCAGCGCGCAATTGGAACCGAGGAGGCGGTTGCTCAAAGCCGGCCAGAACTGGAAAAAATCAAACAGCAACAGCGGCGACTCGAAATTCAGCCCAAAGTTGAAAATTGGGTTGCAACAGAATTCTCGGCCGGCTTGCGGTCGCTGGTTGATGGCGACCCAAGCTCTCCCTGCGCGGAAGCGCTAAAGCTGCTCAAGGAAAAAGGAGTTGCGGAAGCCGCTAAAGAGTTTCCGCTGGAGGTTGCGGTAATGCGCGAGGAGGGCACTGCCGCCCGGCGCCGGGTTGGTGCGTTCCTGCTGCTTAAAAATCAATGCGTGGACTACGACCCCAAAAACGCTGACCATGCGTATTTGGCTAACTTCATTGACCGCGAGGGGCGCATATTCGCAGAAAAAGGTGGCAAGTACAAGGTGAAGGATGGTCGAACGTTTCTCTCTCGTGAAGCATTCAATGCAAAATTGAATTCTGAGCCAGGCGAGCGCGAGAGCTTGGATCGGGAAGGGTGGCGGTCAAAATCGTACTGGACGTTCACGGATTCTGAAATCGTAGATTATTTGGCGCACGAAGCTAAAAATACCATTGATGGACGGGTTAAATGGGAGATCGAGAACGCAAAAGCCAGGGGCTTTGAAAGGCGTCCGCGTGGCGCAGCTGGAAAACCTCAAACTGCGCCAGTCGAAATCGTGGCTCCAATTACAGCCCCTCGCCCGTCCGCTGCCGGTGCTGAGCCTTTGAAATCAGTCGCAAGCCCCGGCGGCGGGATTGATGTCGCCGCAACGCTCTACGGAAAGGGAGTTTGAGGATTAAAAACTAGCGGCGGACAATCACGCCGGAGACAAAATCAACCGTTTCCGGCGTTTTTCTTTTTTTTTCACAATGTAACCTTAGATTGAAAGTAACAGCGGACAATCCGCAACAACAACCAACAACAATAAAATATGGCCAATACACCCGCCGGCGCATCCCAAGCGCCCAACACTGCAGCCAACGGCTTTAACGCCAACGCCTGCAATCCACGCTTAATCATGGTGGACGACGCGATGAGCTTGACTCGCGCCAACATCACTGGCTGGAATCAATCCGACATTGAATCTGTCATGTTCAAGGAAGTCGGCCTCGACAAGGTTATCGCGCAAACCAAGGAGGCGCGCATGGCTGGCTCTGCTCAGCGCACGCTGATGGATTTGCTGCTGTCCCGCCACACCCCACTGAAAGTATCTGCCGGCGCTCAGCCGCAATCAATTATTCAGCCGTTCGATCTCGTGCCGCGCCGCAACCGGGTTAATCCTGGTTACTTTCGCCTTTCCGCTGGCGCAGCTTCGACGAATGCCGACTTGGTCGCCGCTGCCGCCGCCGGCTTACTTGGCGGCACTAGCCAGACCGCTTCGGCTGGTCACTGGACTGTTACCGTGAACAACGGTTCATTGGATGCTGACAGCTCTTGGCTCGCCAAATCTCCAAACAACGTGTTGAAGAACATTGAAAAATTCTTCCTCCCTCGCCACGGCGTGACTGTGGAATGGAGTGATCCAAACTCTGGCGCAAAATACACCAGCACCATGCATGTCGTTGGTGCGTTCAACGTGGACGCCAATCAGGCCAAGGTGATTCTGGCCCCGAACCGCACTTACCCCAATGGCGGTAACTGGGGTGGCAATGGCGCTGCGACTGGTACTTGGTACGACAGCGCGACGACTCCTCAAAAGGCTGCCTATCAGCCTGTGATTGGCATCGTGCGCCTGCAATCCAATTCCGTCAGTAATTTCGAGAGCTACGGCAATGCTTTGCCGGGCTTCAACGAATGGGGCTTGGTGGATTATTGGCCGCAAACGACTCGGCGCGTACACAAGTACAATGCTGAGTATTTGAACCTGCTCAAGGCTGCCGCGGCAGACAAAACCTCTGCCGGTTTGGCGAAATTCCGCTTGTTGCCGTTGGCGCAGTTGCGCAAGCAGCAAGAAGCTGAAAGCGAGCGCCAGTTTTTTGAAACCTGTTTTTACGGCGACGCCGAAGACGAAAACCAGACCACGCAGCTGTGGCAAAACTTGCCTACGGTGTACGACCCCGCTTGGGCGGCGTCCGGCGAGTCTGGAACGATGGCGATTGAATATCGCACTCGCACCATCGGTATTCGCAACCAGATCGCGCTTTGCGGTAACGTCCTCGATGCTGGTGGCGGGCCGCTCGACCTCGACGCAATCTTCGAAGCGGGGTATTACCTGCGCCGGGAGCGTGAGGGTGAATCCGGTCAGCAGGTCACGGAAATTGATTGTATGACCGACATGCGCGGCACTCGCCCGCTCATTCGTCAGATCATGACGAAGTACTACAAACAGAAATACAGCATCGACAACGTGTCCATGTGGATGGAGCAGGGCAAGAAAATCACGTTCAACGGTGCCGTTCTATTCGAGTACGACTCCTACGAATTGCCGGAATGGGGCTACACGCTCAATGTGTTCAGCGACTTGTATTTCGATGACCGCATCAGTCAGTTCCAGAACAGCCAGAAAACGGCGGGCTACTCGATGTGGTTTATCGACTGGTCGGACATTGCGGTTGCCCTCATCAAGGCGATGAGTGTGACGCGCACCGCGAACTCCAATGCCGCCGCTGATGCCATCTATGGCCTCAAGTACGTCATGGAAATGAACATGCAATCCATCCTCATGGAGAGCAAGAAGTTCTCTGTGCGGGTTGGTAACAGCAACCGGCATCGCATCATCGAAAACTACAACCCGACCAAAGTGAAGCTCACAGTGCCGGGTGTTGATCTGAGCGGCAACTAACAATCTGGGCCTGCTTGACCTGAAATCAGGCAGGCCCAACCTTCAACTCAACCACTAACAATAAATTTTACTTCAGTATGAAAAATAAAATCAAATTTGGCGTCAATCGAATCCTTGTGGCCTTTTGCTTTGTCTCTGCGTTCTGCGCGGCGGCAATCGCACAGCCTGTCTCGTATTATTACAGCGCGCCTCTGACGGCAACTAATTTGCTGATTGCGGGCAATGGCGTTGTGACAAACTTGGTTGCGGCGAACTATGCTACCGGCATCGCTGGCCAGGCCGGTGCTGGCGGGTGGATCGCCACGCGAGGCGTCACTCCAGCCGACCTGAATGCGAACGGAGTTTCGTTTCAATGGGTAACCGCCCAAGTAAACACGAACAACACGCCGCAACCGGTTCAAAGCTTGACGGCCACGGTCGCCTTGGCGCTCGACGATGCTTCGATGGCTGCGAAGTGGCCAGTGGCAACCAACTCGCTGCTTACAGTTACGGCATCGGTTTATCAAACCACAAATAACACTGCGTACATCTCGTTTGTTTCGGCCACAAACTTCCTTGGTGCAAAATGGTTTAAGGTGATAAACCTTTCTTACGCTGGCACCAACAACCTGAACCTGGTATCTGCACGCGCTGGGTTTTGGTACTGATTAATTGGCTGTTTCGTGGCAGCCGGTTAAATGCGAGCTGGTCGTGGTTGGGTTTGCCGCGACCAGCTTTTTAATTGCAAAAAAGAAACCCCTGAACTAAGGTAACACAATGAGCGAAACCACTAATCCGCCGAAAGAAGCCTCAGCTAAAACCTTTCTCCCGCCTCCACTGCTACCCGGTGGGCCGACGCTGGAGCAATATGTGGCGGCTGGATATGCTGCCGAGAATTATCCTCCGGCCGGGTACGCCCCAGTTCCGTCCATCGCTGAGCCGCCGCCGTACAAAATTTATCACGCAAAGCGGGCGAATCAAAGCGTGGCCGCCGGCAAATTTGTGTTCAATTTTACGCCTTATGAGCAAGCTGGTGGCATGTGGCTCGGGTTCTATTTGACCGAAAACGTTGATGAAATTGCTGCGCTGGACGAACTGGTTGCAACCAAAAAATCCGTGGTGGATCATTTGACCATCGAAGACTACGAGCGTTGCTTGAAAAAAAAAGTAAGAGGCTCAACCGGCATGGGGCAATCCTTGCTGAGCTCTCAGCCCGTAAGGACGGTGGATCCCTCGGCGGGTGGTCTTCTTGCCCAAGCTGTTAATCCAGAGCCGGCCAAAGCTCCCTTGGCCATCGCAAAGCCAGCAGAAACAATCAATGACGCGTTGGCCACCGGCAAAGTATGACGCATGGGCCCGACTACTTGACGTGGCTGGAGTGGACCAACTCGGTTCTTGAACTTTTGCCGCAGGATCGCCAGCGCATTGGGTTGATGAGCACTGCCAGCGATGGCGACTACGTTGGGTACATTCCAAAGCTAATCCGGCAAGCGGTTCTTGATCTGCAAGATTTTATCCCGGCATATCGCAAGCAGCACGAAACAATTTACTACCCGGAGGATTTTGTGGCAGACGGAGCGGCCAGTGTTGGAACATTGCCGCCGCAAGCAAATTTGAAAGAGGCGTGGTTGTGGAACGTCAACCGAGCGCAGCGATTCGCCGTTTATCGCCTCGACTGGTCAAAGCGATTTGAACTTACGGAGCAGCATGATTTCAATCAGTTCCTCAATGGAACCGACTACATTGTGCTGACCGAGGCCAGCTTTGAGGCAAATCGGATACTTGGAATCATGGGGAGCGATGCCGGCCGGAAACACATCGCGCTAATGGCGGTAGATCGGGCGGCGCATCGTTTTTACATTCACCCCTCAATTATGCCGGGCTGGATTTTATCCATTGTCTGGGAGGGCAGGAAACTGGAATGGCGCAAGGGTGAGATGGTTCCATTTGGCGAAGAAGAAGCCGAAGCAGTCTCGGCGCGAGTGCGCGCTAAAATCGCGATGGAAGTTGATCGAGATTCAAAGCGTCACGATGACTTCATGCGTGATTATACGGTGAAGCGAACGAACTTATTTACCGCTCGCAAGGAAGCTGGGCGGCTCCAAAAATCATGAATAACTCAATCCCGGGAACTAGCCCATTGCCGCCGTGGTCGCGGCCGTCTGAGTCGCCAACCGTGCAAGTTGTGACTGGTGATGACATCATCCAGCTTGGCGCCGACCCGACGTACATCAACCAAATCACGCCAAAATCGGTTGGCAAATACAACCTCGTGCTGCCAAATGGAACTTATTTGCGCCAAGTCAAGCGCATTTACGTCATTGGGGCCAATGCCGCAATCACGGCACCCTTTACTGTGTCTGGCGTGTTCGCTGGGTTTCAGTCTTTGCTGTTCAATACCGCGGCCACTGCCGCATTATTGGAATGGGACGGAACGGCATGGCAACTGACTGGCGGAAATGTTCAAACCTCAACCACTGTAATCACCCCGTAATACATGAAAAACCTAATCAAGCTCACAATCGCAATCATCGCAACTTTAAGCCATAGCTGCAATCCGGCTTACGCTCAGGCCGACATCACAAATCCGGTCGGACTGTACCGTGGAATTCCATATCTGTCGCCCTGGGGCCAGAACTTCATCATTCAAGCGACCGGCGCTCAAGCTGCCACTTTCTGGCTATCTGACACCAACGCCGCATTGGCGTTCTGGAACTTCATCCAGCCCTACGCATTTTCCCAGAACACGAATGCGTTGACGCCGGCTCAATCGAACGCGCTGGCAAACGCAACCACATCTGCCGGCGTAGGGAGTCAAATTTCGGCCTCAAATCTCGTCAAAGTGGCAAGCAGCTATACGAGTCTGAATTACAATCCCTATCGCATTATCGCGGTCGGTGACTCGCTGACGACTACCAACCCCAGCACGCTCATCAGCTATCCAATGGTGTTAGCTGGAAAATATGGCTACAACGTGCTGACGAACACGGCGCAAGGCGGCAGGTCAACTGGCTACATTTCACAGCAGTTAATGGATGCTGCTTACCCATGTTTTCCGACCCATACTGGAAACAGAGCAACGCTTACCGTCATGTTTGGTAGGAATGACTTCAACACGTCCATTACAACCACGCTGCAAGCGCTAAACGCGGCTACCAGCGTCATTGCAAACGCGCAATCAATTATTACAAAAGCCGCTGGCGCTGGCGCAAATTTGTTGGTGATTTCGTGCCCGTATATTTACAACACTCCGGCCGCTGAACCGGGCCGGGCCGTGCTGACTCAGTGGGAGCAATCGCTGACGAACCAGGGCATTGCCTTCGTGAACTACGACAATGTTGCGCCCCCTTCGACATGGACGAACTCTGACGGCAGCTTAAACACCTCTGTAACCGCTGACGGAGTTCATTTGACTGCGGCGGTGAACACAAATTTAGCGACAGCGATTGACGCGGCGATTAGAACCTCTTTCGCGTCCACGCAGCCCCAATTATTTGCGAACCCAGACGCCGCGTGGTATTACCCGACTGTGTTTGGGACGGGGTCAGCTGTCACAAATTTTTTCAATAACACCCCGACTGTTTGGGCCATGCAAGAGAACGGAAACACTGCATTTACGATTGAAGAGGCGTATGGTGGCGATATAGGCACGCATTTCATTCCGGTTTGCGGAACCACCTTTGCCTGTGATCGGGATGCTGGCGGCGGCTCTTACGATTGGGGCTTTCGGTTTGTTAATCAGGCTCAAAACCTCTGTCCGCTGTTCGTTGACACTGCGGCAAACTGCGTTGTTGTTGGTATAACCAACAACGGTGGCTATGTTGGGCAGCAATTTCACCTTGGCTGGCCGGCTACGTTCTGGCCAGTGAATCAAGACATCAACCCGGGTGGAGATGGCAACAACGTGCATGTCGAAAACAACTGGATCATTCAAGGTCAGTTTCACGTCATTACCCCCGGTGGTCAATTTGGATTTGGCCAGAATGGGACATTCTACACGACGAATGTGGTTTTCTACCCCATGAACCAAATTTTTACTGCCGGATCTGATGGTAACAATGTGCATTTTGAAAACGTCTGGGCGCAGCAGGGGAAATTCAACCTTACAACTCCGGGCGGTCTTTTCACGCTGGGTGGAAATGGCACCTTTACGGCAACCAACCTTGTTGGCAAGTTGAACGCCACAAACATAACTGGCGGATACACTACGAACATCCAGTTCACTTTTGGCAGCACTAGGACGAACACGCTGTATTTCACGAATGGAATACTGATGAACGTCACACAGCCCTAATGCTATGGCAGCAGCCGGCGGAAAACCAGTAACGCTGAAGCCTGGCCAGGGCGGAAAGCTGATGGCTGGGCTTTCCTCTGAAACGGCCGGCGCTCCAAATTACGTTCGCAAGGAAGAAATTCGACGCTACCTCGACCGCGAAATGCGAGCCGAGGGGCACGTCGCTTATCAGCCGAACACTTTTTATGATCGGCTGGCTCAGTCAATTCCGATCAGCGGTGGTGGCCCAATAACGCTAGTCTCTGAGGTTGAGCTTGGAGATGGCAGAGTGACACTCATTGCCGGGAATCAAACGACTCTTTGGCGCTTTTTTGGATTGGAAGACATCGCTTATTTCGACATTGAGTCTGGTCAGGCTTATTTCGATACCGAATCTGGCGCGACATATTTCGACGAAGCGGCAAAGGGGTGGATTCAAATTGGCTCTGGCTTTTCGACTGCTGGCGCGCGCTGGGAGATCGTGCGCATTGGCGACTTTGTTGTGCTCAACAACGAGGTTGACCTCCCGATAACATATCGGCTGGATGAGTATTCAGTGAAGCCGATTTATGAATTGCGCGAGCAGCAAGTCGCCAGTGTTAAGACGATTTGCTCCATGAACGACGTTCTGGTTTGCCTTGGCATCAGCCAAATCGGGGATGATGATTTCAAGGGGTTAATGGCCGCAATTCCAGCATCTTTGAGCGCATCGCAAGACGTCAGTGGGAAAGTATCCCCGGCAGCGACAACGCTATTCCCCACAATGCAAGCTGTGAGCTTGGTTGGAATGTCGCTATTTTGGAGCACTGGTGAGCAGCGCGAAATAATTGGCGTTGATTCAAATGGGTTCTTGCTGGTCAACAATACGGTTCCAGTGTCAGGGGTTTGTTCGGTTGAGAATCCCGCCGCGTACACAATGTGGGCCGGCAAGGTTCAGCGTTACGGGTGGCGTGTATTTCCTTCGATGCCGTCGCAGCCGCGTCGATTTGGGGCGATTGTGACCGCTTCGATGCAGGCCGGCAGTCCGGTTGTTGCGTTTGATTACCCCGTTCGGTCGCTCTCGGACTTGTTTTACACTGCGGCTCGGTTTGGGTTGTCTGCGGTCGCGCTGCCGTCCATCTTCCTTCCGCAGGCAGCTATAAACGCTGGCAACCTAATTTCACAGGTTCAATGGATTTCGCGCGGCTCGGCAATGTCGATGACGATGGCTGAAATCTGTCAGAACACCATTACAAGCCTGCCAATCGAGGCCGCAGACTCTCAGGTGAGCTATGCTGGTATTTATTCTGATTTGACCGACGACGGAAGCGCCATTTTAAGGGGAATGCAGTTGCGTGATCAGCTCGTAATTTACAAAGAGCCGTCGCCAACTCCGGCCGTGTTTATTGGGACATACACCGGCGCTGCCGCAGCCCCGTTCACTTTTCAGCGCGTAACCCTTCCGAACACGGCTCAGGCGTTACACTACAAGAACGTCATCGCGCCAGAAGGAGGCGGCTATTATGGCAGCCATCACATCTACGCTGGCCGAAATGCGTTCTACAAGTTCGACTTGTTCCAGTTGACGCCAACAGAAATCCCCGCCCTGACCGCGTGTCAGTCGTTATTTTTTGACAACGCGGATCGAGGGACCGCCTTCGTGTCCGAGAACCATTTAACTCGAGAAATTTATTTTGGCTACGGAATTGCGGGAGGGGCACTTTGCTACGATTACGCACAGCAAACCGTCAGAACCACCAGCGCCATGCTCACAGCGGCCGCAAAGGTTCGGCATCCAAAAAATGGATCCGATTGGTACGTCATGGGGATGGTGGATGGCTCGCTAAAGCGGTACGGGCTGCTTGACTGCAAGCCGCGCAGCAGTGGTGCAATTACTGGCACCACATCGGGAACCGCCACGGTTACACTGGCTGCAACCACGGCATTTTTCTCACCCGACGATGTGGGGACCACGGTTTTGTTTTCCGGTGGCAGCGTGGCCGCCATTGATGCATACATCAGCGCAACCAGCGTTTCGATCATTGGCCTCACTGCTCCAGTCATCGCTCAGCAATTTACCATTTTGCCCGGCATTTGGCATCGTGACGGATTACAATACAACTCAGTCATTGAGAGCGGGCTGGATGATTTCGGGGCAGGGAACAGCGAAAAGTCGTGGAATGAATATTCGCTTGGGGCGTCCTCAAAATGTCCAAACGCCATCGTCTCGATTGATTTCAGGGGTGGCTCAAATCCTGGCACCGGCGCCGATTTGCAATCAGGAGCAATTATTGCGCCTCAGCAGTTTAATAATTTGCGCCCGACCGTCATCAGCTATTACCTTGGAGACAGGGTAACAGTAACCGGCTTTGGCCCGTTCGAGATCACTAGTCGCATGTTCAATATTCAGCCCATTAACAGCCACGGGTTTGGTAATTTGCCGCGATGAGCAAAATGAGTCCATCCAATGAGCAGGCGATTGTGGGTGCGGCGGTAGCCGCGGCGACCACTAACGCAACTGGCTGGCCAACGCTCGCATTGCCGCCGGAGGCTGCTACGCGGACTGGTGACTCGGTAATGAACGGCGACCACTCGGCCGCAATTCAGACTTGGGCCGGCAACTTACAGGGAGCCATTGCGAACGATTCGACCGCAAAAGCGAAGGCGATAGCCGACCTGCAAAGCATTGTTGATGGATTAACCAAGGAAATCGCCGCCATGAAAGCGGCAGCAACCAAAACTTTATGATCAGCCCCAGCATTACATTGCCCACTTTTGTACGACGCACGACCGTTGGCCGCGCCCTCACATTTGCCGAAGGGGACGCAAACCTTGACCAGATTCGCGCATTTTGCTTGTCCATCCTTTCCGTCATTGAGGGGTCGCTAAACCCAGACGGGACACTGGTTTCGGGGGCGGTAAAATCAGGCTCGCTGTCAGCTGGGGCTGTTGGGCTTTCGGCGATTGATCCAACAATGCCGTATGCGTTCCTGCCAATCGCGACCGACGTTGGTACACTGAACGGCTACGCGATTGCCACGGCGGGGCCGACTACGGGAGCAAATCTAATCGCATCCGGCTCGACTTACGTCGCCCCACCAGCCGGAAGCAGCGGCCTGGGCACGTTCACATTGAGCGGGTTGGTGGTGAACTCGTACTATTCGTACACGCAGGGTGTGTTGCCGGATAACGACGCCGCGCTTCAGGTCAACAGCGGGTACTCGATCACCAGCAGTGGAATCTTTCAGGCAACGCAAACCTCAGTCACTCTGACGGGTACCGCATCCGCATTGGTGACCGCCTCAGTTGCCACCGCTGCCGCTGTTACGGCGTACAAAAACGGCCAGATTTATTTTGTGTGGACCGGCACGGCGAATACGTCGGCGGCAACCTTGAATGTCAACGGACTCGGTGCAGTCCCGATCTTGCAGGGCGGGCTTCCCATCGCGGCGGGTGCCGTGGCTGCAAACTCGGTGTTTTGCGTTGTCTATCGAAACGGCAGCTTTCTTTTGTTGGCCGGCGGAACGTCTTCTAGCGGCTCGTCTGGAGTTACCAACATCAGCTACAACACAAATACGACCGTTCGCTTTACCAGCGGCAATATGCCATTGCCGGGTAACACCATCGCGCTTTCGGTGGCGCACGGTCTTGGCCAGATCCCGACTGCGGTTCAGGCGTACCTCATTAAAACCGCTTCGGATGGAACTGATGCGGTTGTGGCGATTGGGGATGCGGTCGGACTGGAGTTGTTTTATGTATCAGGCGGAAACCGCGCTTTCACGGTCGCGATTGATACAACCTTCGTCAATTTGGTTCAAAACGGCACCCCGACGCTCATTGCGGCGGATGGCTCGACTTCGCTTGCGATTACTCCAGCCAACTGGAAGTTGGTTATCAACGCCACAAAGCAGACGAGCGTGAGTCAGGCTATTTTCCCCGCGTTGAGTTGGGCATCGTCGCAGCCGGAGCTTGCGGTATCATACGGCAACAGCTTGCTGACGTTGACGCATGGAGCCAGCACTGGAATCACTCTCGGCGCGGCAATTAACCTGGTCAACAATGTCGTGACTGGACTTACCGCGGCATCCGCTGGCAACCCGCAATATGGAAATGGGGCTGTCTTCACTCGGTCAAATGGAAGCGTTGAAGCGATATTCACTTCCAATGCGGGCATTTATCGGTTGCCAGTGGTCGCGCCTTATGCCTCCATTGTTCCAGCGTATGCCACATACAGCAGCAGTGGGACATACTCTCTGGCGGTCGTGAGCGGCTCATCGTACACATGGACCAAGGGCGCAAATGACACCTCGTACAACATTGGCGCGAGCGACGTCACGACCACCCCGTCAACATTTACAGGCCCGTCTAGCTTAATTGTCATCCTGAAAGGCACTCCCAACGCGAGCATCACGGCGTCGGTGGCCACGGCAAGCTCTGTCTGGCAGCCGGTTCAAGTCTTAACGAACGGGAGTTATTACGCCTACAAGCCGGTCTGGATCACGGAAGGCTCTGGCTGGAACGCTTATGTGGTGCCGAGTAATTATGGCTCTGGGGTTGCGATTAGTTCGGTTCCAATGCACAACATTTCGTCATCATCAGACGTGACAATGGCGAGCCTGAACTTTACCAGCGGCAGTATCAATAACATTGCTCCGTTTAATTTATGGTATCCGTCAGGCTCTGGTTCGCGCATCCTGCTTTTTCAGTACAATCCGCTCTCGAAGCGAATTTATATCATGGGGACCGAGGTTTCGATGATTCACATTTTCCAGATCGGCTCCGGATTTTCTGGCAATGATATTAGCGCGTGGTGGGCGTCGGCTTCTCCGCTCGCCAGCCTCAGCTATATCAAGTCCATCGCCATCCCAGGAATCGGCGCGCCGCTGGGGGATTGGAATCGGTTTAATCATACCATCGAGGTCGATCAGACAACCGGGCTGGAAAAATCAATCACCATCGTGCGCTGGGGCGATGGCAATCCCAGTGATGGCACCATCACGCGCATTCCTTGGGTGGAGGGTTGAGGTTTAATTTGCTTTCCAGAAAAGTGAGCCTATAATAAGGGTAACTATGACAGGCGTTCAGTCAATCAATCACCCCTGCAAAATCAGCCGAGTGGTCGATGATTTGAAGGTGCGCGAACTGATGGCAACGCCGACGCAGGCAAGCATCGATTTAGCTCGTGCTCAGCTTGAAAAACAACCGCAAGTTGAATGCCCAGTCCAACACAGTTTTACCCCAGGGTTGTACGCGCGAACAATATTCATGCCGAAAGGCACGTTTATTATCTCCAAGATTCACAAAACCGAGCACCCGTATGTTATCACGAAAGGCATTGCGGCAGTGTGGATTGAGGGCGTTGGTGTTAAAATTCTGACTGCTCCATATCGCGGCATCACTAAGCCTGCAACTCGGCGAGTGCTTTACATTCACGAAGACTGCGAGTGGACCACATTTCATCCAACAGAAAAAACCAGCGTTGACGAAGTGGAGGCTGAAATAATTTTGCCCCACGACGATATTGTTGATTTAAGCTCGGAAATTTTAACCGAACTGAAAGGTTCAAACTAATATGGCATGGGTGGCAGTAGCAATTGGTGGCGCATCGCTCATTAGCGGTGTTGCAGGTTCCGTCATGTCCGCTGATGCACAGCAGTCCGCCGCAGACACTGCCGCTGCTTCGCAGCAGTCTGCAAACGACCAGAACTATAAAATGTACCAGCAGAGCCGTGGCTCTGACGGCAGCGCGGTGTTGCCGCTGTACATGAAGAATCCAGACGGGAGCCTGTTCGAGAAATCACTCAGTAATGATTTAGTGAGCGGCTACAATGGCAGTTTTGTTCCACTGTCGAGTTTTCAAGCGGCAACAGATCCACTGAAACCAGCTCTGGCTGGGGCCACAAAATCCACGAATGACATTTTCAACGGCGGCATCACAAACACGATGCTGTCAAACACAGCCCCAGTGCGAGCCGCTCGGCTTGCGACTGCTCGCTCAACATCCCTCGACGCGCTCAACAAAACGCTTTCCGACATCAACGCAACTCAGGCCGGGCACGGCTTTGGTGGCGATAGCTTTGGCGGTCGCGCGCTGGAATTCACGGCCGCGAAATCTGCCGGCGAAAGTCTTGGCGCGGCTGGCCAACAGAACGCTCAGGAAGTGGCTGACACAAGAAATTACGGCAACGTCACGCTGCCATTGCAGAATCTTCAAGCGCCGGGCGCGGTCGCAGGCGAATCTAACCAGATGGCGTTTTTGCCGCAATCGAACTGGCTGAACAGTCTCAGCCAGAGAATGCAGCCCTTGAACGAGTTGCGAATTGGCACTGCCCAGCCATATCAGTATCAACCCTTGCCGACTCCCTCGGCGGCTGCGTACATGGGAGGCGCGAACGCGCTCTCTGCCGCTGGCGGTTCAATTTCAAACGGGCTTGGGGCTTACATGCAGCAGCGCAATTACAACAGCCTGTTAAACAGCTTTCAGGCAAACAGCGGAAATGCGACAACGTATAATGCCTACGCGAATCCAGGCACGCCGCAAATGTATGCATACGGCTCAGGCGCTCCGGCTGGAACCTCGGTCATGGTTGACCCTATCAGCAGTCAGGCGAGTAGCTTTGCGCCGGGCGCAGCAACGCTGTTTTAATTTATGGTTCAAGTCATTGGCGACAACCCTCAGCCCCTTAACATTGCTCAGTCGGCAGACATGGGCAGTCGATTTATTGCGCCGATTAACGAAGCGATTATCCGCAACGGTGAGGCGCGGGTGGCGCTTGCCCGCGAGCAGCAGCAGCATCAATTTTCAACCGAAGCGGCCCAGCATGAAATTGACGCAAAGTGGGCGCTCGCGACCATGCAACATAAGATGCAGATCGAGCGCGAACAGATGCGCGATGATCGAGCCACGAAGGTGGCGCAAATGGCCGCGCAGTCTCACATGGACATCCTGAAGCAGCAAGGAATGTTCAACGACATCAAGTCCGCGCAGGGCAATTTAACGAACCAGCTTGGCGGCGACCCGGTGCAGCGTCTTGCCGGTGAGACCGATGACGCCTACCTCGGCAGGATTCAGGCCGCAACAAAGGCGAAGCTCACCGAAAACATTAAGTCTGACTCGCTGGCGAAGTCGGCGATTGATGCCAAGATTGCGCAACAGAACGCCTACTTGAGTAATCCTCAAATCCAATCAGCGTTTCAAAAAGCCGCAACCGACCCGACTGTTCAAAGCGCGGCACAGGGCGCAGCGGATTCGTGGCTCATGCAGCAGCCCGACGTTATGGCCGCACTTGACCCGACAACGGGGCGGCCAGATCAGTCCACTGAAATCCTTAAACGCGCTCGCGCCAAATACGGCGAGGCGTATCAGGGCAAATTCAATCAAGCGCTCGTTGAGGAGACGGCGCGCTCGTTGAAAAACAGCGGCAATCCGATTGCGGCTGGCATCGCCACGGCGCGCGATAACCTAAACCTGCTCTACAAGCAGCAGCAATCACTTTCGATGATGGGCAGCACGAATGGTCGTCAGGTTGAAAAGCCCTGGTGGTCGTCCGCGGTAAATGCCGCCGATGCTCACACCGCGATGGAGAAAGACCCGACTGCCGCCTCGCGGATGTTTTTTGACGACGAGTCAAGAAGCTGGAAGCTGAAGCCGCAGGCTCAAGACGCCGCAGCACCGCAGGTTTTTGGACCTCCAGCCACCGCGAGGTCGACAGCACCGACAGTGGCACCGGCAGTGGCTGGGCCGGCTGGTTACACCGCAACACCTGAAATGGGTGGCACCTTATTCACATCACCTGCAATGACAGAGGCGCAACAGTGGTGGGCAGCAAATGGGCCAACGCCACCCCCAGCCGCTCTAACCATCCAGCCGGTTGCGCCAGCGAACTCTAATTTTCAGGTAGTTGCACCACCGGCTGCGGTTGCAATCCCGCAGAACAATTTCAGTCCACCTGGCACGGGCACGGTTCCATTTCGGCTCAGCCCGCTCGTGGTGGCCGCTCCGCAGGTTGCGCCCGCGCCCGCAGTCGCGCCCGCGCCCGCAGTCGCGCCCGCGCCCGCAGTCGCATTTGCCCCGCCCGCATTTGCCCCGCCATCAATCGGTGTTCTCCCTCCGGGGGCGAGTCTTAGCTCATCCATTTATCAGCCGATGCCGATGCCAATGCCAGTGGGCGACGACAGTAATCCGCTGGCAACGCAAGCCGCAGCAATGACGGCACGCAACAACTGGCAGTCGCAGATGGGTCAATAATAATATGCCAACCGACGCCGACGCTCTGCTCGCCGGATTGCCACCGTTACCAAAAGCTGATGCCCAAGCCTCGCCCGGAGGTGACGACCTGCTTGCTGGACTTCCGCCGCTCGAAGGACAGCTACCTCAAACCACAGCCATCGGTGCCGCTGGACGCGCCGCAGCTACAAGTGTGGTTCCGTCTGCCGCCGCCCTGATTGGCTCGCAAATTGGCGGCTATGTTGGCGCTGCTGCTGGCGCGTTGGTGCCGGGCGCTGGTGAGACTGGCGCATCTGAAGCGGCTGGTTGGGGTGCTGGCAAGTTTGTCGGCAATGCCATTGGCGCATTTATCGGCGGCTTGCTGGGTGACAAAGTTCAATCGGCCGCCCTTAAAGAAGTTGCTCCGAGTGTTCACTCGACTCTGGAAAAATATCAGGCCGCAGATCAGGAGCAGCATCCCTATGCGGCGTTTGCTGGCGACGTTGCGGGCGGGGCGACGATTTTCAAGCTGGCCCCACTTGAAGCGGCTCGCGGAGCAGCGTCTCTCATAATAATCGCAAGGGGAGAAACGACTTGGAAGGCACTAAAAGAGCCGGAGCGGCAGGCAGTTCAAGCGCTGGCGATTCAGACCGGCATGGGGGCTGCGTTTGGAGCCGCTGGCTCACTTGTTGAAGGGCAAGCTCCTACGTTCAAGGGAATCACCTCGGCGGTAGCTCAGGCTATGCTGTTAGGGCATCCTCGTGATTGGACGGGTGCCGGCGAGAAGGCACCTCAAGCCGCTGTGTCCGCGCCTCCCGCGCCTCCCGCGCCCGCGCCTCCCGCGCCGCAGCCACCAAGCATTGATCCAGCTGCCAGCTACGATGTTTCGCCTGAGCGTAAGGCGATTATCAGCCAAATTGTGAGCCGCGAGCAAAGCGGAAAGCTCACGCCCGATGATGTTAGCCAGCTTGGCCAGCTTCAAAGCGATGATTCGCTCGGTGGCGAGAACGAGTTTTACATCAACGAGCGGCAGCGGCAACGGAACCAGGCTGCCGCTGCCACGCCGCTCGCGCCATCTTCGGAGTCACCCGTAACACCTGCGCTCCCTCCAAATTCACCACTGGCGTCGGCTGATGTGGCTCCAGCCGCGCCGGTGGCTTCATTGCCGGTCGCTCCGCCCGCGCCCGCGCCCGCGCCATCTTCCGTAGAAATCGCCAAGGCTGCGCCTGTTGCCGTGGACGACCAAGCGTCCTTACGATTGGGGAACACGCCTGCGGCGACAGCGCCAGCCCCGGCGGTTGATCGCCTCACCGAGGCGCGTAATGCCATCTCGAACACCCCGGTTGCCGATAAGCTTGATGAGGAAGCGCAAAAAGTGCAAGCATCTCCAGCACCGACCGAAGCGCAGAAGCAGGCAGGGAATTACGTCAAGGGCCACGTTAAAATCGGTGGCCTAGATGTCACTATTGAAAATCCGGCTGGCTCAATTCGATCTGGAACCGACGCGAGCGGAAAAGAATGGTCTGTCAAAATGCCGGGCGACTATGGTTACGTCAAAGGCACAGAGGGTAAAGACGGCGATCATGTGGATGTCACCATCGGCCCGAATCCGGATGGATTTCAAAAAGCGTGGGTGATTGACCAGTTGAACGCCGATGGCGGCTTTGACGAGCACAAGGCGTTGCTGGGCTACAACTCGAAGGATGACGCGCTGGCCGCTTATCGCGCCAGTTTCTCTGATGGCAAGGCCGATGAGCGCATTGGTGGCGTCACAGAGATGCCAAAGCAAGATTTTGAAAATTGGGTAAAATCGGGAGACACCACAAAGCCACTGGCTGCAAAGCCGCCAGTTGAATCATGGCGCAAGGTGAAGGCGACCGCTACGGCGGAGCAAATCCATGAGAGCGCGCAAGGTGCGTTCGAGGCCGGAGCCGGAGACAAGTCGGTTTCAACGGGTGATGCTTCACTTGAAAATAAACTTGGCGCGGCTTCCCTCGAGCTTCGAGCAGCCCTCAAGAAGCGCGATAAGGACATTCGCGGTGGAGCGGATCCAGTTGTTGCTGAAAAAGAATTTCAGGAAAGGGTAGCCAGCTTAAAGGTGAAGCGCGGCGGCGAGGTCGGAGTCGAGCGAGTTGGAGCTGGTCAAGAAACCGCAAAGGCTTACGAGCCGCTACGCGGGATGACGCTGGAACAAGCCAAGGCGCGCGCTTACGACGACTCTGCGTCCAAGACTGGCAAGAATGGTTCTACGACCAAAAAGCTGGTGGCTCTGCGTGCCCCCGATGATAGCCATGTTGTTTTAGGGCAAGCGTATCGGACGGGTGGGGTTGACCGTGTCACAATGTATGACGCCAACGGCAAACCCAAAGTCAGAAACTTTGATGATTTGGTGAAAAAGGATGGCTGGCAACCACTGGCCACCATCAAGCAGAAGGATTACAGCAAGAATTTTCTGGCCACGTTTTCGCCAGAAGAATGGTCAAGGCTCGAAAACACGCTGTGGGAAAAAGAATCGGAAACCAGCAAGGCGGCAGCGCTGTTGGACGATCACCACGCAGAGATGTCGAGCGAACTTGGAAAACCGCACGATAGCGCAACCGTTGAAGAAGCAAAAAACTCGCTGGCCGAGAGCGCTGACGGGCGTGGTGCCAAGCTTGAATCCGACGACCTTCCGCCGCCGGCTGCGGCCGCTGGGCCAGCGTCCATTGCGCCCGAAAGCTCAGCTTTTACCTCTGACCACGCGGAGGACATATTTGACGCGCTGCATGGTTTGGGTGTAGAGTCGCCTGAAGATGTCTTTCAGATTATCAAGCAAACCCCAGAGCTTGGCATGGGGTTTCGCGCGCTCGCCCGCGACCTTGGCTTGCAAATCAAAACAGAAAGCGAAGCCAGAGTAGCAATTAATTTAGCGTCCAGAATCCTATATGAAGCATTTACCGAAGCACAGAGGAACCATGCGGGAGCAGGCCGAGCGCGAGTACAATTTATTGAGTCCGTCAGGAAAGAAAGCCTGCGACGAGGCGGCTCGGATAGTGTTTCCGGAGGTGTTCAGCCAGCCGCAGACCGAGCAAGCAGTGGCCCGGCAACCGCTGGGCGAGGAAGCGATGCGGCTCAAGTTGGAGCAGGCAAGGATGGCGGTCGTCCAAGCGCAGATGCAGCACCCAGCAAGCCCGCAAATGATGCCGCAAAGCCCGCGCCCAAGCCTGCCAAATCAACAGCCGATACCCTCGGCGGTCGTCTCTCCGAAGCTCTAAAAAAGAGCAAGGGTGACGTTGACTCCGCCATCGAATCATTACCGGCCACAGATCAGGCCAAGCTCGATAAACTCATCGGCTCCGACTTTGAAGAGCACAGCGATGCCCTGTCTCTGCTCGCCAAAGGGAAGAATCCATTTGGCGATGAGTATGCGCCATTAGAGGGGACTCCGGCACACAACATTGACGCCTACCTTGCGTCACTTGACAAAGGCAGTACAGTTTCAACTCGTTATCGAATCGCCAATGAAAAAGACGCCTACCATCCTGAACAACTACCACCGGAAGCAAAGCGAGCTATTGACGGCACACATATTGGCGCAGCCCATACGATCCTCGAAGGAGTGCATCGCGCAAGCGCGGAGGCTGGCGCAAAACAGCCAACGCGCGGCACAGAACGCACCGCCCTCGACGAAAAAATAAGGCCGAAAGAGACCGCTGCCTTGCTGATGTGGGCAAAGGCCAATGGCCTGATGATTGACCGCGCCAACTTCGATAAAAACTGGAAGGCTGGCGGCAAGATTGAGGGGATGGAAAATCGCGCGTACCCAGACGGGCACGGCAACTGGATTAAGGCGAACGATGGTAGCGCACACGGAACCTGGCTGCACTTCTTTGATCGCATTGCTTTACATAACTCCCTGTTTCCGGAAACGAAGCTGGAGTTTATTGGTTTCATGGAAGGCGGCAAGCGCGATGGAAAGTCGGTTCCAATCGAGCCAGTTTTCAAACAAAAGGATGTGTCCGGTCGCGGCGCTACTCCGGCCGAGGTTAAGGCGGATATGGCTCGGCGCGGGTATCAATTAATACCGGGCAAAGAATTCGATTACTACAATCCTCGTACCGGCATCATCCTTGGCGATGCTCACGATGAAAACTCGATTGTAACACCAAGCGGCATTGCTTTCATTGACGCCATCCCCAACATGGCGCAGCCGGAAGATTTCAAGAAGCCAACAATGGTGGTCAACGGTCAGCGACTCGGTGGTGGAAAGCTTTCGATGTTCACGCCACCAATGACTCGCGAGCGCGCGAAGGTGGTCATTTCTCAGCATGTGATTTCTGATGCTCAGGCACACCTGCTCGTGCCACGCATCATCCATGCGTTGCGTGCGCGCGGAATCGAAACTCGCCTACTCGCCCCCGAAATTGCCGGGATGGCGAAAGACTGCGCCAAGATGGAGGTTTGGAAGAACGACAAAGGTTCAACCTCGAAGGCGATCACGGTTGCGCTCGAAGACACCACCAAACCAACAGCGAACACGGTTATCTCGCTTTTGCATGAGGCTGGCCACTGCGTATTCGCGGATGAAACGCCAGAGACGCAAGCCTTGCTGCATCAAGCTATCGATGGCGCTACAAACGAAGCCCTTGGTATTGGTTCATACGAGGAGCGCGTCGCCCCGGGCGAGCAAAACCCTGCCGCCGTGAAACAGGAGGGACGGCTGGTTGAGTCTATTGCTCAGAAGCTTGCCTTGTCCGGGTTTGACCCAGAGGAGGCTCGTAGCGCAGTTCAGCGCATCGCGATTGCTGTTAGAGAGCTTTATCAGCGAGTGGCGATGGGGTTGATTAAGGCGATGGGGTTAACGCCGTCGCCAGAGCGCGCGGCGGCGTATTTTGAGGCGCGGATGCGTTCGTTCTTGTCAGGCAAGGGCATGAGTCTGACAAGTTTCATGGGTGGCCCGCGCATGGCTGAGGTGAATTACGATAGCCCGGCATCAGTCATGACTCGCTATCGCGATGTCTCCTTTGTCTCAGATCCAAAATGGGACATTTCGGCAGATCGAAATTCGACCGCCGTCAATACGCCAAAAGCTGCCGCGATGAATGAACTCGGTGACGCCATTGAAACTATTCATCGAGCCGTCTTAGAAGAGGGGCATTTACCGCAAGGGATGGGAATTGACGACTTCACTCGCGCGATTGGGTTGCCGGTTCAAATTGGAGACGTGAAGTATTTCGGCAAAGGCGAAACGCCGGCAACCAAGATCGCCGAAGGAAATAAAGCGCTGCAATCCATTGGGCAGACTTTAATTGACCCAAGCATAAAGGTTGCCGACATTGCGGACGGGGCGTCAAAGCAACAGGCCTCAGCCATCGCGCGGAACCTGCTGGAAGCGACCCGCACAACCCTTGCGGCCAAGGCTCGCGATGTAAAGTCTGAGGTGAATGCTAACGCTCACGCCCTTACCAAAGACATCGAGCGGCACGCCACCGCACTGACAGAATATCGCAACCTCGACCTCATTTACGCGCAGGCTAAGTTGCGAATGTCTGACTTGATTGGGATGACCGTCAAAGACACTCAGGCTATTCGCGATGCTGCTGGCGAAATCGGGAAGACTGCGCGCAAAATTGGCGCGCTCGACCAAATACTGCGGCAGCTTGACACTGACATCAAAGGCGACAACCCGCTACCAGAGCCTTATGTCAAGGCGCTTGACGCGCTGGCGAAAAAGTTGGCTGGCGGAAAAGATTACAGCGACACTTTGCAGGCGCTCGCGAGTGCGATGGGTGATATGGATTGGGTCGAGTCCACCCCGGGCGACATTCGGAATTCGCTGCAAGCGGTCGATTTGAGCGAGGTGGATAACGGGCATTTAATTGAGCCACTGCTCGAAAAGACTCCCGAAGCGCGCGCGCTGCTGGCAACCGCAATTTCGTTTGCAAAAGGTAACGCGCATCTCATGGATTTGCTCGCATTGCGGCAAGTTGATGCCGCCGGAGATCGCAGCTCGCTGACAAAAGAACTCACCGAGGCAAACAAAATTATCCACAACGCGACTCAGGGCGGCGACTCGGCTATTTCGGACGCCCGAAACATGGCTAAGAAATTACCCCGGCTGGCGGTGAAGATGGACCGGCTATTGCGGCATTTGCAGGAGTTGAAAACCAGCGTCGCTGACCGACAGATGCGAGTCGAGAACGGTCGTAAATTTATTGAGATTCAGCGGCTCGCTGACCCGATTTTGAAGCGTGCGGCAGCCGAGCACGAGGCGCGCATTGGGCTTTTGCGTAACGACTTTCAGCCGGTGCATGGAGCGAAGATGATGATTCCGCCGAACGCTGGCGCGCGGCCGGACGCCTTCGTTCAGCGCAGTCTAAATCTCAGCAAGGATGGAACGACCAGCCCAGAGGTGGCTGACTCCCTGAACAAAATGGCGGACTGGCTCAAGCTGAGCAAAGAGGGAGAGGCAAATCCCCAGCTACTGGCCCTGCACGGAGCCGACTATCTGGGGGTGAAGCAGCAATACGACCGATTAATGCTGGCGCAGGTTCGCTGGGGCATTCACGATTCCATTCAAGGCAGCTTTGTTACTCGCTTTCTCGCGCCCATCACCGACAAGCTGCGCTCGATTGGAACCCCCTCGAGTCGCATGGCGGCTTCGATGATTGAGCGCTCTCAGGTTTTGATTCGCTCAGTGATGGGGCAAGCGCATCAGTACGGAAGCGAATACGAGTCGCAGCGCGACCGGGCAATGGTCGCCCTGGGGATTGCGCGCCCCGAAGTGTTCGACAAAACCATCCTGCGCGACTTTGCAAACGCGCTGGAACATCGGAAAGATTTGAATTCGGTCGAGGAAGGAATTCGAGCCGGCATGGAGCATTTGCGCTTGGACGATGCTACGAAGGAAATGATGGGGAAACCTGGCGCTACGGCGGCAGTCGAAAAATGGATGCGATTGCACGTCGAGATTGCTGAATGGGGCGTCAAGACTGGCGCATGGATGGGTAACAAGGTGCTGGACGGGAATACTTATCGCGATGTAATCGGCAACGCGCCAACGACATTGCCGCGCCAGCTATCCAGCGAGGCTGAGACGCTGTTTTTGAAGATGGGAGAATGGGCGAAGGAGAAGCTCACAAAGGCAGGCGTGAGGTTTGACGCCAGCCAGGACATCGAGAAGCTGCGAGAATCCTTGAAGAGCCGCTTTACGCCAGAGCAGCGATTCTTTGTCAGTGAACTCTGCAAGAACAAGCAGGGCCGAAGTGCTTTTTACGCACCCGAAGAAGGTGGTATTAACCGGTTCGCTACACGCGAGCGGGTGGCAACCGCCTACGAAATGGCTGGCGGCGACCTCGGTTTTGACCCAATCAAGTTTTCGGAGATGCTGTACAAGCTGGAAGGTGGCAAGGCGGACCCTGCGAAGTTTGCGGATTTTGTTGGCGAGACGATGGAAACATTCCAGTCGTATTACGATTTGCTGTCTGCGAGCCGATCTGACTATTCCGATTTGCAGGACAATGGCCACCCAAGCCCCAAGCGGTTTATAATGGATGCCCGCAAATGCGAGGAGATGCCTGCTGGTTTTTACGATTACTTGCCATTCGACAAGACAACTTTGACGCAATTAACGAAGTCGCAAGCATACAACGCCGCGTTTGGCCGACGCATGACCGCGATGCGTGAAACCCTCCAAAAAGCCGAGGCAGAGCAGTTGGCGCTGGCGAAACAATACGAGGACTTGAAAGCACTTTACCCCGACTTGAAGGGCAAAAAGTTGCGTGATGCGATTCGTGGGGAAATGAAATCTCAAGGGCTTGACCAGGTCATCATGGAAAACGCTCAGCGTAACGCCAAATCAGTGGCAGCCAACGCGAAGCAGATCGAATCCGTGCTGGGCATGAACCGCAACCGTCCGCCAGAGCAAGCAGCTTTTGCCGAGATCATGGGCGCAATCGCGGCAGGGACGGTTTCCGGCCCGGGAACAGCCATCACAGCCCACGAGGTCATTTTTGAGCAGTGGTTTCGCAAGTTCGGATTCAACACGGCTGGGCTTCGACTGACTGCCAGCGCCACCGAGGAGATTGCAAAAGTCGCTTTCGGTTCGCTATTGCAGGCATTCCATAGGCAGGCGTTTTGGGATACTCGTCTCACCAAGTTGAATAACACGGTTGGCGTTTTCGATGATGACGCAACGCTTTCAATCAAAGATAAGTGGCGCTCCGCTCTTGTCCATCCAATCTACGCCGAAAATCAGATGTTGCGCGGCGTTATCATGGCTGGCCGGCTCGCCAAGACTGCCCTGACCGTAGGTGTCGGTCGAGCGCAAGAAGGGAAAGCGGTCTTCCCAACGCTAAAACCACTATCTGTGTTCCATTGGGCCGCGCAAGTGATTCAACTTGGCGGCGCAAATGCGTGGGCCAAGATTTACGAGGGTAACGTCATGGCTGGTGTCGAGCACTTCGCTTCTCATCCGGAAGATCTGGCAAATAAAGATTTTCAATTTACAGCCAAGCACTTGGGTTGGCCTGAGGGGCGCGCGTTCGACTATCTGAAATCTTCGATGACGAAATACGGCATGACGTTCGAGCAGTTGACGCGCGACGCCGTCGCTCGGCGCGAGGCGGACAGCACAGCGCCACTCCTTCATCAGTCCACTTATCGCTATGCAGCACAGCAATGCTTGGATGACATGACGATGGAAAGCAGTTTGACCACTCGCCCGACATGGCTGATGACCAACAGTCTTGGGCAGATGGCCAATCCCATGCTGGGCTGGGCGGTACACAAGGGTTACGATGCGGTTCGTGGATTCCGCGAGCCGAACGGTCAGAAATCTTACAGTGCGTTCGGGACCGGCCTTGCTGCCTATGCGGCGATTCTGCCGATTGGAATGGCGTTTGCCATGCTCCGCAATAAATTCGACGAGGATGTTCTCGGCCGCAAGCAGAACGTGGAGGATTTAACCACCATTCATGACCCGAAAAGCGCCTTGCTGACCGTCTGCGACAACGCATCTCGCATTGGCACATTTGGTGTGTTTGGAGAAGTTCCGAATTACTGGCTCAACCGCGATTCGGGGGTGCGTCCGATCTCGATAGATTCAAGGGTGTTCTTTTTGTCCACGATTCTGAACACGCAGAACGCCATCATGAACTTGGTTCACCAGCGGAGCATGGACTACGCCACCGTGGTTCGACCGCTGTTGCAATCTCTTGGTGGGAATGGGTTCTTGCAGTACGCTGGTGCATTAAACCACGCGCTCAGCCTTGACGACGCCGAGGCCCGCGTGACTGGGCGTATCAGCGTAAATAACTATCTGCGCGTAGCAGGGCGCGAGCTTAACCTCGATGTGCGGACGATGAACGGCACAATGCAAATGGCGTCTTCACCAAGCCCCATTAAACCGCTCGTTGGAAAAATGTTGATGGCGGCGTATGCCAATAATGCCAATGACTTTCAGGAGGCAAAGCGCGAGGCTATTCAGGCCCAACTGGCGATGTTGGAAGACGACAAGAAGATGACGGGGAAGGATAAGAATTTGGAAGCTCAAAAGAAGGTGGCGCAGGCGTTTGCAGATTCGTCGCCACTCCGGTCAGTGTTCAAAACACTGCCCACGGAATATGAATATCGGAAGATGATTGCAGGGATGGATAGCCAGGGCCGCGAGAGTGTGGCCACGGCGATCAACTTGTTTCAGCACTACGGGCAGCAAATTGGCGCAACCGGCGGCGTCTTCGCTCGCTCAGTTGCGCCCACTTCGCTTGCTCACACGCTCACGCTAAACGATGCACGTGAGCGAATGATTGCCAGTCCGATCAGTGGACGTACTTTTTAGTCGTCTTGGAGTTGGAGTGGCCGAGTAACTGTTTGATTTCAGCCAAGGATAGCGACTCAGCCAGTTTTTTCGCCAGCGCTTCTTTATC
>Ga0007854_10000294_pt1 | contig 33990 bp, 34 predicted proteins | sample CryBogCBH12Aug08_FD_60382 | JGI IMG/M metagenome (GOLD analysis project Ga0007854, IMG submission 60382) | Freshwater microbial communities from Crystal Bog, Wisconsin, USA - CBH12Aug08 | ecosystem: Environmental > Aquatic > Freshwater > Lake | place: Crystal Bog, Wisconsin, USA | collected... | reverse complement strand
TTGGCTGCCAGACTTGGATTCGAACCAAGATACACAGCTCCAGAGGCTGCGGTCCTACCATTAGACGATCTGGCAATTTCAAATACCTAGCATAAGACCTGAATCGACTCTTTACTCGCCTTATTAGGTACCTTGCAGAATACCGCAAAAAGAGCTATAAAACAACCTGAACTTGCAGTTTTAAATAGTCAGCAGAACAAACAATCAATAATCAAGCAACGTATATTGGAGGAACAAAACATGAGTAAGATTAAAATGTCGAGAAAGGAAGTCGAAGACGCTCTGCATAAAAGTGGCGTCAGATTCGATGATTGGGGTAAAACTCCAGGAAGCAGACACTTCAGCCGATTCCTAGATGACCTACAAAAAGTCAGGATCACCTGGGATGAACGCAGTCCAACCATCATCGAAAAAGATATCGCTGTTGTAACCATCTTTTACAATGATCATGGCGACCGATATGTCCTTTGTGAATCTGAACAACTTTTCAATAATGGATTCAGATTTACACACAATCTTGACGGTAGTGTCGCAGACGACATGTTGTGTGACGAAACCCCTTCGAAAGCAGCACTTCGGGCCGTGCAGAAACTCAGTCAATCCAAACCTGAATTCAATAACATCGGAGCTGTGGATTTAACTCCAAAAGGCTTGGCAGATTCAATCCCTAACATGCTTTCTCATTCCTATCCTGGTCTTCAGGAAGTATTGATACGCAGGAGATTCGAATTGACAATCACCAGTGGATTATATCTACCTCAATACGCCTTTAGGGAAATTGATAAAGTGACGACTTGCGTCTGGAAAAAACATTCTCACTGATTTAATGCTTCAACCACAAACCGTGCTTTCGCAAGAGAGCCGGTTTTTTTCTTTCCCAATTTTCTGTTTACTGATTACTATTTACCACTTACTATTTAATATCTTCCGTCTTTTTGATTTTATTTATCTGCTTCGCAACTTTTATAAATTCAGTAAACAAAGGGTGTGGCATGAGTGGACGCGCTAAGAATTCTGGATGGAATTGTGTACCAAGGAAAAAAGGATGTTTATTATTTCCTTTACCAGCTTCACCACGAGGGAGTTCAGCTATCTCCATCAAAACCCCATCTGGTGATGTTCCAGAAAATACCAAACCTGCGTCCTGTAATTTTTTAATATATTTTGGATTTACTTCATAACGATGGCGGTGACGTTCTTTGATAGAAGTTGTCGCTTTCTCCAAACGCTTTCCTTCAAAAACAGAATAAGCTTCTTGTGCAATAGAATCTTTTAGTAATTTTGCAGGATAAAGACCGAGACGCATCGAACCACCATAATTCCCTTCTGCAATCTTCTTTTTCTGATCTGGCATGATGTCGATGATGAGATGTGGTGCTTTTGGATCTATCTCCGCAGTCTGTGCACCTTTTAAACCGACAACATTACGAGCGTATTCTATAGTCATGAGTTGCATACCGTAACATAGACCAAAATAAGGTATGCCTTTTTCACGAGCATAACGGATGACATTGAGCTTACCTTCGATACCAGACTCACCAAAGCCTCCAGGAACGATGACGCCATCATATTGATCTAAACTAGAGTAATCAGGATTCTTAACTTCAAAATCACGAGAATTCACGGTGTGAATGACCGGTTTAACCTTATTGGCATAACCGGAGAATTTAATAGCCTCTAGGACTGAAATATAAGCATCAGTCAAAACGAAGTCACCAGTATTAAAATATTTTCCGACAATAGCGATGTTCAACTTATGATCCTCAAAATTCTTAATACCCTTTGCCATCTTTTTCCATTCTGTAAAATCTGGACCAGTTTTTCTCTCTGGTAAATTCAAAGTCTTCATCAAGTTTTCAGCCAAACGATCTTTTTCAAAATTAACAGGCACATCATAGATACTTTCAATATCTGGTGCAGAGATGACATGTTCAGTAGGAATATTACAAGAAATAGCGATTTTTTCTTTACGCCTCAGATCAAGAGGCGTCTCAGCGCGTGCAATTATAAAATCTGTATTCACACCATATGAAGCCAGCTGACGTGCGGCATTCTGTGTTGGACGTGACTTCATCTCACCGAGCTTACCAGGAGTTGGTAAATACGAAACCATGATGAAGACAACATCTGCTGGACGCTTCATCTTCAACATGCGAGCAGCTTCTATGAACATAACGTTTTGATAGTCACCAATAGTTCCACCGATCTCAACGATAGAGACATCGGATTTGTTTTGTTTAGCAGCATGTTCAAAACGATGAACGATCTCATCACGGATATGAGGTATGGCCTCAACACATTTTCCACCATAGTGAAGTGCGCGCTCCTTTTCAATGACATCTTTATAAACCATACCTGAAGTCATATAGTCATAGTCACTAGCGTCACGGTTGAGGAAACGCTCGTAGTTACCCATATCTTGATCTGTTTCCAGTCCGTTATTTAAAACGAAAACCTCACCGTGCTCGGTGGGGTTCATAGTTCCTGCGTCAACATTTAAATATGGATCAACTTTTACAAGATTTATACGGAGACCTTTGGCAGAGAGAACGGTGCCGATAGATGAGGTCGCAATCCCCTTTCCCACACCTGACATCACACCACCGATAACAAAGATGTATTTATGCGGAGATTTTTTTATTTGGTTTTTTGCCGAAGTCGAAACCGCTTTAGAAATTTTATTTGCTGAAATTTTTCTAGCCAGCTTTGCTTTCATAGTCCCATTGTATTGCAGTCGACAGTGAATTGTCTAGTTGAGCTAAGTCTCGAGATGTGTTGCTGTTATTTTAGCCCAACACACTCCGTAACATTGACTACAAAGCCAAAATGTGTTAATTTTGCATTTGAATTACGGTTTTAAATAACAAACAAACTATAGAACATTGAGTAAATTATGAGCGAAAATAATCACAAAAACAGACGTGTTGGCCTGCTTTTCATCACTCTGGAGGAATCAACACTTCATCCAAAAAAAGTCTCTCCGGTGCTTCACCTTGAACAACGTCCTGTTCCACAGGAAGGAGAAAAGGTTTCTTGGCCCGGTATCGCCATGGTAACAGTTGGTAGCAAAATCAAAGAAAATGAAGAAGAAGCCACCATCCTAGTCCGAGAAATGTGTAAAAAATTCCAACCGATGTTGGCATACCACCTTATCGGGATCCTGATTCAAAATGGTATGAAGCAGCAAATACTTTTTGAAAATAGCCAGATGAGGATTTACTATCTGGTTGTCTCAAAACAAACCATGGAACATGTTTACCCTCAACAGAAGGTCAGGATTATCACCCTGACCTCGATGAACATCCTCAAATTGATCGAGGTTGAAAAAGAGTGGAAGCATCAACCACATAATCTCAAGGACAAAATCCCGGTCTTTCCTGAAGTAAAAGCCGCGATCATGAAAGCGGTTAATGAATTGAAACTTCAAAAAAACAGTCTTTAAAATTACGTTCACACCTCACATCGCCGACCTTCTTTGGTTTCGGCGATTTTTATTGAAAAAAATCTGCCCAACCTCTTAAACCTTCAAATACTTCCTAGCCGCAACATAACTCGACACTCCCCCAAGGGCGATACCTGAACCTATTATGAGGACAAAGATCTCTCCAAAATTATGAACAAAGTAGGCTGACAAAACATTTACAATCAATGAGAAATTTGAGGCCACATCAACGCCAGCAAGCTTAAGTACTACTGCATCACTCCAGTAAGCAAACACTGCCATCAAGATCAAAGTGATCAATGCTGAGACGATGCCATACATGATACCAGAAACGACGAATGGTCCACGAACATATATGTTGCTTGCACCAACCAATTTCATAACAGCGATCTCGTCGCGCGCTGTGTAAATGATGAGCCGGATAGTATTCCAAACGATGATGATAGCTACTAGCACAAATATAAGGGCGATGAATCCACCAACTTGTTCAACAGTCGGAATTATGGCTGTCAGTCTATCTATGATCAATTTATTTTCCTGATAATTCACCTTATCAATGATCGGTGTACCATTAGAGTCTTGAGGATTTTTACTTGTCAAAAAATTAGCAATATTTCCATACTGACCAGGTTCTTTTGCTTTTATATTTAGAGCTGCTGGAAATGGGTTGTTACCAACTTCTTGCAGACCTTGCATGATGAGAGCATTGTTCTGCCATTTAGTCTGAAAATCTGTTAGAGCTTGAGCTGAAGAAACATAATCAACCGAAGAAACTTCCGGTAAAGCCTTGATTTCCTTTTGTAATGCCAAAATATCACTCTCTTGCGCAGACAATGTGAAATAAACATTTATATCAACTTTATCTTTTACATCTGCCAAAAGTGAATTACCGAAAGCACTTGCAAAGATGAGTCCACCAAAAGCAGACAATGACAAAGTTATAACAACGACAGCCGCAAAAGATAAAAATCCGTTACGCCAAAAGTTGACGAATCCACCGCGCGCTATTCTCTTGAATGTAGTAAGTATCATTGTAATTTTAATTGATCATTGTGTCATTGTGTCATTGATAATTGAATCATTTTAAAGTATATACTTGCCGTTTTTATCATCTCTAATAATTCTCCCATTCTCCATAGTGATAACTCTACCACCAACAGCATCTACAACACCTCTATTGTGAGTAGTCAAAAGCACAGTCGTACCCATCTCATTTATCTTTTTCAAAATGCGGACTATTTCATAAGTATTCGTTGGATCGAGGTTGCCAGTAGGTTCATCAGCGATGATGATGTCTGGTTGAGTGACGATGGCTCGAGCTATGGCTACACGCTGACGTTCACCACCGGAAAGCTCGCGCGGAAAATTCCAAATCTTTTTAGACAGATCAACTAACTCTAGAACGTGTGGAACATCAGCCGCTATCTCAGCATCAGTTCTACCAGCAGCTTCCATGGCAAAAGCGATATTTTCGTAAATAGTCTTATTTGGTATCAAACGATAATCTTGAAAAACTGTGCCGATACGACGGCGAAGCTTACTCATCTCTTTCTTATTTAAATTATGAACATTTGTCGACTCCAAAAAGACTGAGCCACCGGTAGGATAATCCTCGGCTATCAAAAGCTTCATGAGAGTAGTCTTTCCTGCCCCAGAATGCCCAACAATAGTCACGAACTCCTTTGGCTCTACACCAAAACTAACCTGATCCAAAGCGACTGAATTATCAGCATAAACTTTTGAAACTTTATCATAATAAATCATGGATACAGTATATCAGTAAACAGTAATCAGTAAACAGTGATCGGATTATGGTTCATCGTTTATAAATTCTTTTCAGATTCGATAAATATATCTATATCACCTTCTAAGACTTTATCTACTGAAGAAGTCTCAACATCTGTACGGTGATCTTTAACCATTTTATATGGATGTAAGACATAAGAGCGTATCTGATTTCCCCATTCAATAGAAGTGGTTGATGACACCTGCATACCCTTTTCGCGAGCCTTCCTTTCATACTCCATGTGCTTCCATAATTTTCCCCGCAAAATTTCTACAGCTTTTTCTTTATTCTGAGCTTGAGAACGTTCACTAGTCACATGAATAGAGATACCTGTCGGCTTATGAAGTAAACGTACAGCCGTCTCGCGTTTATTTACATTCTGACCACCTGGACCGCCAGATTTAGCTATAGATATTTCCAGATCAGCATCATTTATGACCACATCATCCGAAGAAGTCTTTTCAAATTCAGGGATAACTTCTACAAGTGAGAAAGATGTCTGCCTCTTTTGGGCAGAATTGAATGGAGAGATGCGAACGAGGCGGTGAACTCCTGATTCATTTTTGAGAGTGCCGTATGCACCCAGTGTTGAACTACCATCGGATGACGTGACACCTCCAGATTTGCCGACTATCTCAATAGTTATATTTCGAAAACCGCCATGATCGTTTTCATTTGAATGAATAGCACTCCAACCCCAACCTTTATTCTCTGCATATCTACGATACATACGTACCAACATCGCTGAAAAATCTTCTGCATCGTCACCACCGGCACCAGAGAGGATCGAAAGTACAGCATTGCCTTTATCATATTTTCCTACACCTTCCAGATCAGCTTTGAGCATTCCTAACTCTTTTATGACCGATTGTGCTCGAGCTTTATCCTGCCAAAAATCCGCCCCTGCCATAGCGTTTTCAATTTCAGTTATCTTCTGTTGAATTTTTTCTTTATCTTTATTCATTTTAATTTATCTGGGTAATCCTATTTTAACACGTCTTAAAAATAAGGAGCCGAAATTAGGAGCCAAATGTGGGAATCGGACCCACGTTCCTGCTTTACGAAAGCAGTGTTCTGCCACTGAACTAATTTGGCTATGGAGCCGTTGTCCGGGATTGAACCGGAGACCTCGCCATTACCAATGGCGTGCTCTACCAACTGAGCTACAACGGCATGTATCTGGTGCATTACTACCAAAACAGCTACAACGGCATGTATCTGGTGCATTACTACCAAAACAGCTACAACGACATACTAAAATTTTCAAAGCAATTCAGTAAGAATAGTCTATTTATCAAATATTTTCAATTAGCTCCGTTCCATATACTCAACCTTTTCGAGTCCCTCTCAGAGCTACGCTCTTCGCGGGCACGAAAAAAGAGCCTACGGCTCTTTTTCTGCGCGCCCGGTGGGACTCGAACCCATGACCTCTCCCGTGACAGGGGAGCGCTCTAACCAGCTGAGCTACGGGCGCAGTCGGCTCATTATACACAATCTAGGGTTTTTTTGAAGAGGCTAGACTATTTTTTGATATAAGACTTCAAATACCACCAAACTCCCCCACCAATGATAACCACAAGTATTATGAGTAACGTATTCAATAAATTCTTGTTTCTTTCGGTAAAAGGTACGACTGGAGCGAGTGGTGCAACATAAGAAGAATTCGAAACCTGTTCTCCAACATTCACTACTGGCAAACTTCCCTGATCTATATATGAAGATAACTGAGAAGTATCATACTCTGGTTGAGTCGCGGTTGGATTACCATAATAAAATTTATATGAATCTCCAAAATTTGCATTAAATATGATTGCCTCCAATGAAGTCGAGACATTCGCACTGTTAACTACAGAGAGTGGCGGATTGTCATTATTCGCAATAGATAGACGTAAATATCTTGCCCTTGTCTCAGGATAAGTCACAACGTTTGAAGAACCATTAAATATGGAAGTTGATACGCGTGATATTGATCCACCGCCAACATATGACCATGAACCCATGTCATCCGAAGCGCTGACGGCGACATTGCGTATGTAATTCGTATCTTTCGAACTTATATTTAAAGTCACACTATCACTCAAACGACCGATGATACCAAGATCAATAGTCACATCAGTTGTCTTGTCTTTTGGATTATCATTCACAACCGCAGAAAAAGTTGAATCATTAGAACCAACTAAAACTTTCACATCGCTTTGTACCGTCACACCAGAGACACCGACACTTCCCTCCGGCCCTGAACCGATAACTACTTTCAAATATCTAGCCGAATGAGCTCCTAGAGATATTGAATACTTTCCAGAAACTTGACCACTAGATGGATCCAATATACGGAAAATAAAACCTTTTGATGTTACGAGTGACCAACGAGGATCATCGATCGGTAAGAGACTGTCAGACGAATACACACTCACCTGACGACGAAAATTCTGTACGGAACCATCAATATCAAGATTGAGTGTTGAATAAACTCCATCAGATCTACCTATATCAGCAATGAATTGTGATGATCCTGTATTACTTGAATTAAAATCAATCAACCTTGCACTGATCGATGGACTAGAAGATAACTGATCTCTCACCAACAGATATGGCACCTCATTTCCCTGACCATCTATGATGCGTGCATCAGTAAATGAACCTGTTTTAGAAACCCAAGAAATATCAACTGGTAATATCGCTTTTACATAACCAGATTTAGTTTGTTCACCATGAGATATATTCGTATCGATAGATCTAACATACTGCCAGTCTTTCAATGTAAACGCGGCGTGAGCCTCAGGTGTACCACCAAACAATCCAGAAGCGAGTACTGACCCGGCACTGACTAACAGAACCAATGATAAAATATTTTTCAATCTATCTTTATATTTTACATAACCAAACGAAGCGACAAGGGCAATGATTCCGAAACAAATGAATGAAATTATTCTATACAATTCGCCCATACTCCAAACATCGATAAGTACTTTGAAGGCTGTTATTAAGAATAAAATCAAACCAAATCTGCGTAGACTAACAGCACGATGTGTAAAACCAACCGCCGTTAAAATAGCGGCGTACAATGTCCATAGAATCGATACGAGAGTGTTGGATATATTACTATAATCCTGTGCATTGATAAGGACTTGAGCTGAGTAATACGAAGTTATCTGTGCACTCAATCCCCAAATAGATAATACATTGGCTATTATTACAAAAGCTAATATACCCCGTTTTTGTACTTCTGTATCGACACTTCCATATTTCTTATAAATATAAGCGATTATATAAGCTGTTATAGTAGCCAACAGAAACATCACAAAAGGAGTATTGAATAAGGGAACAAATGCTTGATCAACACTTTGCTGTAAATACCAAACTATGAAATCAACCAGACCTAAAATATAAACGACCAGACCCATAACCTGAAAACCACGATTGCCGATGACAAATGCAATTCCATAAAGAAAACATGCTTCAATAAACCATGCTACAGCGATCCATGCACCAGAGAACTGAAGTGGTACAGCAATAGATAGAAAGACTACAGCTAATCCTGGAAGGAAAATATTAATGGCTTTATCTTCTGGATTCGCTTTATTAACCATAAAGGCTACAGCCATATAAACAATAGCTATGAGTACTGAGACGAAACCGAGGATTCCGTGGTAGTCAGGGTTGAGCAAATTATAAATAATAATTGCAAAAGCTAATGCATTGGAACCCAAGAGAAGATAATCTGATTCATCAGCTTTAACACTGGCAGTGATCACGCGGGCCACTTGAGCTACAAGGAATATAACAAATGTAATCACACAGAAGATGAGCACTGGAGCCAAGGCATCAGTTGTGTAAAACGTTGTATACCAAACGACAAAATTTATGATCGTACCAATAAACGAAGCTAGGTTAAGTGGTGGCCATTTCTTAAAGAATGAAATGCCGAGAACACCTATGTTTATGAGTATTATATAGCCAAACAAGACCACCATCGAATTTTCTTGTGAACCGACTAGGAATGGAGTCGCGAAAGCGCCGATGACTGAGACCACAGCAAGTATCTGTGTTGCATTAACAATACTGATAGCAAACGAGAGTAAGGTTACCAAAAACATCAATACCCCAGTCGTTGGAGAATCGATCAAATTATAAAATGTATGTGCTGAAAATATAGACAAATATGATATCGCTATACCGCCACCCATGATCAAGTCTGAATATTGTAAATATTTTGCACGAAGATATTGCCCCAGACCCAAGAAACCTAAGCCCGCAATGATACCGATCATAACTCTACCAGCAGGACCAATCCAATTATTATCAAAAGCGTATTTTAAGAAAAACGCCACACCAATCAAGACTGCAGCAATACCAATTCTACCCAATATCTTACCGGATGTATCTTCAGACGAAACAGGATCTGAAGAAGGTTGTGATACTGATGGTGAAAGTGTTATGGATTGAACTATCGGTGATTGAGTAGGTACCGATGGTTGAACCGGTGACTGAACCATCTGAGGTGTAATTTCAACTTTATTAGAAACAACTGGGCTTATACTTTTTTTAAGTTCAGCAACTGAATCCTCGAGCACTTTGATCCTTGACGAGTGCCCGATGACCATCACAAAAGCTACAAACGGTAACGCTAATAATGCGATCGGAATTAGATAAAATATAATCATAATAATATATTGTAACATACGCCCACACTTTGCATTTAATATGAAATTTTGGTAGTGTGTACTAACTGATTTGAGGTATCAGCTCATCTATCCTAAGGGCCATACCGCATATCATTAATGAGATTCTTAGTCAGAAACCAACATTCGCGCGCATAGCTCAGTTGGTAGAGCACACCACTGATACTGGTGGGGTCCTAGGTTCGAATCCTAGTGCGCGCACCTATTGATCATTCTCATCCTGCCACCGCTTCATAGCCTCAGCACTACCTAAACTTGGCTTTTTTGGAATTTTAATAAGTTTGCTATCAGATTTCGCAGTTCTCATTTCTGCAGTCTTCTTTTTATCTTCTGGTTTTACAATAGGATGTAAAGGTTCTGACTCTAATTTAAATTCAGGCTTGATCTCAGGTTTGATTTCAGATGTAGCGATTTCAGGTGGAATGACTTTAGGCTTTTCCGTGACAGCATTTTTAATCTTCACGTATTCCCCTGTACTTGGATCGACTTCAAAACCAATATGCTCAACTCCTTTACCTTGCGCTTGAGCTTCTTTCATTCTACGTATCAACTCTGCACCCTCTTCATAGCTAACTAATTTTTCGAATTTATTCATAGTATGTTAATTATAATATAAAAACGGTTCTGTGGTCACGGGGAGACTCGAACTCCCAAGGATTACTCCATACGCTTCTGAGACGTACGCGTATACCAATTCCGCCACGTGACCATTCTATATTCATATTATAAAGCAATTATTGAACTATAGGTTAGCATAAAAAAGTGGCAAATATTTAATTACTATTAATTTAAAATTAAAATAAAGTTCAGTAAATAAAAAAGCCGTAGGGATAAAAACCTACGACTTTCACAACTTAGAATGAATGGTCTCAATGAGACCCCAGCAGGTGCAAATTGCACCAGCCTTCACCGATCAGTGTTCCCAGAAGCAAGCATCCAGCCAACACCAAGACTGTTTTTAAAATAGGCCCCAACATTTTCCACGACTCGGTAAGTGACTTCACTGGCATTGATTCCGTCCAGTGGAATTTTGTCTGATTTTTCACGATTGTTCCTTTCTTTAATTTGTTGCGCACCACCGTTTTGATGGTCGATACTACGAAACTGACTGATATCTATACTAGCACACTTGAACACACTTGTCAATAGTACATCACATAGTAGACAGACTGGCAAATATGATACGAAAAAACCGCCTAATCTGGGCCATTTTGAGACATGAAAAAACCGCCTTGTTAGGCGGCCTTTTCACTTTATTAGCGCTCTTTATTTTGTTCCGTTCACCATGAGGGATTCAATTGTGATCCCCCATTGGGCCGGGAATCTTCCCCGGCTAAGCATTGCCATTTTGAGTTGTGCAATGATCACTCAATCATCTTGCGATGATTATCGACATTTAAGTTAGTGACTCCGAAGAATCAAAAACGTTGTTTCTCTTGAAATATTCCACGAGCAGCTTCCGCTACCCGTGCCTTGTTACGACTTACCCCCTGTCATCGAATTTGCCGTAGGCCCGCGTAAAGCGAGATTTCGGGCACCTCCGACTCCCTTGGGTTGACGGGCGGTGAGTACAAGACTTGAGAACGTATTCACCGCAGTATAGCTGACCTGCGATTACTAGCGATTCCGGCTTCATGAAGTCGAGTTGCAGACTTCAATCCGAACTGGCGGGAAGTTTATTACGGTTTGCTCCATCTTACGATATTGCGTCGCGTTGTCTTCCCGATTGTAACACGTGTGTAGCCCAAGGCGTCAAAGGGCCATGCTGACTTGGCGTCATCCCCACCTTCCTCCCAGCCCAGAGCACACAGTAAACGGTAATCCGTAAACAGTAATCAGAGAAATCACATTTGCGATTATTCTGATTACTGTTTACTGATTACTGATCTCTGTACTTTGGGCTGGGCGGTCTCGTCTGATACTTATAACAGACAACAGGGGTTGCGTTCGTTACCCCACTGAAGGGAACAGCTCAAGCCACGAACTGACGACAGCCATGCAGCACCTGTCCAGCCGTCTTGCGACGAGCATAGTTTCCTACACTCTTCGTCTGGATGTCTAGCCTTGGTAAGGTTCTTCGTTTATCGTCGAATTGAACCACATGTTCCACCGCTTGTGCAAGTCCCCGTCTATTTCTTTGAGTTTCAACCTTGCGGTCGTACTACCCAGGCGGATCTCTTAACGCGTTAGCTAAGCCTCGAGGAGGGTCGATACTCCTCAAAGCGAGAGATCATCGTTTAGGGCGTGGACTACTGGGGTATCTAATCCCATTCGCGACCCACGCTTTCGTGCCTCAGTGTCAGGTATGGACCAGTTTGCTGCCTTCGCTTTTGGTGTTCCCCATAATATCAACGCATTTCACCGCTACACTATGAGTTCCGCAAACCCCTTCCAACCTCTAAGTCGTGCCGTTTCCCGTGCAGCTTCTCGGTTGAGCCAAGAAATTTAACACAAGACTAACACAACCACCTACGCACCCTTTACGCCCAATAATTCCGGATAACGCTCGAGGCACTCGTATTACCGCTGCTGCTGGCACGAGTTTAGCAACCTCTTATTCTCCAGGTACAATCAATAAACTTTTTCCCTGGCAAAAGAACTTTACATGCCGAAGCACTTCATCGTTCACGCGGCGTCGCTCCGTCAGACTTTCGTCCATTGCGGAAGATTCTCGACTGCAGCCACCCGTAGGTGTATGGGCCGTGTCTCAGTCCCATCGGTGGGGGTCACCCTCTCAGGTCCCCTAGGCGTCATAGCCTTGGTAAGCCATTACCTTACCAACTAGCTGATACCGAAGAGGCCGCTCCCGGGGCGAAAAACTTTACTCTTTCGAGACTATCGGGAATTACCCATCCTTTCGGATGGCTATGCCCGACCCCAGGGTGCGTACCTCTTTATTACTACCTCGTCTGCCGGTTGCTCCTTGCGGAGCCCCCTTGACTTGCATGCCTTATCCACGCCGCCAGCGTTCATCCTGAGCTAGAATCAAACTCTTAACTAAAAGTGAACGGAACAAAATAGAGGGCACTAAAATATGCACGCTAATTGATTTTCACTGTTAATTCTAGCTCACTTAGAAATTATTGTTCAAAAAATAAACTTGAACATTGCACTATTCTCAATATATTTCGATTTCAAAGGGCAGTCACCTCTTTTTCAAGGCGTGGGGTACATATTACAGGAATGAATATATATGTCAAGCTTTTTTAATGATTACTCCGATCAAACTGGCCAACCCTAAAAAATGGCGAATTTAAGCCTTGACACGGCTTGATAAGAAGCGTAGGATTTCGACTGGACCGAGCGAGGAACTCGGTGCACATTTCAAAAATTAAATAACAAAAAAACGTTAGAAAATCGATAAAATTATGAGGAAACAAATCATTGTGGCGGGCTGTCCCACAGACGGCAGTATAATATCACTTGGACTGGTGCAACCAATTCATAAACGAAAAGCGATTGGGGCTCCGAGTTCGGTGCGCAAACAAACTGACGAGGGTGTCGCAACCCTGATGATTGAAGGCAATCCACCAAAAGGATTTGTTGTGCGCAAACATAACAGTAAATCGAGACGAACCATCCGCCTATCTTTTGGCAGAGAACTTGTGACCGAGGCAGGCCAACGATTTGTCCGCATCTTAATGTGGATAAAATTAATGGTTTATAACTCTGCCGGAGAACTTGTGGAGCGCCGGCACAATTTTCGCATCAATTATCCACTTCCTTCTGTGCTTGCCCCGGCTTAAAAGCAATCTTCCTAATCACCCCAGCGCGACATTTTGTCTACGTTGGGTTTTTATTATTAAAAAAATTGAATTTTAAAATTTATAATGCCTTTTTGAATATATATAAGACGTTGACATTGAATTAACATCTGTAGTATATTATCGCTCGCACTAAAATTAGTTGCTTGAAAGATAAATACAGTCAACCATAAACCAAAGGAATGAAATGCCTATAATCAATACGAGTCGTGGACCGATGGACTCACACGAAGCCTCTCAACTCTTCGCCCGAGATGATCAACACGATACAAACTTCCTACTGGGAATCTACCACCAGCTACTGGAAAAATCAGTCACTGATGCTGCTTATGCAACCAAATACATACTGGAGCATCCTGAACGTTTCAATCAAAAAATTGTCGTGCATGCTAAGAGCCACCAATTCGATAACCCCATCATAGCGGCTCGACCTGCTCATGTAACGACCTGGCCACATCTTAGTCAAGAAGTAAACCAGCTTTTGGCCAGTAATCCGGACTTGTTCTATGATGAAAACTTATTCTGCAAACTTTGTTGCGAGCTTGGTCACGCTGAACAAGCTAAACAATGGACAGGAAAAATAGTTGACCCAAACAGTTCAATGGACAAAGTTTTGACTGTTATTCCATTCATGTTACGCCAGGTATTCCTCGAACGTTATGTTCAAGCTTTCGCCCAGGAATTGCAAATCTGAACTTTTAAACACCCGACCGCCTCTCGTGCTCAACCAAGCACAGAGGCGGTTATTTTTATTTCACTTTCACCAATACCTCCTGTCTCCTCATCCAAGGTGGAGTCCACGGAGCGTTGTAACCAGCGTAGGCGACAGTGTCGAGTATTTCAATATTATCATTCTTAAGTTGCTCGATTAATTTCTTTTCGAATCGACTAACACGCTTCTCTGTTGCTAGCCATGAAAATCTTTTAACAGCAAATTTTGATTCAGGGATTTCAACCAACTTTACTCTTGCGTCAATCGGTACAGGTAGACTTTCTAAAGTATAAGTATGAGGCATACCAAATGAAATAATTCGCGACTCAATATTATTATCATTGGAAATCTTTGTAGCTATCACAGGAGAAGTCATGGATATCTTTTCATTATTAGAAATATCAGAAGTAATACTAGATTCACGAGCAACTACTGGCGCTGTCATGGCAATACTTTCTTTTTTAATATTTCCGCCAAAAATATAGCCTGCAACTATTCTGAAACCAATATTAAGAGCTGTCTTATAATCTCCTTCAACCGTCGTCTGTGCCACGATACGTTTTGGATAAAGACGAATCTCATAACCTTTTTTATTTTCAAGAACCGAGTATTTAGCCTGCTCAACGCGAGACGAAAAATACCCCCAAAGAGACCAGAGAATGAGTATTATTAAGGTTATGATAAGTAAAGTGATCATAAATAAATTATATCACAATTCATTGTTCCCAACTTTTTTAAGCTCTGCTCGAAGTCTTCTCCAATCCGGGATGACCTCTGCCACTAGATCCCAAAATGATTTTGCATGATTGAATTCTTTTATATGGCAAATCTCATGGACGATGATGTAGTCCTGCTGTTTTGGTGTTAAAAATACTATTTTATAATTAAAATTCAAATTACCTTTCTTCGAACAACTTCCCCAACGACTTCGCTGATTACGAATAGCGATTTTGCCGACTGTTATACTGTGCTTGGGACTATAATATTTTAAAAAATGTGCGACCCGATTATGAACCAGCGAACGTGCAGCTTCTTTATTAGCCAGAAATAATTTTCTACTGCGAGTCTGATATATAGAACGACGGAGATAAATTGGCTTAGGAGAAATTATGGGGCGAAGGAAAGAAAAGAATGTCACAATTATTTATTATTTTTCCAACGTGGCGCAAAACGGATCGTCCAAGTAAAAAATCTTGCTTTCAATTTGTTCATGCCGCCTGCGACCATTTTTTCGTAACAGACTTTTTGAAATTCCTTCAGATCATTGCCAGGATAACATAAAGTGCCATTTTTAAAACACAAACTACAATACTTTTCTGATTCACGAATTCCAGGATCTTTACTAAAAGGCATCATGCAACTCTCACAATTTTGAATATTTTTTGACATTGTAATAATACTTATCTATTAGTTATATTAATTATATCAAGTTTTTGTGCCCTTGAAAGCGCCTTCGGTTCCCTTCACTTCATCTCGGTCGCGTATGCGTGCAGCGTGCGTGGATGCGAGATAGACAACATTTCGTCCAAATTTTTCTTCGAGCATGTCTATCTGTTTGTGAATGATTTCGTATTTTTCGCCTTTCTTAGTTGTTTCAGTTTTAAGCCCACCACCAAAAAGATCTCCTTGGATGGTGACGCTCTCTTTTGAGACTAAACCAGCGAGCGTTACACCGGTCGTGCGATACAGGACTTGTTTACGAAATATTTTATGGAAATGTTTTTGTGCAAGATCAGTGATGATCTCTGGTGCATTCGTGGGAGTATCAAGGTTGAACTTATGTGTTATGTACTCAAAGTTTTTTGTTTTAAGAAAAATAGAGACGTGCTTTGCCACCAAATCAAAATGACGAATTTTCGCACAGGCATCTTCAATATGTTTTGAGAGTTGAGAAAAAAGAAAGATAGAATCATTACTAGCTGGATGAAATGAACGAGTCTTCTGAACAGAGTCGTAACTAGTTTTCGGATTTGGGTCAATTGGCATCACAGATACACCATTCAACTCCAGCCAAATAGCTTCATGAGGTTTTGAGAGATTGTCATTGATCCACTCGCGACTTTTACTTGCGAAATCTTGTGCGGTGTTGATGCCCTTCTTTTTAAGAAAAATAGTTGTCTGTGGACCTATGCCCCAAATTTTTCCAATAGGTGTTTCGCCTAGGAATTTTTCAGGTGAATTTTTGCTGGCGGTCTGTTCGGCGATTTTTTTGACGTTTTTTTCAGCGTTTTTCTCGGCGATGCCGATCACTGTGAAGCCGTTTGGTTTTTTCCACTTCGATGCGACTTTAGCTAGGACTTTTGTTGGAGCCACGCCGACAGAGATAGATAAGCCTAGTTCCTCTGTGATTTCTTTTTGAATTCTTTGAGCAATTTCAATGTATGACATTTTAAGTGGACGATCAAGTCCGGTAAGATCAGCGAAACATTCATCGATACTGTATTCCTCAACATCATCTGCATACCGCCTGACAATATTAAACATCATCTCCGAATAATGCGCGTAACTCGCATAGTCGCCCGGCATGATGATCACCTGTGGAAATTCCTTTTTTAATTTGAAAATTGGCATGCCTCGAGTGATACCGAGAGCCTTGGCTTCATAAGAAAGTGCTGAAACAATACCGCGTTCTTCGCCAGTCACGACAGGTAATCCTTTTAGCTTTGGGTTCTTAGCAACTTCGACAGCAACAAAGAAAGCGTCTCCGTCCATATGTAGAATTACTTTTTGTTTTGTGTGTAAAGACTCGGCGGGCATACCTATATTATAGGTGAACTATGGTTCACTTGGAAGCGGTGCGTTCCATTTTGGAACATACTAACCTGTAAATATTCTTTACAAGTTGAATTACTGCTCCTCCCCAAACTTTTCATCTTCAACATCAGCAACGGCATCGGCTTTGGTATGATGAACTCTTGCATCAATATGATTTGCAGGAGCGTAAACTGTATAGAGTTTGAGAGGTATAGTGCCGGTATTAATAAAATTATGTTCTAGACCAGCTGGGACCAATACAACATCTCCATCTTTAACAATAAATTCCTGACCATCGATGACTGACTTGCCTTCACCGGCTTCAAAACGGAAGAACTGATCTACGTGATGGACCTCGGCACCAATCTCTTCTCCAGGTAAAATAGACATGAGCACCAACTGACTATGTGGAGCAGTATAAAGCACTCGACGAAAGTCTGTGTTTTCTAATGTGAGTTTCTCTATGTTTGAGTGATATGGTTTCATGAGGTAAGTATATCAGTAAATAAATTATTTCGTCACACAACCATCATAAGTTGTCGTACCATTTTCAGTCACAAAAGCGTTGTTGCCTTTATTCCAAAAGATCAATGTCTCGCCTGTACCAAATTTGTCAGTACCATTACTATATCTGGCGCCGTCAGCTGAGATAGTCTGTGGCATGGTGATCCTGCGACCACTCGAGAATGTTAAGCTCACTCGGTCTTTATAAAATACGCTCGAGATGAACGAATCCGCTGGCTGACTGCAACGAAATACCGCCGCATTCACCACCCCAACGAGAGGTGCGTCTGTACCCTGTCGAGCCGGCGACACCCAGTATCTACCAACACAAAATCCAACATACCAAACCGCGACGAAAAGAATGATTGCGGTGAGCTGTGAGTACCAGGTGACGCGAGTGAAGGAGATGGACATGTAGTAAGTATAGCAGGAAAATTATTCTTGATCAGTAATAACTACTTTACTACCAAAAATGAGATCATTAATGTACACAGGGTCAACAACAGGAATATTGTCCGCCATTATGACTTCATCTTCCCCGCCATGTTCTTTAGCAATTACTTCTAACTTATTTATAAATTCTTTTAGAGTCATAAATTTTATAAAATTAACCAGATTAATAATTATCTGATCGTTGATCAAATTAAAACCAATGTCAATGTAGGGAAAATTTATAGCATTCTACTCTTAAAATATTCCCTTAATGCAGGATCAACTATGTACACATAAGTTCCCACTATTCCTCTAGTTAATAAAGTTTTATAGATATTAATAATATATCTTTCAAGTTCTTTTGGATCATTAACTGAGCGTTTACCATTTATGTCTTTATATTTTTCCTTATCGACAACCAACTTCTTGCTTATTTTATCATAAGATAATTCAGGACCAATAATTACTCCGGTATAATTTAGATCATAACCTTGAATCGTATGGATACAACCTACTTCATTTAATGCATTTGGTGAATTTACCCAATCACTATTTGTGCTGTTCCAAACGAGTCTTAATCCATTGATTTCAATATCATAAGAATCACTTCCATCCTGAGTTTTCCATTCCCAAGCATACCCTGCCACTACCCTACATAATCTATATTGTTCATCCTTCTTTTTAATTCCAGATATCATTTCTTCTATGTCATCAAATATCCTGAAATCATATTTTTCAAACTTGTTTTGAGCTAAAGCTTTTAAACTCAAGACATCATCGATAAATTGAATATATTCTTCACCACCCAATACTCTCTTTTGTGATGTTAAATAAAATGGTCTTGCCTTAATATCCTCAAAAGCACTAGGTTTAATATCTGAAGGTTTGACACTTTGGTTTTTATCATAAAAAAATATCTGATAGCGTGAAGACTTCATAATCCAATCTAGTTCATTTCCTGTTTTATCTAGACCCAGACTACTATTTGCATCATCAAAAGATTTGAAGTTTGTTATATTTATTCTTTGCCTTAGACGGTGTGACTCATCAACAACAAGTACGTCATAGTTACCACCAACAACGTCAGTAGGACCAATAACCATATCAGCTTTTAATCCTGGAACTTTTCTAAATACTTTTTGTAAAGAACTTCGAAGTGAAGTCATTGGAACAACTAGTCCAACCTTTAGATTTGATAATCCTTCAATTTCTTTAAATCTCTTAATGAGATGCGTAGCGAGAATAGTCTTACCTGTACCAGGTCCACCGTTTACAATATATGTACCTGATTGGCTGGATTTTATATGCTTTAAAATTTCCTCACCAACATTATTTTGGTCTTCAGTTAGTGCTTTATATGGTGAAAATTTAAATAAATTTGTATTTCTTATATCAACAAGCTCATTTTTAACTAAAGACATTTCTTTTAATTCATCCCACAATAAATCAAACTTTGCTCTATACTTTTCCTTATCAAAATAATTATGATCAACAAGCCCACTCGCCTTGTTTTGTAAAACAAATTTTCCATCTGCAATCATATACTGAATTAATAATGATTCTACGTCTAAAGCCGCTGATTTATTGAATTCATCATCAGTAATCAAATGAATTGTATCAAGCCTTCGTCTATCTGCAGATTCATAATGCTGCCTACTTCGATTAAAGACATTAACAGCTTCACCTATATATATTTCTTTTGTATTTTGAATTAAATAAACTGATGGCCAATTCACACCAAAATGATAACGCTTAATTTCATCAAATCCTGATCTACTAAATTCAAATGTCTTAATCTTGCCTTTCATTATTTTAATTTATCGTATTTCGTATGCTTTCCCTTAGCCTTCTCAACAGGATACTTGGCTTCATTCTTTTTGATCTTATTTTCAAGGGCCTTCATTACATCAATGTCTAAGTCGCTTCCCATTAATAGAATCCAGTAAAGCGTATCCGCAAGTTCGTCTGCAATATCAGCTTTATTTGTCTTGAGATATTCTTCAATCTCTTTTGGATTTTTCCATTGAAAATGTTCCATGACCTCAGCTGCCTCAAGTACGAGTGAAAGGGCCAAATCTTTTGGATTATGAAATTGTTTCCAATCCCGAGCGTCTCTAAAAGCAATGATGCGCTTGGTTATTTCTGAGATATCTGACATGAACACATTCTACGCTTTTTAATGAGAAAGTGAACTCCCTGTACACCACCCCTCCTATGTGTTACAGTTCGTCCCTATGACATTCTCACGAAAACCACGCCCAACGAGCCGTACAACTGGCCAAGGGTCACGCGCTCCATTCAAAAAATCAGCTCCCGCTGGAGCCAATAGAACCAAAACACCTATCCGCTCAACCAGCGTCCCTGGTATGTCTATTGCCAAACTTTCAAAGTTGGTACCTACGAGCGCATCAAAACCCTTTACAAAGTCCATTCACCACCACACCAAACCAACCCACGGACCCTCACCCATCCCAAAGAAGGCGCCAGGTGAATTCCCTATGCGCATCAACAAATATTTAGGTTGGAAAGGTTACAGTACTCGTCGCGGTGCGGATGACCTCATCTTGAAACACATGGTGACGATCAATGGACGCTTTGCAACTCTTGGCGACCAAGTCACAGAAACTGATACTGTCGAAGTTCGAAACACAAGAAAACCAGAATCATTTTCATATTACGCATACAATAAACCACGCGGTGTGAGTACCGACCCAACACGCAAAGGTACATTGGATATCAGCCAGTCCATCCCTCTCAACGGTGTCTTTCCTGTTGGAGGTCTCGACGTGAACGCAGAAGGTCTAGTCATCCTCACCAACGACCGTCGCATCACTGACCGTCTCCTCAACCCTGCACATGAACACATGAAGGAATACATCATCCAGACCATCGGACCACTCCGTTCAAACTTCAAAGAGAAAATGGAGTCTGGTGTCGTCATCGGAGATTCAAAACCTCTTCACTATAGCGTCAAAATCTTAGCTGATAACCTATTCACAGTCCGTCTTACCGACAGCGGTAGTCACCTTCGTCAGATGTGCTCAATGTTCTTCGCTGAGATCGAGAGCATGAAGCGCACAGCGATCATGAACATAACTCTAGGAAAACTCACCCCAAATGCATTCCGTAAAATTGAAGGCGAGGAACTTACAGGTTTTTTGAGGGCGCTTGGGTTGTAATATTGGACTTGTTCCATTTTGGAACAAGTTGACTATTTTGTTACATCAACTATACTTAGTTTATTAGTGCCTTCGGGCTCCGAGATTCCCCCACATTTGTGGGGGTTTCGTTTTTATTTCAGATGCTTATTAAGGCCCTCTAATATTAAGCCGAATTGATCTTCATCAACTTTCCAAACCTTCCTCAAAAGACGTTTCGTACTAATTGTCCTTATTTGTGTTAAGCATACCCAAGATTCTTCTAAACCATGAACGATCTTCTTATGAAAAGAATCATCGTATGATTTTCCGGTTAAAGGTAACACCCACAACATGTGAGTATTGAACTTTTTAATAATTAATATCGGCCTCTCAAAATCATCTCCTTTGCCATCAGCTTCAACTCCAATATTTAAGCCTAGTGTGGCCCACCATATTTCTCTTTCACGGAAAAATAGATCCGTACTGACACTTGTTTCATCAACTTTTTTCTTTATCTCATTCCACACATCAAAATCTTTTAACATAATAGATATATTATTTAATTTTAATAATTCTCAATCAAAAATATCCGGAACATTCCAGACATCTTTATAGTTCGCTCCAATTGTTACAACTAGAGTATAGGCAGTTGCAGAAATTATACTACATTTAGCAGTTATCTGGAATTTCCGGACAACTGAATTTTATCCCTATTTCCCCATCTCCAAGGTCTGATCAATCTTTATCTGAGCCACGAACTCTGGTACGTGAGAAACGAGAATTAGTGCTCCTTCATAAGCATCGAGTGCCTTAGCTATCACTGGAATATGACGAAAGTTAATATGGTTAGTCGGTTCATCCATGATGAGTAAACCTGGGCGTAGCAAAACTAGACGAGCAAAAGCGACCAAACCTTTTTGACCTTCAGAAAGAGAACCGATGCGAGTATGAACCATATCACCAGTTATGAGGAACGCTGCGGCAGTAGCTCGTAGTTCAGTCTCAATAAAACGCCCATCAACAGAGCGAATAACTTTTTCGAGTGATTGATAGACCGTGTCATTGAAATCCATCATTGAAAAATCTTGACGGTAGTAACCAACACGAACGCCATCCATAATCTTAATACCTTCAACCGGAGTTTCGGGATTTGTTGCTGAATATATTTTCTCAATCAAAGTAGATTTACCAATACCGTTTGGACCAGTGATCAAGAGATGATTTTTACGACGCAAAGCGATCTTCGCAATGCGCTTGACTGGCTTATGTGTTTTTAAATCCAAATAGGAATATTTATTAATTGAAATAATATCACCAACGAGGTCTTGCTGACATGGAATATAAAATTGCTTTATAGTCTTATCTTCTCTGCGGACATCAACGATCTCTTCTTCGAGCTCTTCAGCTTTTTCACGCATACGTTTTGCTACGAGACGCATCTGACCACCTTTATTGGCGAAAACGTTAGCCTGGTCTTTATTTGCTTGAATCTGTTTTTCCAACTGTGCGTTTTTCATATTCTCCTTTTCAATACGCGCAGTGATCTGATCTATCACATCTTTATAGTTACCTACATATTGTTCAATTTTCTTTGTATGAACATCCAGATACAAGACTCCATGTGTAAAAGCATTCAAAAATTCAGCGTCATGGGAAATGACCAGACATGTTTTTTTATAATTAATCAAAAACTGTGTGAGATGTTCTATGCCAGCTTTGTCGAGGTTATTTGTTGGTTCATCTAAGAGGAGAATGTCTGGATCTTGAATAAGAGCAGATGCCAGAAGAAGGCGCGCCTGTTGACCGCCGGAAAAAGTTTTTACGAGACGATCTTTTACATCTACAAGGATGTGACCACTTTTATCTTTTGTTGAGCTTTTTTCTTTATTTTTATCTGAGGATGAACTGGACTTATGAACATTCAAATTTACTACCTCCAATATTGCATCAATCTTTGGATCTAGATCGTAAACTTTTTCAGCAAAACATTTTGCAAAGAAATCACGAACAGTGAGTTCCAAGTCTGCACGTGGTATGACTTGGTGGGCAGTAGCGACAGTACAACCGTTAGTGATGTGGATCTGGCCGGATTCTGGTTGACTACCGGAGGTAGAATTACCAGCATGTTCAGCACCAAGGATCAGACCAAAAATAGTGCTCTTTCCAGCACCGTTTTGACCCATAAGAGTGACTTTGGTACCACGACGCACGTTAAACGTCACCTCGTCCAATATAGGCTTGTTGTGACCCCATTCAAATGACACATCCTCAAAACGAAGGACTGTATCCCCTGAAAAAGCGCCTACTGTTGAGCGAGATTGTGAGTTTTTGGCCATTTAATTGATTTATCTACACGTAGGATATCAAATGCGTGAGAACGTATAGATTACGATATTTTTGACTATATTGCTAGCTCTACTAGTTCGGGTTAAATTCGCTTAATAATATTTGTTATTAGAAAATCGATTGCGCAGCGAATCCATAGACAATCAATCAGTAATGTGTTAGTGTTTTTGTTGACCCTAGTCACCTGCCACTATGTTGTGTCAGGTAAACAAATCAATAGAAAAAGAAATAAAAGGAAAAAAATAAAATGGCGAAATTAATTGCAAGAAAAATCAGCCAGGAAAACCCCTTGCTCAGGGCTTTGAAATTGGGACAACTTACCCTACGAGGCCAACAATTCGAAGTCAAAGGTATCATTCACCCTATTCCACAGGGACTACTGGTTAAATTGAAGAATTCTTCCGAACGTCCATTCAGAGTTTCAAAAGCCGAGGTGATTGAAGCGCTTCGAATCCTGGATGAAGGATTAGCCAAAAAAGCTGCACAGGCCGCAGCATTGGATTCGCAAAAAGAAACTGTGCAAAGACAATTGTTCAGATCGGCCTCTATGGTCAACCGTTATTTACCGCCCTCACGAATTGCTGCTGCTCCAGCATCGGCCCGTTCAGCAGCGGCACGTTATCGCTCCTAAAGAAGCGGGAACTGCTTTCGTCACTCCTTTCACCCGGATCACCACATTTTGTGGAGGTCCGGTTTTTTATTTATTTTTTATTTCTTCTTTGTAAACTTTTCAAAAGTAACCAAGAGTGATGAACCGAAACATACTGAAGAATAAGTACCAGCCAAAATACCGACAATGAGAGCGAGTGTGAAGTGCTGTGTAGATTCACCACCAAAGATATAGAGAGCTCCGAGTGCAATCAAAACTGTGAGAGATGTGTTTATCGAACGAGTCAAAGTCTGATTCACTGACTCCCCTACAACATCACTGAAAGGCTTGTTTGAACTTGCATGTGAAAGATTTTCGCGAACACGATCAAACACGACGATAGTATTGTGAATAGAGAAACCAAGAATAACGAGTAGAGCGGTGACGAAGAGTGTATCAACTTCATAACCTAGATAATGTCCGAGGATTGAGAAAGCACCAAGAGGAATGATGATATCGTGAACCAAAGAAGCAATAGCGATCAAACCATATTTCCATGACTTTACTGGTTCTGAAACTTTTCTGAAAGCAAACGTGATGTAAAGAACGATGGCAAGAATAACGAGGATGATAGAGACAACGGCTTTACGGAGAGACTCTGCACCTAGAACTGGACCGATGGAATCAAAACTTTTTATAGTAGAAGAAGCTGTTCCGGCAAATGACAATGCACTTGTTACAGCAACCTTCTGGTCCTGATCAATAGCTTTCATACTGATGAAATAACCAGTTGTACCACTTGGACGAACAACCGCATTTGCATCAACAGGAGTGACCGCACCGAGGACAGCTGACTGAGTTGGCATAGATGCTGCTGGATATGATATTTCAATAGAAGTACCACCGACGAAATCGATACCTGGCTTCAAATGCCAGATAGAAAGAGCGGCGACAGAAACCACTATTAAAAGTGTTGTGAAAGCGTATAGGATTTTACGGTTATTTATTACCCACATATAATTATTTATTTAATTTTGTAAAGCCGTTACTGATAAGGAATGTACTCAACTTTGTAGTCTTTCTTGGTGCAACCGCGTAAAGGAAAAGACGTGAAGCTGTGATGGCTGTAAACATTGAAACAAGGACACCAACGACGAATACAAGAGCGAAACCAGTGATGATAGCTGTTGAGCCGAAATAGTAAAGGATAACACCGGTGATGATACTTGAGATATTCGAGTCACGGATAGATGTCCAGGCGCGGGCGAAACCTTCATGCATAGCATCTGAGATACCACGACCACTACGTAGTTCTTCTTTCATTCTTTCAAAGATAAGAATGTTTGCATCCACCGCCATACCGATAGTGATGATAAAACCAGCAATACCAGCCGCTGAAAGAGTTACAGGAATCATTTTGAATAGAGCAAGCATGATAGCTGTATAGACCGCAAGAGCTATAACAGCGACCAAACCAGGCAAACGGTACCAAACGATCAAGAAAAAACCGATGATTATAAATGCAATGATACCAGCATATATACCACCATGAACAGCTGCTTGACCGAGAGATGGACCAATAGTCTCTGTTGATATGAGTGAGATAGGAACTGGCAAAGCGCCGAAATTCAAATCACGAACAATAGTCTGAACTTCTGGAAGAGCAAATGAACCAGTTATCTCTGCTTGTCCTCCATCGATCTCAGTCTGAACGACTGGAGCTGAAACCAACTTACCGTCTAGGAATATACCGATGTAATTTCCAATATTATTTTTTGTAATAGTACTGAAAAGTTTAGCGCCATCAGATGTGAAATTAAGTCCGACCTGTGGAGCATTCGTTGTTGAGTTAAATTGGACTGTAGCACGACTAACCATGCGACCAGTGAGACCTGTTTCTTTAAATAGAGCGATGTAATCTGATGCTTGAGTAGAGGTTGATTCACTCAATATTGTGGTTGAAGCTTGGAAAGCTTTTACATCAGCTGCTGTTGCTACACGAAAATCCAAAACTGGAGTTGCGCCGATTTCTTTCACGGCTTGATCAACATCAGTAACACCTGGAAGTTCAACGATAAGTTTATAAGCTCCAGCACCACTAGATAGCGCACCTCCCTCTTGAGTCTGAACGAGTGGTTCAGAAACACCGAGTGCATTCACACGATTTTCAACGACATCGCGAAGAGATTGCATAGATGCAGTGATATCAGCAGAACCAAGTTTTGAAACATCAGCTGAATAGACTAGATGTGTACCACCAGATAGATCTAGGCCGAGATGGAAAGGATGGAAACCTGCCCATGAACCAGCGACTTGTGAAGCATAGACAAAATAACCAATGAGTAATGCGAAAATGACTACATAGACCGCTTTTATTCGTTGTTTAAACATAGGGCTTAGTATATAGGTTTCGGAACTTTTTGCAAGAAAATACGGAGGTTGACTAAACTATAAAAAAACCGCGCTATTACTAGCGAGGTTTGTGAGGGCTCCTTCACCGACCTTGAAGAGTGGCCAAAAATTTTTTAACTTGAAAGGCGTTTGGTTGGCCAGTGACAGAAGCACCCGAGAGATAACCGTAGATCAATGGTCCACCATTTATGATGTCCAAATAACGAGAGATCTGACCATAAGGCTCACCTATTGCCATGGTAGCAACTTTGAAGTTACACCTACGACGGATGTCAGCTGCAATGTATTGCAATTCGCACAATTCACGGGATGTTCGAACTTTGACAGCAAGCTTGAGAACGTCACCGCCAACTTGAAGGCAGATATCACCCTGATCTAGTAACTGATCAGCAAATAGATCATCAAAGTTATGATAAGAGATGATCACACCAACACCTTGATCGTGCGCATCTTTCACGACATCGAGCAATCCATGAACAGTGCTGGCTTCGATATCAATAAGAGTCGCATACGGCAGGAAGGAACGATACAGCTTCCGGCGGATTTTGATGTCCCATGATTTTTGACCACCACGTTCGCTTTTATCACGAGCAGTGACGATCAGCGGTAGTTTCGTATGAATCAGACGTTCTACCAAAGTATCATTCGGATCAGCCGAAGGTATCTTATCCAGACGTAATTCCAACATATCAATAAACTCTGAATTCGGGTGTGGTGGTATCGGCAAAAGATGACCACGCCTCAAATCTTCAACACTAGCTACCACCGCAACAACTTTAGCGTCTTCCAAGAGGTGTTTATATTTAGTTTTCATAGGTTCAATCTTTCCAGTTTTTGTTTATGTATTTGTTCAATTAACTAAACCAATGAAAGCATAGGAGATTATATTTGTCTACAGAGATTCAATTGTTCTCTCCAAACCTTCATCAAAAGAAATCTTTGGTTCAGATTTTAAAATTTTACGAGCCTTGGTTATATCTGCATAACTATCTTTGATATCTCCTGCTTTTGCTGGTAAATATCTTGGCTTAAAATTACCGCTAATTACCTTATTTATTTTAATCACTAAATCATTTAAAGAGACTTTGCTTCCTGTACCGACATTAAAAACTTCACCAAAAATATTTTCCGTTTTACTATTTATATCTTCACTGTCTACTTCAAGCGCTCTCATATTTGCCTCCACGACATCACTTACATATATAAAATCTCTAGTCTGTTGACCGTCACCATAGATCGATGGTTGCAAGCCTTTTTTTCATAAGTGATATAAATTTTGGAATAACCGCAGAATATTCTGAAAAAGGATTTTGTCTTGGTCCAAATACATTAAAATACCTAAGTCCAATAGTTTTTAAACCTCGTTCTATATAAATTTTTTTAGCGTCAACTTCATTAGTCAATTTGTGCATACCATATGGAGATATTGGAACAGTCTTCATAGACTCAATTTTCGGCATCGTCAGATCATCACCATAGACCGCACTGGACGTTGCATAGATAACACGGTCGATTCCAGCAGATTCTGCAACTTCAAATACATTAAGAGTACCTACAACATTAACTAAGTGTGTTTCCTTGGGAAAAGCCAAACTCTGTGGAACAGAAGCTACAGCAGCATGATGAATAACAGCATAAGCTCCCTTAAAAAAGTTTCTGAGCAACGACTTATCTGTAATATCACCATGTACAAACTCAATTTTATCAGCTACAGAAATAAGATTTTGCTTTTTACCAGTTGAAAGGTTATCTATAACTACAACCTTCGCACCTCTTTTTACAAGAGCCTCGACTATATGAGAGCCGATAAATCCAGCTCCGCCAGTAACTATTATTTTTTTATCTCTTATTTTATTCATAAAATTAAACACCCTGTTTAGACAGGATAGCACGTAGAGTTTGTAATACTATTTTAATATCAAGACTGATAGAGCGATTCTTTACGTAATACAAATCATAAGAAAGCTTGTCACGCGTATCATCAACAGCAACTGCGTGATGCGGGTGGGCATGATGATATATTTGTGCCCAACCAGAAAGACCTGGTTTGATCAAATGTCGAACATTGTAATAAGGTATTTCTTTTTCATAAACCTTGACCAAAGACGGCAATTCTGGACGTGGACCAATCAAAGACACCTCTCCTTTCAAAACATTCCAAAACTGCGGGAATTCATCTATGCGTGTAGCACGTATGAATCTACCGACACGTGTTATTTTTAACTGAGTCTTCCCGTCCGCACCATAAGCTCCTCCATCATCTGCTGTCATGCTTCTAAATTTAAAAATTTTAATTTTCTTGCCATTCATGCCAACACGGTCCTGAACGATAAAAAGATGACCCTTATCTTCTATCTTCTGAGCAATATATACAAATGGATAAAAAACTGATGTGATGATCAAACCGAAAACTGAAATCACAATATCCATAAGCCTTTTTAAGATATCATAAACCCTTCTACCTCCAAGGGCATTGCTTGCACTTTCAACAACCCAACGATCTTCAACCATAGATAATGGAATTCGGTCAAATATAGATTCATATAATTTTTCTGCATTTATTATTACAACCCCAGAAAAAACAAGAGAGTATAACAAAGAGATGGTTGACTCAAGAATAGGATTATGGAGATCAATAACTATGATCGTAACGTTCGTCCTCTCAATAGCCATGGCAATAGTCTGTACTGTTTCCTCGACAGAATCTTGAGGAACAAGTCTTTCTCTGAAGGAAAAACCATAACGATTGTTTCCATTGACTTCATCATAAATATCCTGAATATCTTCACTATTACCTATTAAAATAGCCGACTGACTGCGTCCACTACTAACGACCGGAAACATAATTATTCTCCAGAGTAAAAGCAGTAATGTTGATATTACAAAATAAATCACAAGATTAACTTTTGGAGCAATCCCAACGGGGGCAATATAAAAGAACGCGGTACCAACTAATATGTTTATTAACTGAACCTTAAGTAAGAGATTCTGTATACGTCCACGCATAAAGATGGACTGCTTATCATAAAGACCGGCACTAAAACTAATTATAAAAAATAGCAAAAAAAGAATGCTGAAAGACTGTAAATGAGTTGAAACAAGTGATCTTGTTGGAAATTCACCATAACGTACCGTAAGTGTTAATATGAGTGAAAATATATATACAAAAATATCACCCACAACTAAGATTAGAGCACCGGTAGAATTGGTTAAACGAGTCATAAATTAAACGATATCATGGCTTGAAGGTATATTCAATTGGTGTTATTTTTAACACACGAGTCACCAACTTATAAAAATCATGAAAATCCTATACATAATCACTAAATCAAACTGGGGTGGTGCACAGAGACACGTATTCGACCTATCTATAGACATGAAAAATAAAGGTTATGATGTGGTCGTAGCACTCGGCGGTGACGGAATATTACGTTCAAGATTAGAAGAAAAAAACATATCTACCCGACCGATCAATGGACTTGGACGTGACGTATCAATAAGCAAAGACGCTGGCTCGTTTAAAGAAATGATCTCTATCATCCATCGTGAAAAACCTGATATCATACATCTACATAGTCCAAAAGCAGCAGGCTTGGGAGCCCTCGCTGGCAGACTACTCGGAGTTAAAAAAATTATCTATACGGTTCACGGTTGGGCATTCAATGAAAATAGACCGTTATATCAAAAAGTAGCAATCGTTATATCATCCTGGTTTACAACACTCTTGTCAGATAAGATAATCCTCTTATCGCAAAAAGAACTAGGCCAAACACTTTCATTTCCATTTGTAAAAAATAAGACGGTTTTGATTCCACTTGGTATATGTGCTCCAACATTTATGTCTGTAGATGGTGCCAAACAGTTCATAGCTAAAAAAGTTGGAATATCTTTTGCTAATTTTAATAAAAAAATTATAGTCGGAACTATCGCCGAATTACACCCAAACAAAGGCTTAACATTCTTGATTGAAGCAATGAAAGTGGTCACCGAAAAGAATCCAAATGTTGTAGCGGTTCTCGTCGGTGATGGTGAACAACATGAGTATTTGAAAAAAATAATAGAGAGAGAGGGTCTAACAAAAAATATCTTTCTTACCGGTTACGTTGAGTCCGCTTCCGAATATTTAAAAGCATTTAATTTTTTTATCTTACCATCTATCAAAGAGGGTCTCCCATACACTATTCTAGAGGCTGGATATGCAGGATTACCAGTCATAGCCACAACAGTTGGAGGTATTCCGGAGATCATTGAAGACATGAAATCTGGAATATTGATACAGCCACGCAAAGCCTCTGAGATTGCTCACGCTATAAACTTTTATGTTGAGCATATAGATGTTGCTAGACAATATGCAAAGACACTCAATGAAACTGTAAAGAATAAATTTGCCTTAGAAAGGATGCTGAAGGAAACAGAAAGGGTATACTCTTCTGCTAAATCTTAAAATAAATTACCAAGTATTTTACTGTGGTCCTAAAAACTCATTCTTGACCTCATCTTTATGAGAAGGACGAGCGTAACGGCGCATAGCCATAAGTATTCCTAAAGCTAAAAACTCAGTCATGATATGTGTACCACCATAACTCATAAAAGGTAAAGGTGTGCCAGTAACAGGTAGAAGATGGATGTTCATGCCAACATTCACGAGGAGGTGCACGATGAAGAATACTGCCACGCCAGCACCATAGAGAATTTCAAAGTTAGTTGCACCACGCGAAGCGTTCACGATGATACGCCAGATCAAAATAGCATATAAAGAAAAGAAAATAACTATACCAATGAATCCCCATTCCTCAGAGAAAGCCGCAAAGATGAAGTCTGTCTGAAATTCCGGTAAAAACTTTAGTCGTGATTGAGTACCATACCCTACCCCTTTACCTAGGAGTTCACCAGAACCTACGGCAATAGTTGATTGATAGGAGTTATAACCTGAACCACGGATATCGGTCAGTGGATGGATGAAGTTAACGATACGTTGTTTCTGATATTCATGAAAACCAAAGAACCATAGCAGAGTGAAGCCGACGGCGACAAGGGCAACTATTGCCAATATGTGTTTTCTTGAAATACCAGACACTAGAACCATACCCATCCAGATGAGCGCCATGATCATGGCTGAACCGAGGTCGGGATGTAGCAAAACCAAAACGAAAAATATAAAAGCGTAAACACCCGAGACGATAATATGACGAATATTGGCGATCTCTATGTGCCTACGCGAAAAATACTTGGCTAAGATGATAACCAAGGCGAGCTTGGCAAAATCAGAAGGTTGAAATGAAAATGCTCCAAAGTTTATCCAGTTTGCAGCACCGTGTGACACCTTTCCTATTAAAAATAATGCAGACAGTACAGCCACTGATCCAATAAATAGAGCCGCGGAAACAGAACTTAAACGTAAAAATCTAACGTCAACCATACTCACCAAAAAGAATGCAACAATAGAGACGGCTATCCAAACGAATTGATGCAAAGCAAAAGAGCTGTCGTCAGTAAATGAATGCATCGTTGAAAGACCAACCGCCAATATAGGTAAAGTTACCAAAAAGAGTACCCAATCGATACTCATGAATTTCTTTTGAATGAATCTGATCATGATAATAGAGTATTGTTATACACTATTCTGCCACAGGTAAGACTTCTATGGAAATAACTTTGCCGCCGAAAGATGTTGGCCAAGTGAAAGGCGCGACTGTGGAACCATAAGCTGGTATAGAATCTACAATAGTCTTTGAGAAACCAAGCGCATTACCATTCCTATCATAAAGAACTGCGTATACATCTACAGTGGATATTTTGTTAACACTCGTATTATTCAAAGTAACCAATAAAGATGTACCTCCACTATCTTCAGAATATTTTTTATCACCAACAGTGAGTGCTGCTAAAGGATCAGCTGCTGTCTGCCAATTTGGTGCTTGCGCAAATTCAAAGAGAGCTTTTGCTGGTATTCTTTTACCCATATTTACCGCACCGTTGAAGGCCAATGTATTTCTATGTGGTGGCAGTGTTACATTTCCTGTGTATTCAGTTATTTCAACACCAGCTGAATCATAGACGATCACATGATACGGTACAGACAGAGCAACGGCATTTGTATTTAAATTTTGAATATAAGCTGCAACATTATAGAGTCCAGGCGCAACATTCTCTAGACGAGTCCAAGCAACCACCGGAACGAGGAATGAGTTTTGACAAAGTCTTTGGCATGAACCACCACAATCTATACCAGTCTCATCACCGTTTTGAATACCATCAGAACAAGTGGGCGATTTATAGAAATAGAAAAAAAGTGGCAAACCAATCACAATAGCCGCAATTAATATGACGGAGCTACTATATATCAATTTTCTACGTTGTGACCAAGAGGACATGGAGACATTATAACTTGAATACTCTGTTCTGGCGACAAGCTACTTTCGCCCCGAAGGACTATCATCGCCGCTACTGCGTTTCACTGCCGTGTTCGGAATGAGAACGGGTGGTGCCACAGCGCCAAATCACCAGAACACAATATTCAAACTCTCTCCCATACCCCAAAGTAATGCAAACAATATTCGACCGAAATCGACATGTAAAAGCAAGTAACAAAATAGCGACTCACAGAGTTCCTGATGAGATCGACGGATTAGTACGTCACGGCTCAACACCTTACGATGCTTACACCTAACGCCTATCAACGTGATCATCTCTCACGGGTCTCAAACGATACCTAATCTTGGGGCCGGCTTCCCGCTTATATGCCTTCAGCGGTTATCCGATCCGAACTTAGCTGCCCTGCGGTGCCGTTGGCACGACAGCAGGTAGACCAGAGGTTCGTTCAACTCGGTCCTCTCGTACTAGAGTCAAATCCCCTCAAGTATCAACGACTGCAGTAGATAGGAGACCAACCTGTCTCACGCTTGGTATCACGAATTACTTCGTGCAATGGACTATAGCTTAATCAGTCATCAGTAAACAGTAACCTGTAAACCGAAAACAGATCGTTAACGTTTAGTCTCTACGGGCGGGTTTCCCCTTCCCTCGGTATCATCCATCTTAATGGACTCCACCGATTTTAGTTAACTTGATCAACATGAATTACTTCATGCGACCGCCGTGGTTGATTGATCATTCCTTTCTATTCTTCACAAATAATTAAAATAATTTTTAGATTATGTTTAATTGTTCATTCATTTTAAACGAAAATAACTCGAAGTGATTCAGACTGTCGAATATTCAATTCGCAGTCAATGTGACTTCACACATTTGTTCATAGATAACACTCTATTGTCTATGGCCAGACTTGGGTCATCTAATTAACTGAATAATTAAATGCTCAACGGTCTGAACCCAGCTCGCGTACCACTTTAATTGGCGAACAGCCAAACCTTTGGGAGCTTCTCCACCCCCAGGATGTGGTGAGCCGACATCGAGGTGCCGAACTC
>Ga0007854_10000289_pt1 | contig 34205 bp, 23 predicted proteins | sample CryBogCBH12Aug08_FD_60382 | JGI IMG/M metagenome (GOLD analysis project Ga0007854, IMG submission 60382) | Freshwater microbial communities from Crystal Bog, Wisconsin, USA - CBH12Aug08 | ecosystem: Environmental > Aquatic > Freshwater > Lake | place: Crystal Bog, Wisconsin, USA | collected... | reverse complement strand
AACAGTCCAGCAAGCCCCCCCTTTTCGACCACCATGCAAATGCAACGTTTTGGTATGGAAATAAGTGCGGCGGCCTTGTCCACTACGCGTCGGACAGGCGTCCATTTATGCCCGATGATCATCGGGTTGGTCACTACTGCGCCGAGCCAGTGAAAAAAGTTGAGGATTGCGGGGCCGGCAACACCAGGAAACAGATACTTGTTTCCACCGGAAAAACCGACCACTTCATGAGGGAACACGGGGCCTATGATCAGTATTTCGTCGTAGTCGAAGAGGCGGGAGTTCACTGTGACTGGGACATCCATCGAAAAGAGTCCTCCGGATAGTTCGGAGATTTCCTCGGCCTTGAGCGAACCTACTTGCTGGAGAGCTGCCGGATTGTCCCACTCATGGTTGAGAAGTTTCACCTTGGCGTACCGAGTCTTACGTTCCTCCAGCGATATCTCGAGACGTTCACAGATTGCCTCTTCGCTCATCGGTCCATGAGTTCCTAGGGCTATCATCACGTCGATGATGGCGGCCGACGGTGCTAGATGCTGATATACTGCCTTGAAGACCATCCCAAGAGGACAACTTCGCGTCGAATCAGGAACGATCAGGATTACTCTCTTGCCTCGGTAATCTGCTGCAGGACACCCTTTTGCGATAATATCTGCAACCTCCTGGGGATTCAGTGGTGCGCTCATGGGCAAAATCTAGATTGTCTGACTTAGGAATCCTCCATCAACCCGCAGGTCGATTCCGGTAACGAAGCCGCTGGCGGCAGGGCTGGCCAAAAAGACCGCAGCACCAGCCAGTTCATTGGATTCCCCGAAGCGGGCCATCGGTGTGTGCGACAGTATGCTTGCGGCTCGGGGAGTAGGGCTGCCGTCATCGTTGTAAAGCAGCTTCCGATTTTGTTCGGCAGGGAAGAAGCCAGGGGTGATAGAGTTGACCCTGACGCCCTTCGGGGCCCATTCGCGAGCTAGGAACTGTGTGAGGTTGAGCGCCGCAGCCTTTGCGGAGGAATAGGCGACAACGCGAGAAAGCGGCAAGTGGGCGGAGACACTTGCTATGTTGATGATGCTACCTCTGCCACGGGTTGCCATAGCGGAACCGAAAACCTGACATGGCAGCAGGGCTCCCCCCACGAGGTTGAGGTCGAAGCTCTTAGCCCAGTTGGCAACGCTGATTTTTTCAAAGGGATTCTCGGGTGTGACAGTAACGGAAGAGTCATTTCCACCGGCTGCGTTGACCAATATAGTCGGTGCGCCCAGACTTGATTCAATCTCATTGCTTGCCTTTGCTAGGCTTTCAGCGGAGGAGGCATCGGCCGCGAAAAACGATGCCTTTCCAGCAGCCGCAGTGATTCGTTTTACGCAAGCCAATCCCCGTTCAGTATTGCGTCCCAAAACCGCAACGGTGGCCCCGGATGAAGCCAATCCTTCTGCGATAGCCCCTCCAAGAACCCCTGTGGCGCCGATTACGACAGCGATTTCCCCTGAAAGGTCGAAGAGATGATGTGAAGTTGAACAAGTCATGAGATGATTATTCAGAATCGCGGAGGTGCTAGCAAGCGAATGGAGGGGTCAATCCAGCGCTTGTCAGGAAAAATCAAGGGAGGGTTTGTGGAAATCACGGATGCGCTAGTAAGCACGAACTCGGGATAGAAGCTGTCGCTTGCCGGTTCGTAAACTTTCTGCCCCGAGAAGACTCCAATAAGTCTGTATTCGTAGTTGTTGTCGGAACCGATGGCATTGCGTTCACGGTCCGGTGCAAGCTTCTTCTGTTCGTTGAACATGACGAGCTGGGATTGCTTCCATGTCTCACCCGGGTTTTTGATCCATCCCCACATCTTGTAATCGACCTTGTAGAACCTTCTGCCGATATAATAGTTGCCGGGTTTCTCGCTGGCGATGGCTGCTGTGATGGCCTGCCTATCCTCAGGTGTCTGGAGTACAAGCGGCGCCTCGCACCCGAAAAGCAAAAACGACAAAGCGATAGGCAACAGTATTTTCTTCATGTGATGGACAGCTCAATCATCTCAGCAGCAGATGCGGCGGCGGATGGATTCGCAAACTGCCAAAAAACCTTTCCTATACCGAAACGCGCATCGGCATTAATACGTAAAGAAAGCGCTGTGCGGAATTGATCTTAATCACTCCGGGGCTCATTTCATCGATCAGTTCCAGGGCGATGGTGTCCTCTGCAAGATTGCGGAGGGGATCGATTACAAATTCAGGATTGAAAGCGATCGAGAGATCGCGACCTTTGTAGGCGACCGCTATGGACTCTTTTGCCTCACCTACCTCAGGGGTATTGGATGTGATATCGAGATTATTCTTTGAGAAATTAAGCCGTACGGACCCGCTCTTGTCGCTGCTAAGAAGGGATACGCGACGTACTGCCTGGAGAAGGGTTTCGCGTTCGAGGGAAACCCGTTCCTTGGCTTCGCCAGGAATCACTTGACGGTAGTTTGGATAGGTACCATCCACCAGTTTGGTAGCCAGAACAGTTGTTCCGAGATCAAAGGCCACGAGATTGTCTCCAACATGCAGGCGGATCTCCTTGTCGTCCGAGAGCAGTCGCTGAAGTTCGCCGATCGCTTTGGTCGGAACGATAAAATCCCGCTCGTGACCAGCGGGATATTTGATCTCGCCAAGTTCCGCATCACAGAGGGCTAGACGACGGCCGTCGGTAGCCACTAGCGTCAGTCGACCGTCGCGGAATGAGAAAAGAATGCCGTTAAGAACATAGCGTGTTTCGTCGAGAGAGATCGCATAGGAAGTCTTTTTGAGTCCCTCCCTGAGTTCCCCCTGCTTCATCGAGAAGCCACGTTTTTCCTCAAGAGATGGGAAAGAAGGATACTCCTCCTTGGGCAGTCCAAAGACTTTGAAGAAACTCGGGCCGCTCCGTATGGAGGTGACATTTCGAACATCTGTCTCCAATTGGATCTCTTCAGCGGGTAATTCGCGGATAATTGAAAGAAGTCGCTTGGCAGGCAGGGTGGTGGATCCTGCTTTTTCTACAGTAGCAGCGGTTTCTGTCCTCACGCTCACCTCTAGATCCGTGGCAGTGAGTTGAATGCCCGTTTCAGTGGTTTCCAAGAGAACATTGGAAAGAATGGGAAGTGTAACCCTGTTGGAGACGATATTCTGAATACGTTGGAGACCGTCGAGGAGGGACTGCTTTGTGACTGTTAATTTCATGGGTAAAGGGATGTGCTGAGGAATACCTCTGATGAGCCTTCTGGATAGTTTCTGGTGGTGCGCCCTGTCAAAGTGATTCTCGGAGGAAAATCAGCGCAAAGGTAGAAGATACCACTACCGCTGGAGTTGCTGATCAAGCAACCGCACGAGATGTCGTGCCTTTGGATCTTCTTCCATGCGTTTTTTGATCAGCTTGCAGGCATGAATTACAGTACCATGATCTTTGCCGCCAAAGGCATCCCCAATCTCGATCAGAGTTGCAGGTGTCATTTCTCGGGAGAGATACATGGCCACCTGACGGGGATAGGCGATGCTGGACTGACGTCGTTTACTTGTCATGTCAGCAAGACGGATGTCGAAATGCTCAGCAACCTTTTTCTGGATCTGGTCGATCGTCACGGCCTTGCGTGCCTGCTCCTGAAGGACGTCGCGAAGCAGGTGCTCAAGGGTGTCATTGGTGAGAGTCTGTCCCCCGCTGAGTGATTTGTAGGCCGCCACACGCATAAGAGCGCCCTCAAGTCGGCGGATGTCATTGCGGATTTTGTCGGCCAGGAACTCTATTACCCAATGATCAATCTCGATTTTCATCCGGGAGGCTTTTCCCTGAAGGATCGCAATGCGGGTTTCCATGTCCGGGGGCTGTACTTCGGCGGTCATTCCCCACTCGAATCTGGAGACGAGTCGTTGCTCAAGATTGGCGATCTCACTTGGTGGCCGATCGCTGGAAAGGACGATCTGCTTGTGACCGTCGTGAAGGGCAGCAAATGTATGGAAGAACTCCTCTTGGGTTGCGCCCTTGTTTGCAAAGAACTGGATATCGTCGATCAGAAGGATATCTGCCTGACGGTATCGCTTGCGAAATGGCACAAGGGATTTGTTCTGAATCGCGTCTATGAACTCGTTGGTATATTGCTCGCTTCGCAGATAGACGACCTTGGCGCCCTTTTTGGCGGAAATAATGTGGTGACCGATTGCTTGGAGAAGGTGGGTCTTGCCGAGACCACTGCCACCGTAGATGAAAAGCGGATTATAGGTGCGGGCGGGCGCATGAGCAACGGCTTGCGCGGCGGCATGGGCAAACTGGTTGTTAGCGCCTACAATGAAGCTCTCAAAGGTATAGGCGGGATTCATACCGGTGGCAGGCGCAATTATTTTTGCGCTCCGCGATGGGTTAAGTGGCTCCGGTTTCTCGTGGAGTTCAACCGGCTGACCCACTTCCCCTGAGTGAGTCGGGGACTCTTGAGAGCATTCAAGCACCAAGGTTCTGGGTTCACCGCATACTTCTTCAGCTGCGGCGGCTAGCAGTGCCGAGTAATTGCTTTCGATGAAGAATTGATGGATTGGGTTTGGAACGCCGAGGGTTACGGATTCCCGAGTGTTAGAGATTACGGAAACCCCTCTGAACCATCGGTCAAAACTATCGGCACTGACGCGGTTCCTAATCACAGCGGCCAGGCTTGCCCAGAGTTGCTCATGATTCTCCTGCGGCGTAACCGTAGGAGTTTCAGTGTCAGATCTAAGGGATGTGTTCAAGGCAGTGTAGGCTATCGGCGGAGGAACAGAATAAAAACTGGCAACCTTCTTCCTCAAGGAAAAATCCATCAATAGGAGCTTTTTATTTTTCCAAAGACTCCGAAAACTCTTGACGGTAATTGGGGGACGGAAAAGGGAAGGCAAGGGTAAGAGTCACGGTACACCCGATGAAAACATACCAAGGCCAGGCGATTTCAGGCCACCAAGAAGGCATCCATAGGCCAAAATCGACCAACCCAGGCAGGTGAACTTTGCCAAGAAAGAAAACAGCGAGGATTCCCCCCGCCATAGCGATCACATTCATGCGGTCCGAACCCCTTTTCCGCGTGAGCATTCCTAGGAGGAAAATTCCAAGCAGGGAGCCGTAAGTGTATCCGAGGATTCCGATGGCGATGGGGATAATGGTCAGGCGGGGATCGTGAAGAACCGAGTAGGCTGCAAGTGTTCCCACGCCCACCATTAGCAGTCCGAAGACGAACGTTGCGATCCTTGCAGCCCTTACGGAGGCATGGTCGCTTGCGCCGGGATTGATATAGGGGAGATAAAAATCGGAGGTGAAGCTCGTGGCCAGCGCATTGAGGGCTGCAGAAGTGGACCCCATCATCGTGGCAAATACACCTGCGATAATCAGACCACGCAGACCTGAGGGAAGTTCATGGACAATAAAATGGGCGAAGATTTCATTATCAGGGATTTTTGGAGCTCCTCCACCTGGGCCTGCGTAGTAAAGGCAAAGGAGTATTCCGACCGCAAGAAAGGCTAGGGCGATCGGAATATCGGTCAACCCACTGAGGATGAGAGAAAACTTGGATTTTCCAGGATCAGGCGCTGTCAGGAGACGTTGAACCATATCTTGGTCAGTGCCGTGGGTGGCCATGGTCAGAAAGGTGGATCCGATCACCGCCGCAAAAATCGTGTAAGGCTCAGATAACATACCAGAAAGTGCTTGGCCGAACGGGAGGGAGGTGTTCCAGCCGATCTGTATCCAGTGGAGGTTATTCCAACCGCCTAGGGCGTATCCTGCCGCAGCTGGCCCTCCAAGGTGATGCAGTAAAAACCAAAGGACGAACCCGACTGATCCGAGCATCAGGACTGCTTGGATCAAGTCGGTCCAGATGACAGCCTTGATCCCTCCGATCATAGTGTAGGCGGTAGTTATAAGCGTCACTAGGAGGATGCCCCAGAAATAGTTGCCTAAAGTAATCGGTGTTCCGGGAAAGAGGTAACGCCAGAGAACCACTAGGATGACGCCTCCGAGATAAAGACGCACCCCGATGCCGAGAACGCGAGTGAACAGAAAAATTCCACTTGCGGCATTCTTTGTGCATGGGCCGAAGCGCACCATCAGGAACTCATAGATGCTTTCCACGCCGTATCGGTAGTAGGGTCCGATGAAGGTAAAGGCGATAATCACGCGTGCGATTACTGTCCCGATAGCCAGTTGTCCGTAAAAGAAAGCATGCGTCTTGTACCCTTCCGCAGGAGTTCCAAGAAAGGTGGCGGCACTCGTCTCAGCTGCGACGATTGAGGCTAGGACGGCCCACCATGGTATGGATCGACCTCCTAGCGAAAATTCCCTCAGAGTGCTGTTGTCCCTGCCAGCCCGCAGGCCGATCGCGACGATCGTGCCGAAATAAAGCAAGATCACGGATGCGTCGGTCCAGAAGCCTGCGGGAAATGCGACAGCGATGGTAATGGAGAAGGGAGAGAACACCGTGAGGCGGTGATCAAGAAGTCCTTGGGCGAAGTTCCTTCAACAGGATTTTCGAGTTTCTCCCACTACCCTCGTAACGTACCCTGCGATCCTCGGGAAGAATCTCGGCTCCCGCTTCGCTGTACCCCCCTTTTTGCTGGAGGTAGTTGACGGCGCGTGTCGAGAGCGCATAGAGCTTGGATACACCCTTCTCGCGTGCCAGATTTTCTGCGAAAGCCATGAGCTTGCTTCCATAACCCTTGTTTTCATGGGTCTTGCTCACATAAAGACACGCCATTTCAGCAAGCGATTCTTCTGGATGGACATGAACGGCAACGCAACCGATGGGCGACCGATCGATTTCCAGAATCCAGTAATCCTCAATACGCGAGATAATGTCGGCCCGGGTCCGCCTGGTGATCTCTTCGTCTTCAACAGACTGCCGTATGAGTGTCATCACGGCACGTACGTCCTTTTTGAAGATACGTCTAATCTGCTGGTATTCGTTGGAGTAAACCATCGTGCCGGAACCCTCATGACTGAAGATTTCGGTAAGTAGTGCTTCGTTTACCCTTCCATCGAGCAAGTGCGCACGAGGAACCCCTCCTCGGCAAGCACGAGAGGCGCATTCGATCTTGGAAATAAGACCGGCATTGCCGTTGCTCCCCCGGAGTTTTTTGGCTAGTTCCTCGGCTTCGTCTATGGATAGCTGACGCGGTAACGGTTCGAACCCCGCGACGACATCATCCGCCCCAAGGAAAATGATTTTGGTTGCATGAAGGGCTTCTGCCACTTCAAGGGCGATACCATCGGAGTTAACTCTATAAGTTCGTCCCTCGCCGTCGAAACCCAGCGGAGGAATGACAGGAATTATACCCTCTTTGAGCAAAAGTTCGAGGGCATGATTGTCTACTCGTTCAACACGACCGGTAAACAGATGATCAGTTCCGCCCAAAATGCCGGCAGGATGGGCGATGATTGCATTCGCGTAGGCGGCACGGAGATCCACAGCGGAGAGTCCCTCCATGATGCCGTTGGTTAAGCGGATGGCGGCATCAATGGCTAGCTCAAGGGTCGACTCGTCTGTGACCCCTGTGCCATCGCTATTGGTAACCTTGATTTTTCTCTTGCGGGCAAGTTCTTCGATCTGATGACTTGCCCCGTGCACGAGCACGACTCGAACACTCAGTGAGCGCAGGACGGCGAGATCGAGCAGTATATTGGAAAAATTCTCGGATGCAGCCACCGACCCGTCGACGGCGATCACAAAGATTCGTTCCCGAAAGCGGGGAACATATTGAAGGATTTCTCTAAGGTCTGAAACGTTCACGATTTGGTGGATGTTGGAGTGTCTGCTTTGTCCTGCGCAATCCTAATTACGCCATCTCGGTTGTCGGAGAAGCGATCTCTCTTTCGATTGCCGCAGCCACCGTGTCGGGTTGAGCAAGGGGCGCCAGAATCCCTTGTGCCGCCACCTCAACGATTGCAAAACGGTTCACCAGAGGACGCAGGTCAGAAATTGCTGCGGTAGAATCCTTGTCCGATCCGGCGGGAAGCAACATGGAGATTGGGGAGGTGAGATGCCGCAATCCCGTCCGCAAGCTGCGCCAATAGGCTTTGGAGGATTGTGCGAGAAAGGCGTGCTCCGCGCCATACTGCTGTGCAGTAGAGGTGATGACTGCGAGGGATTCTTCAAGGAGGGAGCCTTCTGCAGAAAAGCCTGATCTCAGCAACCAAGCTCGGAGAAAGGATTCGGTGGACAACTGATAGCGGTAGACCAGTCTGGCCATGCTAGGGAACCATCCGATCCGATGCCATCCTAGCGAAGGATTTGCCTTGCCGAGGGCGATATCAGGCATCCAGAGGATCACTTTTGCTGTCTTTTCCGGATGGCGGGAAGCAAAAAGGAGCGCAAGGTTGGAGCTTAGGCCAGAGGCTACAATTACCGCGGATTCAAGCGGCACCGATGCGTCAAGAAATTCGGCCAGCGAGCGCACCTGCTCCTCGGCGTTAGCTGCGGGATTAGGGCGCTGTGATTCTCCAAATCCAATCATATCGGGGACAAGTACCCGCATGCTTTCTGCAAATCTGGGGTAGATTCGCGACCATTCGAACGAGGATGCGCCCGGAAAAACTCCATGAAGGAACATCAGGGGAGGTCCCGGCATATGGCTGTCGGCGGTATGGTAGACGATTTCGCCCACAGAGGTTTCGGCCACTCTTGTCGCAAAGACGGCGGGGGAGATGGCATCGGGGATGATTCCGCGAAGCGTGTTTCGCCAACCATAGCGCGCTGCTAAGACAAGCGCTCCAAGAAGTCCGGCTCCCAATCCCACGCCGAGCGCCTTCTTGCGACCCGGAGAGTTTTGTGATTCCTCGCTCATGCAGGGGAGAGTTCTTCGCGAGAATCTGCCTTATCTTCCGGGTTCAGGAACAAAGTTGACTCGCCCACTCCCCTTGGTAACCGTCCCAATAATGTATCCGCCAAGGGTTTTTGCGATCTTGGCACTCATCTTCCCAGGAACGACCAGCACCATGCCGATTCCCATATTGAAAACCTGATACATTTCCAGCGGATCGACATTTCCACCCCGTCCGATGATTCCGAAAATTGCTGGTACCTTCCAGGATCGCGGATCAATCTCCGCATTGCATTCCTTCGGGAGAATGCGAGGAAGATTGTCGATCAAGCCCCCGCCTGTGATATGTGCAGCAGCATGGAGGGGGCGTTCTTTCATCGAATGGAGGATTTCAAAGGCCCGCAGATAACTCCGGTGGACTTTCAGGAGTTCGGTTCCGACCGTTGTGCCGAGTCCGGCAGGTCGATCGGAGAGTTTCAGGTCAAGAAGCTCCAGAAGCACCTTGCGGGCCAAGGAATAACCGTTTGTGTGTAGCCCATTGGAGGGGAGTCCGATTAGGGCATCGCCAGCACGCACTCGGCTTCCGTCGAGCAGATCTTTACGATCTACAATGCCAGTGATCGACCCAGCCAGATCGTATTCTCCGTCGCGATAAATGCCAGGCATCTGGGCTGTTTCACCTCCAATCAATGCACAACCGGCGGATTTACAGGCGCGTGAGAGACCCGTGATGATCTGCTTGAGTACCCGCGGGTCAAGTTTTGCCGCAGCAATGTAGTCGAGAAAGAAAAGAGGACGGGCACCGGTCACGGCAATGTCGTTGACACAATGGTTGACAAGATCCGTGCCGATCGTGTCATGCCTTCCTGCGGCAAATGCAATTTTCAACTTGGTGCCGACACCATCTACGCTCGACACAAGAACAGGGTCCTTGACTCCCCGTTTTTTGAAGTCTGGGCGGAAGAGTCCTCCAAAACCACCAATGCCGCCGAGCACCTCCGCTCCATGTGTGTGGCGGACAATTGAACCGATTCCTGATTTAACGCGGTTGCCGAGTTCCACATCTACGCCGGCCTGTGCGTAGGAACTTTGGGTTCGGACTTTCTTGGCTGGCGGTGGGTTTTTTCTGGTCGTCATTTTCAAAGCTGTCTTCGGTTTTGTGAGCGGGAAGAGAAAAGTGCTGGCTGGGAACTCTGGTCCGGAAGGAGTTGGGCGTTGCCCTTGCGGCGCTCCATAATCAGCTTGTCGAAAGCGGCATCGAAGGGAACTGGATAATCACCCGTGAAGCAGGCCATGCAGAAGGAATTCTTCTCAAGGCCGGTCGCTCTTACCATTCCTTCAACGTCGAGATATTCGATGCTGTCTGCACCAAGATAATCGCAGATCTCCCGATTTGAATGCTGGTTGGCGATCAGTTTTTCTGGATCTGGAAAGTCTATGCCATAATAACAGGCATGACGGTGCGGCGGGCAACTAATGCGTAGATGGACTTCCTTGGCGCCCGCCTCCCGCAAATTTACAACACGGGCCTTTGCCGTGGTGCCTCGAACGACCGAATCATCCACCACGACGACCCTTTTGCCTTCCACTGATTCACCAATAAGATTGAGTTTCACCCGCACATGGAAGTCACGGATCAACTGGGTTGGCTGTATAAAGGTACGTCCGATGTAGTGGTTGCGGACAAACGCCGGGTCGTACGGGATCCCGAGCTCCTCGGAAAAACCGAGTGCTGCATAGATGCCAGAGTCGGGGACGGGCACTACGACATCGGCCTTCACCGGGTGAAGTTTTGCGAGTTCACGACCCATGTTGACACGCGCTTTGCTGACCGTTATTCCGCGAAGTCGGCTGTCCGGGCGAGCGAAATAGACATATTCAAAAATACAGAAGGCCTCGCGTTCCTCCGTAAAAGGAAACTCGGAGCGGATTCCCTCGTCGTTAATCACGATTACCTCCCCCGGTTCGATGTCCCGGACGAATGTGGCTCCGATCAGGTCGAAGGCACAGGTTTCTGACGAAAGAATCCATCCTTGATCGAGTTTTCCAAGAGAGAGGGGACGCAGGCCATTTGGATCGCGCACGCCGATGATCTCCTTTTCTCCCATCAGGACCATTGAGAATGCCCCCTGCAAGCGTCTGAGGGCGCCGATCGGACCGCCCATAGGGTCGGCGGGTTGGGCGAGGAGATGCAGGACGATTTCACTGTCCACGGTGGTTTGGAAAATCGAACCATGCATTTCCAGTTCATGACGGAGGGTGGAAGCATTCACGAGGTTTCCGTTGTGGGCTACAGCTAGCTGGCCCTTAGCAGTATTAACCCCGAGCGGTTGTGAATTGAGCAGAGTGCTGGATCCCGTGGTGGAATAGCGCACATGTCCAATAGCCCGATTGCCGGTGAGTGACTCAAGTGTTTCAGGCGTGAATACCTGAGAGACCAACCCCATTCCCTTGTGAAGGCTAAAACTCAAACCGTCACCATTACTGCTGGCGATCCCAGCACTTTCTTGTCCCCTGTGCTGTAGGGCAAAGAGACCATAGTAGGTCAGAAGGGCCGCATCAATGTGGCCGTAAACGGCAAAGACGCCGCATTCATGTTTGGGGCGATGTGATGCTAGCAAGGAGGGCGTGGCGTTGATGGGTGCTGACTTTATGGCAGCACAACTTCCCATCTTTTGCTCCTGTCATCAAACACGATTTGGAAAAAGCTGCATGGTGGTGTAGAGGGCTCTAATTGAATTCTTTGGACAGCATGTGTTTTTCCAGTCCTCTCAAGCTCCTGCTGACAGCTTTTTAGAACATCCAACAGAGTATAAAATCGCGTCCAATTAATCCATCGTTGTTTGCGCTCAACAAGGAGGGAAACACCTAGTTGAGAGGGACGGCCGTATCCCTCCCGCCGCTGCTCTGGATGTCTATTGCAAGGCTAGCTTGGTATGTGAAACGGTTCAATTTACTGTGCTACTGACTGCCCCCTGGAAGCAAAGTCTTGAAACGCTACCCCTTCTGAGACAATTTCTCCAACGCAGTTTTACTACTGCCTTGTGGTGTAACGGTAGCACAGCAGATTCTGGATCTGCTTGTCATGGTTCGAATCCATGCGAGGCAGCCACTTTTTTAGTATGGAAGTGGGAATAGTCCTAAGTCCCAAAATGGGGAGGAAAGGACAGGATCACCTGCTTTGTACCGGGTGAGAATAACCAAGCACGCGGGCAGGAGGGAAGTTCCTCATCACGGTTGTGCTGTCGTGATGTTGGTGAAAATGCTCCGCGATCAATTGCCTAAAGCGGGTTGTGCGAGGGTTAAGCGAGGCAAGCAGATAGGTAAAGGTGCGGAAGATACCATCGTGGTGAAGGGCGTCGCGTGTGGACTTTATAATCCTGCTCTGAAGTGATGAAGGCATATTGGCAAAGGGCAGTCCAGAAATGACCAAACGGGCACGCCCGAGACGATGGTGGGCAAGAATATCGGGAGTTTCCTCCGCTGATCCGTGATGAAAACGCATGCCGGGAAAGCGACGGACCAAATTGCGGTGGAGTTCGGTGTCATGCTCTATGCCTATGTATTCTGCGTTTTGCGGCATCCGTTCGCTTATCACCCTAGTAAAGGGACCTGTGCCCGGTCCATATTCTACAATGACGTCGCCTGGGCGGATATTGATTCCAGCAAGCATGGCTTCACCGAGTTGTCTCGAACTGGGCCAGAGCGATCCGATCGATCCGGGCCGAGTGATGAAACGCGAGGCAAAGTGGAGGGCGTCTCTGAAACGGTGCGGAGAAGGGTGGTGATTGGGACTGATCATAGCGACTGGTTGATTAGAGCTATCCATAAGATCCCTTGGGGAGCAAGGGGAAGCGGCGTATTCGAATTCCTCTGTGCATCATTAAGTCGGCCTGATTTGCTCTGAATGCTTGCCGGAAAGGCGTCGAGTTTGCTTGATTCACACATGCGCACCCCTCCAGCGCCCCCCTTCATTGCGATCATTCTGGTTGCCCTGCTCACAACGGGATGTGCATCACTGATGCCCGAGGGGCATCCCTCCGGAGTTGCTCTTTATGAGCGGAAGCCGATCTCCGTGGAGACGGGCAAGGCTTCTTTCTATGGCGGGCGTTGGATTGGGAGATTGACAGCGAATGGCGAACATTACCATTCCGCAGATTGTACTGCAGCTCATAAGAGGCTTCCATTCAACACCATAGTGCGTGTGACCAATCTAAAGAATGGAAAGAGCGTTATTGTCCGCATCAACAACCGTGGGCCATATGCAAGAGGGAGGATTCTTGACCTGAGTTTGGTCGCCGCCCACAAAATCGACATGATTACGGACGGTGTTGTTCCTGTGCGCGCCGAGGTCCTCAAGCCAATCGAAATCATCACCAAGCCCAACCGCCTGTTACCCGAGGGGCAGTAGCGCAGAGTGATTGCGGTGCAGCACCCCGTGAACTGACCTTAAAAACTCCACGTCTTGAGGTGCGGTCACCTGAATAAGACCTCGAAGGACTCTTTACTGGGCATCCAGTTTTTTGAGGATGCTAAGAGCCTTTTTTGCATCTGTTACACGCAAGATGAGGAGACCCTTTTTCGCTGAAGGCATCGAGGCAAGGTAACAGTAGTCGATGTTGATCTTTCTAGCTGACAAGGCATGAACGATTCTGGATAGGCTGCCTGGTTTGTTATCGTTCTGTATCATGAGAACATCGCTCTCTACGACTAGAGTGCCATGTTCCTCGAAGATGCCGAGGGCTCTCTCTGTATTGCTCAGCACCATCCGAACGACGGAATGATCGGTAGTATCGGAAACAGTGAGGCCGAAGATATTGATTTTTGCCGCCGCCAAGGCGTCACAGACTGCGGCGAGAGATCCCGGTTTGTTCTCCAGAAAAACAGCCATCTGCTGTACAATTCTTGGAGCTAACTGGCTGGTTTTGATCATCATGTTTGTTTCTGCTGGTTAGGCTCCCTTGCTTGCAGTGATCGCCTCGGTGATGATGGTCTTGCCATCATCCTCGCCTTTCTTCTCCTCGATGGGTTTGGCGGCCGGGACGTGCGGGGTGATTTTCCAGAAGCAGTTGAGATGGCGTTCCCAGTCGGCAAGAAGACGTGAAGCAACAGGACTCCCAGTCCTGTCCTGGTGCCTTATAACGAGGTCCTTGAGAATCGCCTTGTCCTTTTCGTCTCCAAGACGCTCCGCGCCGACAAGTTGATCGTTGTATCGGCCGAGAAATTTATTTTCCTCATCAAGGACGAAGGCTATCCCACCGGTCATGCCAGCTCCGAAGTTCTTCCCTGTGGAACCAAGAACGACAACGATTCCGCCGGTCATGTATTCGCATCCATGATCGCCGATTCCCTCAATGACCGCAGTACCACCCGAGTTGCGGACGCAGAAACGCTCCCCGGCTCGGCCGTTGGCAAATAGGATGCCTGAGGTCGCTCCGTACATGACCGTGTTGCCGATGATGCTGTTCTTCTCCGGTTGGAATTTGTGTTCAAGGAAGGGTCGCACGATGATCTCGCCGCCGCTCATGCTCTTGCCGACATAGTCATTAGCCTCACCTGTCAGTTCCAAACGGATTCCTGAAGCCAAGAAGGCACCAAAACTTTGTCCGGCGGTGCCGGTCAGCTTTAATGTAATGGTTCCTTCGGGAAGACCCTCGTCTCCATACTGGTAGGCGATTTCTCCGGAGACCTTGGTAGCGAGTGAGCGGTTAGTGTTATCGACCTTGTAGGAAAGGTTCACGTGCTTGGCATCTCGTATCGCCTCCTCCGCATCCTGAAGGATGATATCATCAAGCGGTTGATCATGTTCAGGATCGTTGCGATCTCTCGTGGCGTGGCGGACAGCGGTCGGATCACTCTTGACAACATCAGTGATGAGACGCTGGAGGTCGACTGTATTGGCCTTCGGATGATCGGGAATCCGCCTCTGACGCAGACATTCGGTTCGCCCAACCATTTCATCGATGGTGCGAAACCCGAGACGGGCCATGATTTCCCGGACCTCTCCTGCAACGGCATTGAAGAAATTGACGACATTCTCCGGCTTGCCCTTGAATTTCGCGCGCAGGCGATCGTCGAGGGTTGCTACTCCCACGGGACAGGTGTTCAGATGGCACTGGCGAACATAGACGCAGCCCAGTGCAATGAGTGCAGCAGTACCAAAATTGTATTCTTCAGCACCGAGCAGCGTGGCGTGGATAATGTCTTCACCGGAGCGCATGCCGCCATCTGTCCTAAGGGTAATGCGGTTGCGGAGGCCGTTTAGTAGTAAGACCTGATGGGTCTCAGCCACACCAAGTTCCCAAGGTCCACCCGCATTTTTGATCGAGCTTAGAGGTGAGGCGCCAGTTCCCCCCTCGTGTCCGCTGACTAGGATGATATCGGCATGGGCCTTAGCGACTCCGGCGGCGATTGTCCCGACTCCAGCCTCGGCAACAAGTTTGACGCAGACACGGGCGCGTGGATTGACCTGCTTGAGGTCGTAGATGAGCTGTGCAAGATCCTCGATGGAGTAGATATCGTGGTGTGGCGGCGGTGAAATGAGCGTGACTCCCGGAACTGCGTGACGGAGGCCGGCGATATATATGCTGACTTTATGACCAGGAAGCTGTCCTCCTTCTCCGGGCTTGGCGCCTTGTGCCATCTTAATTTCAATTTCCTTCGCGCTGGCCAAGTATGCGGCACTGACGCCAAAGCGACCAGAGGCAATCTGCTTGATGGCGCTGTTGGCCCAGTCGCCATTCTCGAGACGCTTCAAACGGCGTGGATCCTCCCCTCCCTCGCCGCTATTTGATTTGCCACCGATGCGGTTCATCGCGATGGCGAGCGCTTCGTGTGCCTCGGGACTGAGTGCGCCAAGCGACATGCCGGCTGTTGTGAACCGCCGGCGAATATCCTCGACTGATTCAACCTCCTCTATTGGCACCGGACCAGAGGCAAGCGGGACAAATTCGAGCAAATTGCGGAGGGAATGGGGAGTCGATGCCATGACGGCATCAACATATGCCTTGTAGTCCTCGGGTTTGTTGGTGCGTACGAAGCTATGGAAGCTTTTGAGAACAGGAGGCGTGACCGCGTGTAGTTCTCCGCCACGGCGTATGCGGTAATAGCCAGGATCTTGAAGTTCGTACTCCCGTGTGCCCGACTCGATCGGAACAGCTGATGCATAGGCTAGTTCGTGACGAGCCAAGCTTTCGGCGGCTATTTCTTCAAAGCCGATACCTTCGATCTGCGAGGGGGTGCCGGAGAAACACTCGTCAATGAGCTTTGAGGCGATGCCCGTTGCTTCAAAAATCTGCGCGCCCCGATAGCTGCCGATAACGGATATTCCCATTTTCGACATGATTTTTAGCAATCCGCTTTGTAGAGCTTTCTTATAGTTGAGCCGTGCGGTGGTGAAATCTACTGGCACCGCAGACTTTTCAACCATTTCGCGAATAGTATCGAGGGCCAGATAGGGATTGATTGCGCTTGATCCATAACCGATGAGACAGGCCATCTGATGCACATCGCGAGCTTCCCCGGTCTCGCAGATGATGCTGGCGCGCATCCGCTTGCCAGTACGGCGCAGGTGGTGATGGACGGCCCCAACGGCGAGGAGAGCGGGAATGGCGAGATTGTCATGATCGACTCCCTTGTCGCTGAGAATTAGGATACGAGATCCATCATCGACCGCCTTTTCTGCCGCCTTGCAGAGATCACGAACGGCGGGGGCAAGTCCGAAGCTTCCAGAAGAAGCTCTCCAAATGGTGGAAAGAGTCGCGTTCTTGTGGATGCCCCCGATGGAGCGGACGAAATTCAATTCCTCGTTGAAAAGGATTGGCGAATCAAGCAGCACCTGCGCTGCATGCTCTGGGGTTTCTGAGAGAAGATTGCGTCTCCATCCCAAGGTGGTGAAGAGCGACATGACGAGCCGTTCGCGAATCGGGTCAATGGGGGGGTTTGTGACCTGAGCGAAGAGCTGGCTAAAGTAGGTGTAGAGGAGGCGTGGGCGCAGAGAAAGGACCGATAGGGGGGTATCATCCCCCATGGAACCAACTGCCTCCGCGGCATCCTTGATCATCGGCTTGAATATCATGTCGAGTTCCTCGCTCGTGTAGCCGAAGGAAATCTGGCGCTGGGTCAGGCTGAGGATATCCAAATCATCAGATGAGGGGAGGAGTTGCTCAGCTCCGAACTGGGGAACCCGTACACAATGATCGTCAACCATCTTCCGATAATTCTGGCGGCGGGCGAGAGAAGACTTGATTTCCTTGTCACGCAGAAGAAGGCCTGCGGCGGTGTCAACAGCAATCATCTCACCGGGCGCAAGGCGCCCCTTCTCGATGATTTTTCGCTGATCAAGACCATCCACCCCCATTTCAGATCCGAGACTGAAGATGCCGTCGTCCGTGATCTGGTAGCGGGCGGGGCGGAGGCCATTCCGGTCAAGACACGCCCCGATGGTGATGCCATCAGAGAAAACCAAGGCGGCCGGGCCGTCCCATGGCTCACAGAGGCAGGTATGGTATTCGTAGAAGGCCGACAGCTCCGGTGAAATTTCCTTGTCACCGCGCCAAGCAGGCGGAACAAGCATAGTCATTGCCTGAAGGATGGAGCGCCCCGACATGGTGAGAACTTCAAGAACATTGTCGAGACTTGCGGAATCCGAACCGCCCGGCTGTATGATCGGCTTGAGAAGATCGATGTCGGGACCCCAGAAATCGGCCTGAAGTTCAGATTCACGCGCCTGCGTCCAGTTTCTGTTTCCCCGGACTGTGTTGATCTCACCGTTGTGAGCCATCATCCGAAAGGGGTGGGCAAGAGGCCAGGTTGGGAAAGTATTTGTGCTGTAGCGCTGGTGATAGACGCAGAGTGCCGTTTCGTAGTCCGGGCTGGAAAGATCGGCGTAGAATTTTTCCAGCGATGCGGAGACAAGGAGGCCCTTGTAGACGATCAAGCGGTGCGAGAAGGACGGGATATAGAAATCAGAGATTTTATCCGCTGCGACACGATCCTCGATTTCGTTACGAGCCAGAAAAAGACGGCGTTCGTAATCGCTATCCGACATCCCCCAAGGGCGGCCGACCAGTACCTGTTTGATGAGGGGTAGCGTCATCAGCGCCTTGGTGCCGAGGATTTGCTTGTTGATAGGAACTTGCCGCCACCCGAAGAGAAAAAGCCCCCTTTTCTCAAGGACCTCCTCCGTAATAGCCATGGCTCTCGCCTTGGCGTACTCGTTGTCTGCGGGAAGATAGATGACCCCTACACCGAGGTCAGAGTCACGGTAAAGTTGATGGCCAAGATGTTCGATAATCGGCCTGAAGACCTTGTAGGGAATTTGGGTCGAAATGCCCGCCCCGTCTCCGGTTCTGGCATCGGCGTCAAGGGCGCCTCGATGCATCAGGTTGCAGATGGAACGCAGGCCGAGACGGAGAATCTCGTTGGAACGCATGCCGCTGATCCTTGCGACCATGCCAACCCCGCAGGCATCATGTTCAAATGAGGGATCATAGAGCGAAACACCGCATAGATGGTGGGGCAGGGAATTATTCATGGTCTATATAGTTGCGTGGGAGTAACGGAATGATTCGTCTGAAGTTGGGCTTCCCTGAGCTTAACCGAGGGTAACCGTGAAATCTCGTGTAGTGGATGACAGTTCGCAAGCAAATGGCGTTCCAGAGAGGAGTTTTTTTTGAGCTGATTTTTGAAACAGGAGAAGGGGTCTTGATGACTTGATTTGTCGGCTAGGAGTTTTCCTCAGTAAAAAATGAACCCCATCTTGGAATTGATAATTGCCCACGGAGCGCGATATTTTCTACCCTTTCCCATGAGCTACACCGCCGATCCCAACCGCTACGAGAGTTCCGCCTTTTACGCGCGCTGCGGCAGATCGGGATTGCAGCTCCCCAGAATCTCGCTCGGGCTCTGGCACAATTTCGGGGGGGTTGACTCCTTTGAGGCGGCCCGCGGAATTGTGCTGCGGGCTTTTGATCTGGGGGTCACCCATATCGACCTAGCCAATAACTACGGACCGCCACCCGGTTCTGCAGAGTCGTCCTTTGGAAGACTGCTGGCCGATGATCTCGCCCCTTATCGAGACGAGCTGATCATCTCCACCAAGGCGGGCTACACGATGTGGCCGGGACCTTATGGAGATTGGGGCTCCAGAAAATACCTTCTGGCTTCGTTGGATCAGTCGCTTAAGCGACTTGGGCTAGACTATGTAGACATTTTTTACAGCCATAGGTTTGATCCCGCGACTCCACTGGAGGAAACACTGGGTGCGCTTGCGCACGCTGTGCGCTCAGGCAAGGCCCTCTACGCCGGTGTTTCCAACTACAATCCCGAGATGACTGCGCAAGCAGCCACACTGTTGCGAGGAATGGGTATCCCTCTTCTGATTCACCAACCGAGGTACAACATGTTTGAACGTACCATCGAGAAGGGATTGCTCGATGTGCTCGAGCGCGAGGGGGTTGGATGTATCCCCTTTTCCCCTCTGGCCCAAGGGCTTCTTACGGGCCGGTATCTTTCGGGGATTCCAGAGGATGCCAGGGCAGCCAAAGCCCACGGCTTCTTGAAAAAGGAGACCGTGACGTCGGAGATACTTGCAAAGGTCCGAGCTTTGGGAGAAGTCGCTGCAGCGCGCGACCAGAGTATCGCCCAACTCGCCCTTGCTTGGGTTCTTCGCGATCCTCGCGTAACCACGGCGCTCATCGGAGCGAGTAGGATCAGTCAACTGGAGGAGTGCGTGGCGGCATCCATGAACACCTCCTTTGATGCCGGAGAACTTGGGCGGATCGATGCTATTCTGGGAGGTGGATGATCCTTGCCTTCCACAAACCGTACGGAGTCCTCTCGCAGTTCTCTCCGGATGAGTCTTCCAATCGGACGCTGGCGGACTTTGGTTTTCCAAAAGAAGTTTATCCAGTTGGTCGACTGGATGCCGATTCGGAGGGCTTGCTGCTTCTGAGTGACGAGGCAGGGTTCAATACACGTTTGCTTGATCCAGAGTTTGGTCATTCCCGCTCTTACTGGGTACAAGTCGAGCGCATCCCCTCGGAGGAATCCATAGCCAGATTGGCTTCGGGTATTGCCATTCAAGATTATATCACACGACCCTGCCGTGCATGGCTCCTCGATCCACGGCCCGAAATTCCCTCCCGTAATCCGCCGATCCGTGTACGCAAAAATGTTCCCGACTCCTGGATCGGCATTGAGCTCACAGAGGGAAGAAATCGTCAGGTTCGCCGTATGACGGCAGCCGTTGGTCACCCTACGTTGCGCCTACTGAGAGTACGGATCGGCGGACTCGAACTTGGTATATTTTGCCCAGGAGAGTGGAGGGAGTTGAATGCCGTGGAGAGAAAAATGATTTTCTTAAGCAAGGTGTGATGGGACACTGAAACCCCATGAAAATCCTCCCAGGAAAGTTCCTTCATGCAGCGACACAACTTGCCTTTTTGGCTTGGGTGACTGCCCTTCTCCTCCCATCAGCCGCGAGTGAGCCAGCTAGTGCCACGGGAGAAGTATCCCCCGCGCGCGTCAGCGAAATTGCTGCTTGGTTACCAGATAAGCCGATCGGGTTTGGCAGACCTATAGATGACAGGACCTATTGGTCCTCTCCTGAGGTGCTTGCTCATGCTTCCAAATATGTCCAGGAGGCCGAGAAACTCCTCAACAAAGAATTCCCTGCATGGGACGACAAAGCATATATCGACTATTCCGTGACGGGATCCCGAGTCCGCTCATCAAAAATGCAGGGTTCCCGCGCCTCTTGGCTAAAGCCGCTCGTTCTGGCCGAGTGCGTGGAGAACAAGGGGCGTTTTCTCCCCTTGATTAACAAGGCATTTGAGTCTTACGCCTCGGAACCGACCTGGATATATGCCTTCCATGACAAAGGGCTGAAAAATTTTCACGGCGAGGAAATTGATGTTGATTTGCGCTCCTCGACCTTTGGCCACGAAGTAGCTGAGGCTCTGTATCTTCTAGGCGACAAAATTGACCCTGGCGTCCGGAAGCATATGGAGGCGGCCCTACAGAAGCGTATTTTCGAGCCCTTCCGACGTACTGTCGCTACCGGCAAGGGGGGGTGCTACTGGCTTGGAAACGAAAAGCATCCCATTCAGAACAACTGGAATTGCGTCTGCCTTGCCGGAGTGGTGGGTGCGGCCCAAGCGATTCTTCCCGACAAGGACGAGAGGGCTTTCTTTGTGGCCGCCGGGGAGCATTACACCCAATATTATCTCAATAGTATCCCCCTTGATGGATATTGCGGGGAGGGCGTGGGCTACTGGGGTTATGGATTCGGGCACCTTGCCATGCTGCGCGAGGAGATCGTTGAGGCAACCGGGGGGAGACTCGATCTCTTCTCGAACCCCCGGATTGTAGACAACGCTCTCTATGGGGTACGCATCCTGATCGGTCCGTCGGCAATTCCTCCCTTCGCTGATTGCCACTTTGGAACCAAACCTAGCCCGGAGCTTGTAGCCTATTGCAACACGGTGATGAAACTAGGTCTGAATGCACCTTCCTTTGAGGCTATTAAAAAGGGGGATCTCTCGGAAACTCTGATGAACGCAACGCCCTGCGCCAAACCGCAGGCCGGATCAAAGCAAGAAGATCCCCTGCGGTTTTACTTTGACAAGGCCGGCGTGTTGGCCTGCCGTCCAGCCCCCGGATCGGCTTGCAGTTTGGGTATCGGCATCAAGGCAGGAGGCAATGGATCCCACAGCCACAACGACATCGGGTCGTACGAGATTGCAATCGGTGACGTGGAACCAACTGGGGATCCGGGAGGCCCGGAATACGACAGCTCGACTTTCAGCGCCCAACGATACGATCACAAGATACTGAACTCGTATGGTCATCCTGTGCCCATAATTGCTGGAAAAATTCAGATTCTGGCGGCCGATGCAAAGCCAACTGTCGGCTCAACGTCTTTCACCCCAGATCGGGATGAGCTCACGATGGATATTACATCGGCTTATGATGTTCCTGCTCTTCAGAAATTGACGCGTAAAATGGTTTACAGCCGTGCAGGATCAGGAGAAATATCGATCATCGATGAGGCAAGTTTCCGTGAGCCGACGACTTTCGAGGACGCCCTTATCACCCACGGTGACTGGAAACAGATCGATCCCAAAACAATTCAGATAACTCTTGGACAAGCTAAATTGCTTGTATCGATTGACGCATCCGATGCCTTTCACCTGAAGCCGGAAACAATCGATGATCAGCACATTGTTTTCACCCGTATTGGCTTGGTCTTCGACAAACCAATTACAACCGCCAAGATATCAATGACATTCAAACCACAGGCCGGTCCTTAATTGGTGCTCTTCTAGTGACACCCGCAACCCGACCCACAACCCCCGTGTGCTGGTCTGGGAGGGGCCGTTGACGTCTTCCCCTTGGCAAGGTAGCCAAATCCGCCGGTGATCACCCGGCGCACGGGAACGCCAGATTCCGGGTGCCTTGTCAGAGGGGCATCCTTCATGCTCTGACGCACCTCAAAAGTTTCGGTCGTCTCGCCCTCCTTCTTCGGGATGGTCTCGTAGAGATAAGTCGCCATCTCTGTTATATTCCACGAGATCGGTTTGAGATCAAGAGACCGATAGAAATTGCGTCCCTTTTCAGACGGGGTTAATCTTCATGCCGCTGTGAGTGCAGTCTGACCGCATGAATTTTATCGCCCTGAAAATGCTCTTTGGCGATAGGGCAAAATTTATCGGGATTGTGATAGGTCTGACCTTTGCCTCACTTCTCATCACCCAGCAATCGGCGATTTTTGCGGGCATCATGACACGAACATTCAGTTTTCTATTGGATGTTGGCCTGCCGGACATCTGGGTCGTGGATCCACGGGCCAAATATATCGACGATATCAAGCCAATGGATGACAACGCTTATCTACAAGTCAGAGGAGTGGAGGGGGTCAAATGGGCGGTGCCACTCTACAAGGGGACGCTCGCAGTGCGGCTGAAGGACGGGACTTATCAGAGTTGCACGGTTGTCGGACTCGATGACGAAACACTCATGGGAGGACCAGCGACGATGGTTTCCGGCGACCTCTCCTATCTTCGGCGAAGTGGGGCGGTGATCGTCGATCAAACGGGTGCCGCGGGGAAGTTGGCGCATCTCCTGCCCAACGGAAAAAGCGTTCCTCTCAGGGTGGGTGAGGAAATGGAGATCAATGACAACGAGGCCGTCGTCGTCGGTATCTGCAAAGTATCCCAGACATTCCAGAATGTGCCCGTGATTTACATGACCTATTCCTCGGCCACTCTCTTCGCTCCCGGCCAGCGGTTGCTTCTCTCCTTTGTCTGCGTCAAGGCCATGCCGGGCCAGAATCTCCACTCATTATGCCAGCGTATAGAACGGGCCACTCATCTCCGAGCCTACACTCGTAATGAGTTCAAGATGGTGACCTTTCTCTACTATCTCAAATACACAGGAATGCCGATAAATTTTCTAACCGCCGTGGCGCTTGGATTTCTAGTGGGGATCGCTATCTCAGGCCAGACATTCTATAATTTCACACTCGATAACCTGAGATACTTCGGAACACTCAAGGCGATGGGGGCCAGAAACGGGATGCTTCTCCGCATGATCCTGCTCCAAGCTCTGGTTGTCGGTGGAATTGGTTATGGACTCGGTGTCGGAGCAGCAACGGCTTGGGGAATGTATATGGGGGCTCATACCCAACTGGCATTCCGGTTGCCCTGGCACTTGCTGGTGGTTAGCGCAGTGGCGGTACTTGTGATCTGCCTGAGTTCGGCAGCACTGAGTATACGCAAGGTTATGAAATTGGAGCCTGCAGTGGTCTTTCGATCATGAGTAATCGGGATGCACGGCCCAAGTTGCAGGGGAAGATTGCCGTCGGTTGCAAAGGCGTGACCAAAACTTTCGGCACGGGGAACTCCGCCGTGCACGCGCTTCGTGGGATAGATCTGGAGGTTCGCACCAATGAACTAATGATGTTGGTGGGGCCCTCCGGTTGCGGCAAGACCACGCTGATTTCGGTTATTGCCGGAGTGCTCCGTCGTGATGGAGGAGAATGCACGGTTTTTGATCAGGATTACAATCTGATGAGCGAGGATAAGACGACCTCATTTCGAGGCATGAACATTGGGTTTGTCTTTCAGGCCTTTAACCTTATTCCATCACTCACTACTGCGGAAAATGTGGCCACGCCGCTGATAATCAATGGTATGAAACCGAAGCCCGCCGTGGCAAAGGCCAGGGAAATGCTCGACCGGGTGGGATTTGACGACCGGATGATGAGATCATTCCCACCCGACTTGTCTGGTGGGCAGCAACAGCGGGTGGCCATTGCACGTGCGCTGGTTCACGGTCCTCGGTTCATTGTCTGCGACGAACCGACCAGTGCCCTAGACGGCGAAACTGGGCACAAGGTTATGGAGTTACTGCGCCGTCTAGGATGCGTGGAAAACCGGGCGCTCGTTGTCGTGACCCATGATTCGCGCATCTATAAGTTCGCTGATCGGATTGCAACAATGGAAGATGGACGTATTACGACCGTGGTGGACTCAGCTGCAGATCTGAAGGTCATTTCACAAAAAACCATTTAAGAGAAATTATGATTCGCAAATATCTTTTACCAGCCCTTGCCATTCTAGGCGTAGGGCTCGGCGTTGTGGCTGCCCTGCAGAGTGCCCGCAAACTGGTGCCGACTCCGATGGTGTCGGATGCGCCGACCTCCCCGTATAAATCCTTTGTTGCAGGCGCTGGCCTAGTGGAGGCCAATACGGAAAACATAGCCATAGGCACCCAGATTGCCGGTATAATTTCGCAGATTTATGTCCAGATTGGAAACCATGTAAAGAAAGGGGATCCTCTTTTCACCATTGATGATCGCGCCACTCGCGCCCTCCTTGCCACGCAATTGGCGGCCGTCAAGGTAGCCGAGGCTCAATTGGCACAGGCAAACTACTCGAACTCGATCAGCCAAGGCTTGGTTAAGAAACTTGTAGTCAGCAAGGAAGAAGCGGATCTGGCTAGTTATGTGGTTAATTCGGATGCCGCGTTGGTTTTACAGGCACAGGCTACAGCCAACCAGACGGCCACCGACTTGGAGCGTCTGACTGTCCGTGCTCCGCTGGATGGTCAGGTGATGCAACTTAAGGTCCACCTTGGAGAATATGCTGCTGCGGGGGTTCTTGCGCAGCCCCTTATCTTGTTTGGAAATGTTGAGCCCTTATATGTCCGGACGGATGTGGATGAGAACGAGGCATGGCGGGTGCATGAGGGGGCTCCGGCGGTTGCCTACCTGCGGGCCAATAAGGATATCAGCTCACCGTTGAAATTCGTCAGATTTGAACCGTACGTGATTCCGAAGGTTTCGTTGACGGGCGGGACAACTGAGCGTGTAGATACGCGTGTCATGCAAATCATTTACAGCCTCCCCTTTGGGGAGCACCGGATCAGGGCTGGCCAGCAGATGGATGTTTACATCGAGGCTCCGCCGCGTTCCTCGGATCCGACCGCACCCCAAAAATCTCCATGAAGTGGTGTGCGAGACAGAGTTCGAATCTGTGACTCCTGACGTGTCAAGATAGGGGTTTGAACCTGTTAGTTGCCGATTCCGAGTTGGCAATTTGAACGCTAAGCAGCGAGTTGTTTGTTTTGGCTTAAAAGTACGGTCAATGTCCTCTACATCACTTTCAGCAACCCGTGGAAGAACGACCACAGCGAAAACTCCAACGACAATCTGCGAGATGAGTTCTTCAGCTGGGAGGTTTTATTGCTTCCTGTAGGCAAGGGCGCTGGCAGTGCAGCACCTATTGAGTACAACAAAGAGCGTCCGCACGGTTCGCTCGGATATACCCCCCCGAATGGAGTAGACAGCATTATGAAATGCTCCGTGACGGTCTTTCCTTCCTCCTCCAGCAACAATAACCAACATATCAACCAAGAGACATTACTACACTTTTGATATAGTCCCACTCAGGTTTCAGGTCAGTTTCTTATATTATTCTGGATATTGGGAATCTGTGCTAAACTATATCAGTTTCATGGCCCAAATACTTTTTTCCTATAGAGCGCTTGATGCCGATGGGAATGAGAGGACCGGCGGCATCAGTGCAAGCACTCAACTGGAGGCCGTCAAGGAGCTCCAGCAGAAAAAATTGTACGTCAAGAAGATCGACCCGCTTGTAGATCGGCGTTTGCGCATCCCCAAACAAACGAAATCCCACACTCATCATCCCTTCGCCTGGGCATTCAAGAGCGAAAAAGTCTCCGCCAAAACAATGATGATTTTTCTCAGACAAATGGCGACCCTTTTGGATGCTGGACTTCCGATATTAAGGGCGCTCAAGTTGCTCCAAAGCCAACAGCCTGAAGGGAAGTTTTATGATGTTTTGGAAAACATGAGTGCTTCCATCCAGTCAGGAGAAACATTTAGTGATGCCGCCGCTCACTACCCTGAGGTTTTTAACAGACTCTTTGTGAAAATGGTCAAAGCAGGGGAATTGGGTGGAGTGATGAACGTTGTTCTAAACCGTTTGGCGGAATACACGGAACAGACACAAAAAATCAAGGGGAAGGTCAAAAGTGCGATGATGTACCCATGTGTCGTACTCCTCATTTCGATCTGCATTGTTTCAGGTCTTCTCGTTTTTATTGTGCCGAAATTTGAAAAGATCTTTTTGGATATGCTGGGTGGCCGACCCTTGCCCTTTCTGACTCGGGTTATTATCGATTCGAGCAATGGATTGAAGGATAATTTTGTTGTGATCCTCGCTTCCCTGATAATTATCTATTTCTCCGCAATTACACTTCTGAAAGATCCTAGGGTTAAAGCCCTCGTCGACAAATCGCTTTTTTGGATGCCATGGTTTGGAGAGCTCGTCAGAATGAGTGCGATGGCACGTTTTTCTAGGACGTTGGACACTTTACTTTCAAGCGGGGTTCCGATTTTACAGGCCCTCAATAATGCAAGAGAGACAGCCGGCAACATGGTGCTAGCTGATGCCGTAGCAAAGATTTATGTTTGCATCAAGGAGGGTGAGACCATCCGGCAGGCCATGCTCACCACGGATGTCTTTCCGGTCATGGTAGTAGGCATGGTGGAGGTGGGAGAGGAAACAGGCAAGCTTCCCGAAATGCTTGGTAAAATTGCGGAGCTCTATGAGGAAGAAGTGGACACCACCATCGCCGGTCTGACGTCTCTGATGGAACCGATTATGATAGTTATGCTGGCGCTCTTGATTGGAACCATTGTGATTGCCCTGTTCCTTCCCCTGATTGGCATCATGAGCGGGTTGCAATCCTAGGAGAACAGCGGAGGCTTTGATCCTTCACTCACGATCCTGGATGACGCGTTTGTCGACTCTTTTGCCAATCACTCCTTGACGGTTTCAACTCTTCGGTCAAGCAATTCACCGGTGAGTCGGTCTATTGCCAGATGGAACCAATAGTGAACCTGCCCGTCGACGATGAAGCTGTTGAAGTTTGAGGCGGTGGAGGGGTAGCGTCCGGTTTCCACCACAAGATCGATCATGAGATTCCAAACTCGTGTCTGGCCTGCGGAAGAAAGTGCGCGGATGCTCGTATCCCGAAAACGCTCGATTCGTTGTTCCGGATCGGTTGCCAAGGAGGGATTTGACAGGATCGAAGTCAGATCGTTTGAAGCCGAACCGTTGGCACCGCTATTGTCGTCGCTAAATCCCGCATAGGAACTGCTTCCATTTACTGACGATGTTCCCTGAATGGTCGTATTGGAAAACCACTTTCCAACTAGGTCACTAATATTGACCAAAGGCCCCGCGGGAGCATTTGTTTCCTTGGTGCGGGTGATCAGGGCTTGCGCCACGGCATTGGCAAGATTCGTGCTCATCAAGGAATCGACAACACCACAATTGGGATTGAATTCCTCCTTATAGGCACCGGTAAGGATGGCCTGCAGTACAGGTAACTGGCGGGTGTTCAGATTGACTCGGCCGGCGACAAGGCCAAGCGAATCCGTGGTGTCGTTGATGCAAAAGACGTCCAGCAAAGCCGCAGCGCCACTTTCAGGTGCAGAGCAAGAGAGATTTCTCCAAGGAGTTCCAGAGAATACATAGCCGAGCTCCGCCACAGTTCTGAAAGGACGATTTAACATCACCGGACGACTGAGATACTCGTTGGCATTGGTATTGCCTTGAATGGCAGTAGCAATACCCGTTGCTGAGAATGAATAAGCGGGTAACAAGGGTATGCCAGAGGGATTATCCAACCCGCTGTTGGGAACCGTGGCCGGGAGAAAATTGCCAAAAGGCACAAAGCCACCAATTCCCCGACGCACAACCCCATCCGGATCTGCAAAAAACTGGTTATTGAAAGCTGCGGATTGAGGATCCGTTGAGAATCTCTGGGTGCTGCTTTCACTGATATTTGGGTTGTTTTGCACAAGCATTCCAGGACGCATCACGCTGGCAGCAGGGTACCAACCTGCTGCAGTCGGAATGGAATTGGAGCTTAGGAGCATTCCTGAATATTCGTCCGGTCGGATCGTCAGCGCAGCATTCTGCTGGGCGGCGTACTGCATTGCCGTTGCATTAGTGGAAGTTCCTATCGGGGCAGCCCACCCAGCGGTGTAGAGAGGTGCATTTGAGTAGGAGGCAATTGCAGAGCCCAGAACGATCGAATAAATCGGGGTATTGGTGTTCGTGTCTCCACCACATCCCGAAAAGATCATGCCGAAACGAGTCGTGCGGGGATCGAAAGCAATCACGCTCCATTCACTTCCGATGGCGTTTTTCGACCAATTAGTATGGGTAGAATCGGTGTAGAAGGTCTTGTTTTGATTATATCGAAATGTGGAGGAGTTGGTATTAGTACCAGTATTAGAAGGTGGATAGGCATTGGTGGAACTGGCCACAGAGGTGTATTTTTCATCATAAGTGATCCAATTGCCGAAGTAATCCTGACACTGAAGCAGGTAGGTCACACTTGGAAGACCTGCATTGCCATTGGTTAGATAGGTGACGTATCCCGTAGGGGCTATGCCTGCAGCGCCGGAACCTGATGAGGGAGCGCCAGACGCGATTCCATTATGCCCGAACGTCGCGCTGAACGCCATCGGCACTGTCCCCATTGGAATGCCAATGTATTGCCCGTTATCAGCCACTCCGATTGCGCCATATTGGTATGCTGACATATTGGTGGCCATGGAGTAACTCGTCGAACCCGAGAGGCTGCTGCCGCTGGGAACACCCGGCTTGATAAGGAGTGTCGGCTCACGAAAAAGATCCTGGCGATTTGAGGGAATAGTGAAGGATAGGGTAGCATTGCTGGAATTTAGATTTGTGGGGGTGCTGCTCTGCCAGCTAAGAACCGTGCCTGAATATGGGATCCAAGACTCGCTGAGAGTGAAGTTCACGGTGGGAACGTTACTATTCTGGGATGCCGTAATGGGATCCGTACTGATGGCCAAAAGACGGAAATTCGTCGGGACGGGGTTCGTAGTCACATTGGTCCGCATCGCATGAGGATTCCAGATTTCGGGTTCCTGAAGGACGATACCCGAGCCACCATTGGTCGCAGACCAGCCATTGGTGAGCATTGGCAGCACGGAGACAGAGGGGGAAGAATCCCGTATCATGATCTTTCCCTCGCGTATCCGATAAATGTATGGAAGATCCTGAACGCTTCGGATTTCCACGGTGGCCCCCCCAAACGTGGTGCCATCACTGAATTGGATTCTCGTGGGATATGAGTCTGGTCGGGACTGTCCTATGATATTGGCTCCAATCTGGATGATCTGGGCATCAGTCCAGTTGTCATAGACTTCGTTGTATCCGAGGGGGGTCGACCACGCGTTGGTGTTGGTAGCAGCACCCGAATAAGTATAAGCTTTTCCAAGGGATCCCACTGTGATTGCGGCCTTGAGCAACTCGAAGAAATCGGGATCACGACCAACTGCAGCCACTTGGCTAAGTGTCATAATCGGTTGATTGCTGCCGGCCCTGTAAGTCCAGGATCCATAGCTGGAGGAGGCAGCGTTGCTGTTCCAAGTCAGCCCGAAATATCCCTGAATATTATTGGCAGAGCCCATCATAAGCAGAGGCTGGGGAATTCCAGCGGAAATGTAGGGAGCCCACGCGATGCCATTGTTCGCACTCGGCCCCACGTAGGTGATCCAGGAAAGGAGGCTGAGGGGAAATCTCTTTTTCACGAGAGGATCACCCACATTCGCAATTGAGCCGTTGTTTCTTACGAAGCTGTTTGAATTGACCTCGATTTCAAGGAAAGATGGGTTAATCGCTCTGTCATTGCCGTAAGCAGAGGCGTTGTTGCCCCCGTTGGCTAGAGGAAGCACTGTGGGACTTGTTGAAGAGGCTTTAAAAGAGGGTTGGTTAAAGCATCGAGTGAAGGTTCCGAGATACCTGAGCGCATTCATGGCAGCAGCCGCGTTACCGGGTTCGCAGCTTTCAAGGAACGAGATCAATTCCTGTCGACTGGTAAACTGATGATCCGTTCCTACTCCCGATGAGTTTGAACACGGGACGGTACTCGTGTTGCAAGTTTCCATGAATCCACTGTTATTGCCGAGAGTTGCAAGGCTGTAACTGAGGCCATTATCAGGAATCGTATACCCCGGAAATGTTCCTGTGGCTGAGGCGCTTGCATAATTCCTCCAGGCAATCAAGGCGCTGATCTGGTTGGCATCGAGGCCAACCTGGGTCAAGTCGGCAAAGAATTCCCCTCCCTTTCCACAAACTGGCAACGCAGACTGATTGGTCAAGGCTGCTGGATATCCCGCAACATTGGCATCCAGAATCCCACCCTCGTCGTATACCGCATAAGCGTAGCGTCCCACCGCAGTCGTCGTATTAGTGGAGGACCAGCAGAGTGACTGGCTCCAATTCGTCGGAATGGTACCGTCCCTGGCCACGACAATCCAGTCAGGTGGAGTGAAGGAATTTGTAGGAGTGGTATCGCTGCCACTATTGGGATTGGCCCTTGCCAGAAGGAGATGCTGATTCCATTTTGCCATTGTCACGTAGAACCCATTCAGCGAGGGATAGGTAGAAGAGGACGGAATAGCACATGACGGCCCTCCCGGATAAGAAGCGATTCCGAAAGCACTTCGCTTGACGAGGTTTTCCAGACCGCTTGTACCCGAAGAACCTGCAAGGGCTGGCGCCATGTTCACGCTAGCAGTTGGATAGTAGACGAGGTTCGTGGAGACAGTTCCAGCTGCTACGTTGGTGACTGAGACTGCAACGGGTGTCGACCCTGCAGCTATCTCTTGCTCGAGATCACTCATGATCTGTTCAATCGCTCCCTCGGCTAAAATATTCTCAATCCCAATGATGGTGCTGGTATTGGCAACCTGCCGTTGCATCCCGCTTTGAATGAAAAAAGCCAACGGGAGAAGAAATATCATGACCAGAAACACAAGAATGATAACCAAGGCAGATCCTTCTCGTAACGGGTATCTCCTCCCTGTGGTATTACCATCGGTTCCATGTATTTTCATCTATTGAGGAGCAATGGAAGATGGTGTTTGCGAAGCCAAGTCGTCAGCCAACCTACTTTGAGGATCAGAATAGAATCAGCCCAAGAGAATGATTTGTTTTAGGATCCTGATTATATGGTCAACTGAATGACGAGAAGGCATCGATGATGCTTGAAAAGCAACCCCAGGCATGACTTGGCATTTCGTTAGGTCTCTCTAAAAAATTAGAGCATAGATTCCTTCATGACAAATGGGATTCATCGTTTGACGGGAAAAGAGCGTTGATAAATCCTAGTCTGAGAAAGCACGATTTGTGGAACTTGGGGAACCGAATAGAAATTGGTTGACCAAACCCCGATTGGAATACCTCCATTGGTGGTGGCATTCGGAAAGGCCGCAGCAAGATTGGTGAGTTGCTGGGTTGTTGTGAGTTTTCGACTGGTCTGATCAAGAATTCCAAGCGCCACGACTATTGAAGAGACATTCGTCAATCCATGCCAGGAATTGCTACCGCTGCCTATATTTGCATAGGTATTGTTTCCATTGGTGGTGCCATTCGCATTGGTGGAACCAGGCTCCATTAGAAGAGCAATCTCCATGCGAAAGACAGAAGGGCCGATCACATGGAAATAGTTGGCTGAATTGCCAGAATTCGTGAGTGGCGAAGATCCATTGAATACTGTCTCGGTATTTGATGGGGTGATGAAAGTGATGTCATCCCATGATTTCGAAATTCCGAGACGCACAAGAGCATTATTAGTAACAAGATATGAAATTAAGGTAACAGGGCTCGAATTGGTTCCGTTCGTGGAAAAACCAGCTCCATGACTGTAGAAATACATCTGGTCATTGTTTCCGGAGTTCGTGGACACGCCGATAAATAGGGAATCGACATCGGAACGGTTGATAATTTGGGCTATATCATCACCCATTCGGTCAAAGATCACTTCGGCTTCAGTATCGCTCTGGGTATGCTGAGTGGCTCGGGAGATCGTCTCTGAAACTTGGTTGAGGACTTGTGCCATCAACACAACCAACACGGCCAATACCGCCAGTGCCACCAGCATCTCGACAAGAGTAAAGGCATCCTGGCGGCTACCACGTTGACTTTCACCATTATTTATTTTGACCGCAGCCATGATTATTCTCAGAGCCGCAGCCGCCGGAATCGCAACCGTTACCGCCACCGCAGCCTCCACCACCGCCGCCGCCGCTGCAACTGCCCCCACCAGTGCCGCTACTTCCACCACTGCCACTGCCTCCCCCACTGTTGTTTGTTGCTGTTTTCACCGCAACATAGGCTCCTCCGCGCTGAAATTGCCTGTTGAATGAGGTCACTGTTTCTACGGATCCTTGTGAAGTTCCAGTCGGTGGCCAGTAGACCTTGATCCTAGCGGTGGTCAACGAGGTGACTGTCGCCGAGGCGGCGTTGCTCATCCAGATTGTTGCGCCGTATCTAGCTTGGGATGGTGAATTCACACCGATACCATCCGCCGCCAAATAAATATTTGTTGATATCAAGGTGGAGGCATTCGTCCCATCCACGGGCAGCATAATTCCTAATCCCGGCGAAGTGTTTTCACTGGCAGGCGTATTTCGCAGATCCTGTGAGATTGCCGAGAGCATTGTCGCGGCAGCCGCTTGGTCGCTTGCATTATTGGCAACTTTAAGACTTGTTGGAATGGCTTGCTGCAGGGCCACTAGGCAGACTGCCGCCAATCCCATGGCGACACAGACCTCGATCATAGAGAACCCTGCGTTTTTTGTTTTTTTGGTAGATTTCATGGGGGTTGAGTGTGTTTTTTGTTTGTTATGGCCTGAAAGTGCGAGTGGCTCCTGTTAGAGCATCTAACTGTATGACAGCGGCGTTGGGGAAATTGTTCGATGTAAAATTCCCATGCGTCGGAATCAAGGCTATCTGAAGGTACTCAGGCGGGCTGGATGTTCCCGGGAGCGTGGCAGCACCCTGCGGCGTGAATTCAATGACTCCCTGGGTAAATCGGGTTACGGAATTAGAATTTTCTAAGGGCCATCCGAAAGGTGTGTTGGTGGCCGACGGGTCTCCTACGGGACTTAAGGTGTTGGCCGTTGTATTTGTGGCGTAAAAGGTAGCGTTGGTTGCCAGGTGGAGATTATCAAAGAACTGCAGTTTCCCTCCGGGCCTGAGGTTTCCCGTGCTCCATGAAGCAGGATTCGTGGTGTTGTACCCTTGGGTGCCATCCTTGCTCACCGCAATGCCCACCCAGATCCTCCCGGTGCCCGCAGGAGCTGGGCGCAGCACGTCAGATTTTGTCACGTCAGATTCATAAAATCCGACGTACACGTAGGTGTTCCTCGCCATGGCTTGGGATCTTGCCTGTGACAGAATTGTGCTGATGATTCCGGAACTGGCTGTCAGGTCACCAGATCCCTTCATTCCATGTATTGAATGAAACGTGAGGCACATGACCACGCCCATGATTCCGATGACCGTGACTAATTCCAGAAGAGTAAATCCCCTCAAATATAAGTTCGTCCCTTGAGCCTTCCGAGCTTTCCATGGGAAAAACTCATTCATTGTTACAATAACAATGAACCACTTTTTTCTAAGGATGCAAGGGGTTGAGGAAAATTGTGCGAACTATAACGCGTTAGGAAAAGATTGCAAAAGCTTAACGCCAGGAATCATAACTTTCAGGTCGGGTTACTTATTGGGGATTGTTGTGCTTCAACAAGAGGATTGTTGGCAATAGTGGTTGGAAAACTGAACTTCTATAGAGAAGTCCCTTTGTGCATCAAAACGGATGCCCAGTAGAGGGAAAATAGATTGCGTTTGCTGGAGCGTACTTGACTCTAGAAGCCCATGAAATGGGGCTTTGAGAGGTGGTGCGCGATACAGGGTTCGAACCTGTGACCCCTACCGTGTCAAGGTAGTGCTCTACCACTGAGCTAACCGCGCTTTTACAGAGTAAAATCTGCCTCCGAGACGAATCACCGAGTAG